>ERZ1106963.2472-NODE-2472-length-18224-cov-5.410589_pt1 | contig 18224 bp, 12 predicted proteins | sample MGYA00403681_ERZ1106963 | MGnify/ENA primary metagenome ERZ1106963 (study PRJEB35170, sample SAMEA104062407) | human gut metagenome | biome: human gut; feature: human-associated habitat; material: faeces | place: Denmark | collected 2012-05-03 ...
GCCGCGGGTTCAAATCCCGCCAGCCCGACAACTGGACCGGATTGTTGAGAAATCAGCAATCCGGTTTTTCGTTTCCTGTCCCAACAATCAAACCAAGCGATCGAACAGCGGTAAACAACCCGCCGCACACAGCGACAAACCACATCACGGCAAGCCCCCGTATTTGTTGGCGGACCACCGTAATATATCGCTCGAATCAATCGATTGCCGCACTGTTTTTGTAAGTAATACTGAAGTAATTAGAGGAACCATGAAGAAGAGTCTGCTTGCACTGGCTTCGGGCGCGTTCATTCTCGGTGCCGCCGAGTTCGTGATGATGGGCATTCTGCCGCAGGCCGCGGCCGCCACCGGCGTGGACATCCCCACCGCAGGCCATTACATTTCCGCGTATGCGATCGGCGTGTGCTTCGGCACACTGATTCTGGTATTCGGCCGCAAGGTGCCGCCGAAGGACCTCATCATATTGTTTATGGTGATTGCCTTGGTGGGCAATCTGGCTTCCGCATTCTCCGTCAATGCCGCCATGCTGGTCGTCGCACGATTCGTCGCCGGCCTGCCGCACGGCGCATTCTTCGGCACAGCCACACTCATCGCCAAGACTCTGGCGGAGGAAGGCAAGGAGGCGCAGGCCGTATCCGTGATGGTCACCGGACAGACCGTGGCCAATATGCTCGGCGTACCGGCGGGCACCTTGATGGCCGAGTTCCTTTCCTGGCGTCTTGCCTTCGGCATTTTGGCCGCTTGGGCGGCAATGACGATTGTGCTGGCGTCGGCGTGGATTCCGTACGTTGCACCGATCAAGGACGCAGGCATCGCCGGTCAGTTCAAGTTCCTCACCCGCCGTGGCCCGTGGGTGATTTTGGCCGCCGTGTTCACCGGCAATGCCGGTGTGTTCTGCTGGTGGAGCTACGTCTCCCCTTGGCTGCAGAAAACCGGCGGATGGTCGTCTTCCCTGGTGCCGATGCTGATGATGCTTGCCGGCTTTGGTATGGTCATCGGCGGTCTGCTTGGAGGTCGTCTGACCGACCATTGGAGGCATGCCGGCGCGGCCGCAATAGGTCAGTCCATCTCCTGCCTCGGCTTGTTGCTGGTGCTTATCACTCCGGGTAATCAGCCGATGACCGCTGTACTGACGTTCTGGATCGCCATCGGATTGTTCTTTACTTCCGCTCCACAGCAATTGCTGATGACCGAAGCCGGCCAGGGCGGCGGCGAGCTGATCGCCGGCGCGGCTGTACAGGTGGCGTTTAACTTCGGCAATGCCATCGGCTCGATTGTCGGCGGCGCGATGCTCACCACCTTCTCGATGAACTATCGCTATACCGGCCTGGGCGGTATGCCGCTGGCTCTGCTTGCCGTAGGGCTGCTGGCCTTCTACTCGTGGCGCTGCGAAACCGATACCGACGCCATTCACCGCTTGCGCGAAACCAAGGTGGACTGAGACCAAGCTCACAGCAAACTCCCTGACGTGTTTGTTCACAGTATTAATAGACTGAAATCAGACACGATTCAGGGAGGTCTGGCGGTATGGATGAGGAAGCACTGCTCAAACAATTCGCCGCGCAATTCGCGCATGGTCCAGACGATGCCGACGACACCGATGCGGCGGCCGCAGCACAAGGTGCCGATTCCACGGCGAACCAGGTTGCGGACGATGCCGATCAATCGCCCGCAACCTTTGATACCCAACAATTCCTGAACGGACTGGACGCGATTTTCGATCGCCACACGGCCGCCACCGAAGCCGGCCCGTACTTGGAACAGGCGATGGTGGACGCGGAAAACGCCGGCGACGAGGCCGGACTGCTCACCGTGCTCAACGAAACGATGGGCTTCTATCGCTCGCAAGGTCGGCACAAGGAGAATCAGTGGATTGTGCAGCGAGCGCTGGAACTGGCCGCTCGTATGGGCTTGACCACCGGCACATCCGAGGCGTGGGCCACCACGCTAATCAATTGCGCCACCTCGATGCGCGCGGCCAAACAATACGATCAGGCCGAGGATTTGTATCATCAGGCGCAGAGTGTCTGCCGGCATTCGCTGGCACCCACCGACCGTAGGCTCGCAGCACTGCACAACAATCTGTCGATGCTCTACAGCGAGACGAATCGGCCCGACAAGGCGGAACTGGAGTTGCGTGAAGCGCTGCGCATTATCGAAGCCTCGAGCGTGAACCCGGACGCGGATATCGACGTGTCCAGCTCGCACACGAATCTGGCGTTGACCCTGCTGACCGAACACAAGTTGGAGGACGCGCATTGGCATGCAGCCAAGGCGCTGGAAATCTATCGCACCGGCCATCTGGAACATTCCGCGCATTATGCCTCCGCACTGGCGGGCTTCGCGCAGGTGTGCTTTGCCGAGAGACGGTATGCGGATGCGGTTACTGGATACCGGCATGCGCTGGCCGTGATCGAGGAATGTTACGGCAAGGACACCGATTACTGGCGTATCACCGCCGACAATCTGCGGCAGGCCGAGGAAGCGGCGGCGCAGGCCGGGGTGACGGTTGACAATGCAGGTGTTGCCGGCGATGCAGGCGCGCTGCCCCAGTCCGGCTCGCGGCTGCCGAACAGCCCGGCACAGGGCAAGACCGGTGCGAACGCGGCATCTTCCCCATCCACCGTTTCGGTGTCGACCGGTTCTGCGGGCGCGGCCGAGGCCGTTTCCGCATGCCCGGTGTCCGGACTGAAGCTGGCCCGCGCGTTCTGGACGCAGATGGGCAAGCCGATGATTGCGGCGAAGTATCCGCAGTATGCCGGGCGTATCGCCGCCGGTCTGGTGGGTCATGGCTCGGAATGCTACGGATTCGATGATGCGTATTCGCAGGACCACGATTTCGGCCCGCGCTTCTGCCTGTGGCTTACGGATGAGGATTACGCGGCGATCGGCGAGCAACTTGAGGTCGATTACGAGGCACTGCCGCGCAAGTTCAGCGTGGATGCGCAAGGCCGCGTGACGTTCGAGGCGCATGCCAGGTCCGATGCTTCCGGAGCATTCCCCTCCGCAGGTGCAGGCTCCACCGTCATACCCGATGCGGCAAACGCACCCACCCCCGGCACCGCTACGCACGATACCGCCACTGCCGAGTCAGGCGCGGCGTCCTCTGATGTGGCGGAAGCGATGACGACTCCGATTGATGCACCGCTCTCCCCCGTCACGCCGCGCGCACAGGGCGCGAATCGCCGTGACGGCGTGTTCCGCATCGGTGACTTCTTTGAGTCGATCACCGGGTATCACACTGCGCCGGCGCAGACCGCGCCGCATGAGTGGCTAATGCTTCAGGAATCGACCTTGGCCGCCGCCACCAATGGCGAGGTGTTCGCCGATCCCACCGGTCTGTTTTCCAAGACGCGCCAAGGGTTCAAGAACATGCCCGACGATGTGCGGCTCGTGCTGATCTCCAAGCGACTCGGCATGATCGCCCAGGCCGGTCAATATAATCTGCCGCGTTCGTTGAAGCGCGGCGACGGCGCGGCCGCATGGCTGTCCATCCACGAGTTCGTGCAGGCCACCGCCTCGTTGGTGTTCCTGGTTAACGTGCCGATGGTGGTGGGCTATATGCCGTATTACAAGTGGCAGTTCGCAGCATTGCGCAAGCTGTCTGGCTCGATGTTCGCGCTGTTGCCGAACGTGGGCGAACAGTTGGAAACCGTGATGCGATTGAGTTCGGCAGCCTGCTATGGCGGGGCCGGATTTGGCGAAGGCGGCAAGGGCGCGGCTCCAGCAATCGAGAAAATCAACGATATTGTGGAGCAGATTGCGGTGGATATCGTCAAGGAACTCAAACGCGAACACCTGACCACGTCCGGCGAGACCTTCCTCGAATGGCAGCGCCCGTATGTCGAGGACCACATCGCCTCTGATGATCCGGTGCTTAAAAGTTTGTAGATTCAAGCTCCCTCTGCCACGGCTTCGCCGTGCCACCTCCCTCATCAGAGGGAGGTATCAGTGAAAGGAACGTCGATGACCAACGAACTGACTGATGATGAACTGCGCGAGGCTATTGTGCGTCATGAATGGGATCAGTTCCAGCGCACCAACAATGAGGGTGGACGCGCGGCATGCCAAGGCAACTGGCCGGTGTTCCACCAGATGCGGTTGGCCCAGTTCCTCACATGGGAGCGGCCATTACTCACCAGCTATGCCGCTGATCTTGACGCGGCCGACCACGTGGGCCGCAACCTCGTGACCGAAAAATACGGCCGCATGATGGCCTCCACCGCACCGGAAAATTTCACGAAGAACATAGAGCCGTATATTCCGCGTCTCTCTGAAGAGCGCGCGGCCCGTCAGGAACAGGTCATCGCCCAGCAGGTCGCCTGGGCCAAGGATTTCCGCGAGCGCTACCCCAAGCTCGGCGAGGCGATGCGCGCACTCACCACCACCGAAGACACACCATCTGCCACCTCATTCGAAACCTATCTGCGCGGCGAGCTTGGTACGTATTCCGACCAGACCTTCGAACGTTACGAAGCGATGATTGGCGAGCGCGCCGCAGCCAGCCCGCAACGCAATATCACTGAGGAAACCTTGTTGCACACAGTCCAGCTCGGCGGTTTCGACACCTTAGAGGAGGCCGAAGCCTCCCAAGCTTAATACTCAGCCATTCACTGTGTATCGGACACCCCGACTGATGTACGTCGGCCGGCCATACCCAGGCCAACGCAATCTGCCGATCGCCCCACACCCAGACCACCAACGCAGCTTGCCCGCCAAGCCCCATTGACCGGCGCACATCGGCAGAATTACAGCGAGAATAGGCCCCAGAATGCCAGTGTCATCAGTGTGGCGAGAGTGCCGAGCGCTACCATCACGCATATGACGCGCCGTACACCGACGATATCGGCGCGGCAATACCAGACACGTTCCATTTCCCAAGCAAACAGCACCACCAACAGCATGGTCGCTATTCGCAGCACCACCCATCCGACGGCAAACAGCCGCGGTTGAGGCATAACCAATACAGCCGATACGCCTACGGCGCTCATATAGCCATACAACAGCACGGTAATCACCATTACCGCTGTGCCGATACCGGCAGATAAGCCGGCAATGCCGTGCAACGTACGCTGTTGGGCGGCTCCCAGCCCACTCGGCGTCGCATGCATGGCCCGCACAGTCGCCACACTACGTCGCCCGGCCAGCAACGTCTGTAGCCAAGAAAACACAGTCAAGCCAATACCCAATATCGCCGCCATCACGATCAGCACGGGCCCTGCCACCATCAGACCGGCCAGCACGCCGAGCGAGCCGACGATACCGGATCTGGTACGTTGCGGCGCGGCGAAGCGCTGGTGAGGTGTCGCACCGGCGACTTGGGGCGTTGCCCATCCATCGGCTTTGGTTCCGGCAGTCACACCGTTCACCCAATTTTCCAGCGCTTGCGTATAGCCTTCGGCCAATGGCAGGTTCGGGGTGAATAAGCCCTCACCAGCCCGCATCTGATGGTTGCCGGCGAAATAGCGTACGGTGACGTTCTCGTTGCCGGACTTGTTGGCCGTGGCGATGATCCGCTGCGCCCCCTGTTCGATGGGCATGGCCGTATCGTAGGTGCCGTAGTTCACCAGCACCGGCATGGTGAGGGATTTCAGATACCGGTCGGCATCAAAGTCGGCATAGGCTAGATCAAATGGCGCGTAGTCCAGCGACATCAATTTGGCCATGTCTTTGACCACGGGCTTGGGCGCGCCGGCCTCATGCGTATAGGCGCTGACAGCCATGGCCATTTGCTCACGTCCATTGAACACCGGTGCGGATGTAAGTACGGCAAAGGCAATGTCTTGCCGTTTCGAGGTTAGAATCGTGGCGATCCAGGTGCCTTCGGATTCGGCGTAGATGCCGGTTTTGGCGGGGTCCACGCCGATTCTGCCACGCAACACGTCGAGCGAACGCCCGTATTCGCGAGCAAAACGCGGGTAGTCGCGATGCAGCACGGTGTAGTTGTCGTTGCGCTTGGCCGGCACCAAGGTCACGATGCCGGCAGAGGCCATGGCGTTGGCGATATCGCCGAAATCCTCGGCACCGCTGGTACCGGACCCGTGAATGAACAGACAAGCCGGGCGTGGCCCGGGAGCGCCGACCGGTTCACGTAGTACGGCGGGTAGCGTGACGCCGTCGCCGGTCTTGATGGATAGTCGGGTTTCACGCGTACGATATCGCCCCTCGTGGGGAATGTTCGCATGGGCAGGGGTGATGGTGGTGTCGGCAGAAGCGATAGCGATGTGCTTGGTGTAGGGCCGTGTGTTCCATTGCGGCATCATCGCCCAGCCAAGTGTGGCGAATACCAGCGTCATCGCCATCGCGGTGGCGATGACGCTCGCTACCCGCCGCACCGAAATCCGTTTCATAGTTACTATGCCTCCCCCCCATCAGCATAGAACGGTCGGCTCTTATCGGTCGGCTCCCGTCATAATGTGCTTCTACTGGGACCGTAATGCAATGGTTTGTAACGCTATTTTCTCTTCTTGACGGCACCGACTATGGCCCATACAACGGCCACTATTACCAGAATCAGTCCCACTACGGCGCAGATAATAGCCGTCAGCAATTGCGGATTCGGCGAGAACAGCGAAATCATCCGATCCGGAGATATGTACCCGAAAACCAGCGCGATCACGCCGATAATCACGCCTAATAGTCCGAATACCACAGTAGGCGCGCTGGTGCTCTGTTTCTGGATGTTCTTGGCACTCTTGACATCCTTAGCATTCTGGACGTTCTTGGCGCTCTGGACGTTCTTGGCGCTCCCCCCAGGCTGGCATGGTTTGCCGGCGGTCTGAGACTGCCCATAGGGAGGTCGTGCTGAAGATGCTGCGTACATCGGCACATCATCGGCAGATGGAATCGGCCCACCATCTCCCTCCACGGCATCGGCAACTGTTTCCAGGGCAATCCGATCTGTGGTTGGTTCGATGGGCGATGGAGAGGCAGCTGTTGCCTGCGTATCCACATCCGAGACCGACGCATCCGCATGATTGTCGGGGACGGGCAGCACAGCCGTTTCGTCATCATCCGCTGCGGATGGCAGCACCGTGGTATCGGTTCGGTCATCGACGGTCACCATGGTTGTGGTCGCGGTGGTCGCGTCGGTTTCGGAAGGTATGGCCGTGGTCGGTGTCGCATCCTCGATGGAGGCGAATTCCTTGGTTTCATCAGTCATGATTCCATCTCCTAGTTGCAACGGCTTGATCATTCCGATTGTTCGGTTGTGTTCTTGCTTGTACTGTTGCCGTCGTATATATCGGCAAGCGGCTGGAACGTAGAGCCTTCCCAATCGGAGGCGTACACCACGTTGACACGTGCTTCCACCACATAGGGAATATTGATTTTTAATTCTGGGCCGTTGTCCGGCATGGCGGATTCCTTATCCAACCATTCGTGATCAGGCCCATTGGTGGCACTTTCAGCTTCGAAGAAAACAAAGCTTGGACCCATGTAGTTGTTGTATACCATCTCGTATTTGCCGCCAACGTCACTCGAAGTGGAGTAGTAGGAGTCGGCGGTGCCGAAGGCGTAAGTGCAGGAATCCGGCAGAACGATATGCACTTGCGCCTGTGTTGCGGCTATGGTGATGGTACCGACCGGGCAATTACTGATGGAAGTTTTGCCATCCAGCATCTTCACCGTGTGCGGTCCATGTGTCTTGTCCCAATCGGACCAATCAATGATTGCCTGATCGGTGTTGTAGTTTTCACCGCTGAACGCCACACCTTGCTGCAATGTTTCAAACGTGGCATCGCTGGCATCGGCAACGAAGATGCCATCCTTTTGCACATCGTTCATGCCGTCGCTGTTTCTCGCACTGACAGATTGGCTCAGTGAAACAACAGTATTGATGCCGCTGGCACCAAGATCACGGTAGTACACGCCATACGTGCCTGAAACGATGGTCATGCAGAGCGCGCATCCACCGGCAACCAGTCCGAGAGGAATCAGACCACCGGTACGCCGTCCTCTGAATCCGAAAATGATGACCACCAGCCCCATCACTATGCATACTGCGGCAATCCAGATGGTGCCCAGACGCATAATGCCGATAATGCCCATGTCGTTTACCCAAATCAGTCCCATCAGACCGGCAAAGGAGAGGAAGGTAAGGCCCAGTATGCTCAAGACCACGATTGGGCCCGCCGGCTTGCGGCGCTTGGACTCGGTGGGGGCATAGGCCGTCGCATTCATACGGTCGGGGGCAAACGGCCCGTTGGGTACTGTGCCGGGCATCGCGCCGGGCACAGTACCCGGCATCACGCTGGGCATCGACTGATAGACAGGCTGTGAAACAGGCTGTGAAACACTAGGCGCGGTTTGTGAAACAGGTTGTGAAACAGGTTGTGGAAAAGGTTGCGGAGCTGAATACAAAGGAGATTGAGGTACTGGTTGCGCGGCTGGATATGAGACAGGCTGTGGAGCTGGATATGACACAGGCTGTGAAACCGGTCGCGGCGCAGATGCCCCGAATCCGTACCCTTCCTGCTGGCGAATGCCGCTTTTGGCCAACAGCCATAGCGCTAAGGCGGCGAGCGCAATACAACCCCACCCCGCACCTGGAATCACGATTGCCACGGCGAGGAACAGGAAGCATCCCAGACAATTCCAGTCCCATTGGCCGGCAATGAGGTCCTCGGCCAAGATGCGCCCATCGCGTACATCCGGCATCAGAAACCAGCCGAGTGCGTACAGAGCTGCGCCAAAACCGAAGAACAATGTACATACAATCACCAACGCACGTACTAATGTGGGGCTCCAGCCAAGCCGTAAAGCGATGCCGCTGCATACGCCGCCGATCCACCGGTCGTCGCCGCGAACCAGTCCACTGGATCGCACCCAAGTGAAGAAGCGTCGCGATGTCTTGTTTTTTTGCGGACCAGGCTGCGGCTGTGGCTGATATGGATTCGCGTTTGGATTGCTCATGATTCCATTACACCGCCCGACCACTGCCACAACGCTCGGGGAACACCCTGATTGTTCCCTGAACACCGGGTAAAACCCCGGCCGCAACGCCCTGAGCGCGGCACAATAGGAGTATGACGTCATCTCCCGAACCATTGCTGCCCGCGCGCATGCCGTTGATGCGCCCCCGGCAGGGCCGTTGGCTCACCGGCGTGTGCAAGGGCATCGCCCTGCACTTGGGCATCGGCGTGGCATGGGTTCGGATTGCGTTCATCGCACTGACCGTCCTCTACGGCGCAGGCATCATCGCTTATGTATTCCTGTGGGTGTTCATGCCTGCCGGAGACCCGGTGGCGGCTGCGGCTCGCACAGTGCCCGTTGATCAGGCGCCGCTTGCGCGAGGCAATCAGCCACTTGCCGCTCATGACGACGAATCGGCTGCCGCACCGGAATCATTGTCCGAGGCCATCCAACGTGCTCCGAAACCGGCCGTCGTGGCATTGGCCGGTTTCGCGTTGATGGCCACTGGACTGTTGCTCACCAGCACCGGTGCGGATGTCCAGATTGTGTTTCCGCTGCTGGTAGGGTTGGGCGGCATCGCACTGGCATGGATGAATCTTAGTCCGCGAAGCACGCAGCTGTTGTCTATGTTGGGCGGCATCGCACTGATTTTCATGGGATGGGCATTGTATGTGCATAATGTCAGCATTCCTGGGTGGGGCACCTCTCCTCGACGCATTGTTGCCAGCGGATTCGTGATGATCGTCGGTATCGTGGTGGCGGTGATGCCGTGGGCGAACGCGATGCTGCAACGACTCACCCACGAGCAGGCATTGAAGGAGCGCGAAGAGGAGCGCGCGGACATGACCGCCCATCTGCATGATGGCGTGCTGCAAACGTTGGCGCTGATTCAGCTGAACTCCGAGGAACCGACCACCGTATTCGCCCTGGCGCGTAGCCAAGAGCGCGAGCTGCGCGAATGGCTGTATCAGGAACGTTCCACATCGGATCGTTCGGTGGGAGCCGGATTGAAGCAGATCGCCGCCGAGGTGGAGGACGAGCACGGCAAGCCGATTGAGGTGGTCACCGTGGGCGACGCGCGGCCGAGCGCCCAGACCGATGCGCTGCTGGACGCCACCCGTCAGGCGTTGGTCAATGCGGTCACGCATGGCGGCGAGCCGGTGTCTTTGTATTGCGAGGCCAGCGACACGATGGTTGAAGTGTTCGTGCGCGACCATGGCGAAGGCTTCGATATGGACGCCATTCCGCCCGACCGGCTGGGCATCCGCGAATCGATTATCGGCCGCATCAAACGGCGCGGCGGTACAGTGGAGATAGTGTCCAGGGCCGGCTGGGGCACCGAGGTCAGAATGCATATGCCGATCGCGCTGAAAGCGGCGCAGGGAGAACATCGATGAGCGAGAACGAGACAGCCAAGATTCGTGTGGCCATGGTCGATGACCATGAGATGTTCCGTGCGGGCGTAATCGCCACGTTGCGCGATTCCTTCGATATCGTCGGCCAAGCGGCGGACGTGCCCGGTTCGGTGGCGATGATCGCACAGACCAAGCCGCAGGTGGTGTTGCTGGATGTGCATGTGCCCGGCGGCGAGGGTGGCGGCGGTGCCGAGATCCTCGCCAAATCGCGGCCCTACTCCCCCACTACCGTGTTTCTGGCATTGTCGGTTTCGGATGCGCCGCAGGATGTGGGGTCGGTGATTCGCGCCGGCGCCCAGGGCTATGTAACCAAGACGATTACCGGCGCTGATTTGATTTCATCCATCAAGCAGGTGCATGAGGGCTATGCCGTGTTCTCGCCAAAACTGGCCGGTTTTGTACTTTCGACCTTCCAGGGTGTGCCGGCGGCGGGGTCTGATGGCGGCGCTGATGGTGCGGCACGGGCTCATGATGAGGAGCTGGACCGGCTGTCCGCCCGCGAGCAGGAGGTCATGCGGCTGATCGCGCGTGGTTACACATATAAAGAGGTGGCGGCCGAACTGTTCATTTCGATCAAGACGGTCGAAACGCACGTGAGCTCGGTGCTGCGAAAGCTTCAGCTTTCGAATCGCACCGAGCTCACCCGCTGGGCCGCCGATAGGCGCATCGTGTGATGAAACGACAATGAGCTCCCTCATCAGAGGGAGCTCATCTGCTCATATCACTCCGCGTCGCGGAAACCGTTGGGGTTCTTGGTCTGCCAGTTGAGGGAGGAGGCGGCCATGTCGTCGATGGTCAGCTCGGCCTTCCAGCCAAGCTCCTTCTCCGCCTTGGAAGCGTCGGCGTAGCAGGCGGCGATGTCACCGGGGCGACGCGGCTTGATCGCGTACGGAATCGGATGACCGGCGGCCTTCTCGTAAGCCTTGATAACCTCAAGCACGGAGTAGCCGTGGCCAGTACCCAGGTTGTAGACGAACACGCCTTCCTTGTCGATGTGGTCAATAACGGCCACGTGACCCTTGGCCAGGTCGACCACGTGGATGTAGTCACGCACACCAGTGCCGTCGGGCGTGTCGTAGTCGTCGCCGTAGACCTGGACTTCCTTGAGCTCGCCGACCGCGACCTTGGCCACGTACGGGGTGAGGTTCGCCGGAATACCCTTCGGGTCTTCGCCCAGCAGGCCGGACTCGTGCGCGCCGACCGGGTTGAAGTAGCGCAGCAGCACGATGGTCCAGGACGGATCGGCCACATGCACGTCGCGCAGAATCTGCTCCTGGAACAGCTTGGAGGTGCCGTACGGGTTGGTGGTGCCGCCGGTCGGCGTCTCCTCGGTGATCGGCAGTTCCTTCGGCGTGCCGTACACGGTGGCGGAGGATGAGAAGATGATCTTCTTGACGTTGTGCTTCTTCATCACCTTGAGCAGCACAAGCGTGGAGTACAGGTTGTTGTCGTAGTATTCGATCGGCTTGGCCACGGACTCGCCCACGGCCTTGAGACCGGCGAAGTGAATGACCCAGTCGATGTTGTTTTCGGTAAAGACGCGTTCCATAAGCGCCTCATCGCGCACGTCGCCGTCGTAACGCTTGACCGGCTTGCCGGTGATTTGCTCGACGCGCTCAAGCGCCACGGGCGACGAGTTGCCGTAGTTATCTACGGAAATAACGTCGTAGCCCTTGTTGAGCAGTTCGATGTCGGTGTGGGTGGCGATGAATCCAGCACCGCCCGTAACCAGAACAGTAGTCATATTCCCTCCTTTGGAAGGACTTGCCTTCGGTTTTTCCTTCAGTATTGAGCTTACTTCACTTGACCTGTTTCACCTAGCGGCAAAACCAAGGCTTTCGAGGAATGTTTGCGTGGTGGCTTTCTGCTTGAAGACGGCCGTGTTGCCGAGGATGCGGTAGCAGACGCTGCCGAGCTCGTCGTGTACGGCTTGGCGGATGGCCTCGCGGTCGTGGTTTCCGGCCAACGTTTCAGCGAGTTCGCCCCATTCGAGACTGAATTCGCTGACTTCATCGGGCAAATCGCGGCCTTCGGCGAGCGCCTCTTCGACAATGCCGAGCTGGTCGACGAGCCGTCCGGGCAGAATGAACAAGCCTTGGGCCTCGATCAGTCCGATCGGCTCCTGCTTGACCGGCCAGTATTCGGGGTGTGCATGGAAAATACCTTCCGGGTACTCGTCGCTGATCGCATTGTTGCGGAAGATGAGACTCATCTCATAGCCGCGTTCGGTGATGATCGCGCTGGGCGAGAGGGCGGATTGGCGGTTGCCATCCGCGTCATGGCTGGCGATGCCGTTCGCCGCGTCGTCATAACCGACCCATGCCTCGCGGATGATGTCGGATACGTCGATGATGCTCTGGCGACTCTTCGACACCACGCGCACGGCGGTGCCGGGCCAGTCAAGGATTTCAACCACGGCGTCCGGATAGTCGGCAAGTGTGAAGGCGGCCCAAGTGGCGGCCTTGTGCATCGGCAGCAGTTCGCCGCCGCCCTGGTAATGGTCATGGGCGAGCACCGAGCCGCCGATGCGAGGCAGCGCGGCGTTGCATCCGAGGAAGTATCCGGGGAAACGGTCCACGAAGTCGAGCAGATGGCCGAAGGTGTCGCGGTCCACATGCATCGGCGTGTGGTCGGTGTTCACGCAGATGCCGTGCTGGTCGAAGTAGCCGTAGGGCGAGAACTGCCAGAACCATGACTCGCCGCCGAGCGTGACCGGCAAGGTGCGCAGCGTGCGCTTGTCACGTCCGGCGAAGCCCTCGTTCTCATGGCAGATCGTGCACTTCGGGTAGCCGCCGGCCACGGCGTTGCCGGCCGCCGCCTTCTTCATGTTCTTGAATTCGGGTTTGGCGAGGTTGATGGTCACCGTCAGCCCGTGCGAGTCGAAGCGCGGGTTCCGGTCGAGCTGGGCACGCTTGACATAATTGTTGGCCACACAGTAGTCGTAGAACCATTGCATGGCGGCCATGCCGCCATCCCGGTGCTCGACGAGCAGGAATCGGTCGTCGAGATCAGCGGGGTTGGCGGAGAGGATGCCCATGATGGTGTCGGCGTAGGCCGGGCCTTCCTCCGGCTTGAAAAGGCCGGCGGTTGTGGCGGCGGCGCGGAAGGCGGCGAGCAGGGGGTCGGGGGTCTTTTCGCCATAGGGGGCCTGGCTTCGGCTGCCAACAATGTCTTGGACTACGTCTGACACTGACGCCGCCGACGTTGTGGTTTTGGGTCCGGGGTAGGAATCTAGGCGGAAGAGGGCGAAGATTTGGTTGCGGGTCCAGTCTGCGTTGCGTGGGTCAAGGTCAAGATGGGCCAAGGCATAATCGATCAGGGCGTCGATGCTGGCGTATACCTCGGTCAGCTGATCGTTCATTGCTCTGCCTCCATCATGCTGGTTCGGGTATGGTTCGGCTGACGGCTCACCTGGCAGCCTCCATGATGTCGGCTACGATGGCGCGGGTTTCGCTGGCCTTCTGCTCCATCTCCTGCACGAGTTTGATCTGGGTGCGGGTGCGCACCAGATTATGCTCGGGGTACTTGGTGGCAAAGTAGATATCGCCTTCCAAGTAGTCGGCGAGAAAGCGCATGCCGCATTCCATGGTGAGCAGGTTGCCGCTGAACGGCAGCAGTTCGGCCTCGCGCGCGGTGATGCTGCCGCGTAGTTCGCCCACGAAGCCTTCCGTGTAGGCGCGGAACAGCTCGGTGCTGAAATGCACCTTGCTGAGGTCCTTTTCGTCTTCCAGAGCAGTGGACGCACCAAAGCGTATGGAATCGCCGAAGTCGAACAGCATGGAGCCGGGCATGATGGTGTCGAGATCGATGATCGCACGCGCCTTGCCGGTGGTGGCGTCCATGAGGATGTTGTTGAGCTTGGTGTCATTGTGGGTCACGCGCAGCGGAATCGAACCGTCCCTGAGCCCATCCATCACGACGGCATACTGGTCGGCGTGACTCAGATAGAAGTCGATTTCCGGCTGGCATGCGGCGGCGCGGCCGAGCTTGTCCGCGGCGAGGGCGGCCTTGAAGTCCTCGAAACGATGCGGGGTGTCGTGGAAGTGGGCGATGGTTTCGGTCAGCTGGCTGGCGTCGAATTCGGACAGGAAGTTCTGGAAGTCGCCGAATGCGCTGCCGGCTTCGCGGAACACGTCCGGGTTCGGCACGAGGTTGTAGGACACGGTGTGTTCGATGAACTTGTAGACGCGCCATGCGCCGCCATCGATCTCGGCCCAGGTGGCGCCTGAGGTGGTGGGCACAATGTCCAGCGTCTCTTTGCCCTGAGCCTTGAGAGTGGAGGTGACCAGTTCGACATTGCGCATCAGATTCACCGTATCGGGGAAGATGCTGGTGTTCATCTGCTGGAGGATGTAGCGGGGGCCGTCCGTGGTCACCAGATAGGTGGTGTTGATGTGGCCGTCTCCGTAAGGTTCGATACCGGTCACGGCACCTTCCAGCGCAAAATGCGAGGCGATGCCGAATAAAACTTCATTGCTTTCAGTCATGATGGGTCCGTTCTCCAAAACGTGGGATCAGGCTTCACGCCAGGCGATACCGCTGTCAGGCAGGTCGAAGTCCTCGGTGGTGCCGTCGGCCAAAGTCACCGTGGTCTTCTGCGGCTGATCGGTGTTGTTGATTACGCAATACAGCCCTTGCTCGGGGAAGTGTGCCACTTCGCATTCCGGATTGGACGAGCTCCAGGCCGCATACTTGTCTTCGTTGTGGGAAGCGTAGAACAGCACGCGTTCCAGCAGTCGGGCGTTGGCCGCCGAATAGGGCAGGCCGGAGATGTACACGCCGCGGCCCTTGCCATAATCGTTGGTCGCGAGCTGTACCTGGCCGCCGTCCGCGCGCAGCAGGGTCACGTTTTCATTGACCGGATACGTGTTGAGCACGGGTTCGCCGAAATCGATGCCGCCCAACGGCTTGATGGACTGGCCGCCGCCGCAGCCGCTCAGCGGGATGCGGTAGCCGGCCTGCTCCCAAGCCTCGCGGGCCGCCGGGTCGACCGGCACATCGGCGGTGATGAAGTGGTCCGGCACCACCGGCGGGAAATACTTGTCCACCGAAAGGGTCTGATAGCGCTCCTCGTCCACGCCAATCACGTCGGCCAGCTGGAAGAACCGGCCCGTTTGGAAGCGCGGTGCCGAGCTCGGCTCGCCCACGCCCACGAACGCGCCGCCGCCACGCACCCAGGCGCGCACGGTTTCCACGAGCTTCGGGTTGGTCCACACATCGCCGCCGGTGAATGCGGTGTCGACCGGGCCGCCGTTGATGATTACGTCGATATCGCTATCGATGCCATGCGCGAGTACGTCGTCGAAGCTGATGAACCGCACGTTCACGCGCATGCCGGACAGGGATTCCAGAATGCCGTAGTAGGAGTAGGTCTGCTTGTTGGGCAGGGCGTGTGCCACGGTGAACGCCATCCAGGAGCGCATCTTGCCCCAGGAATTCAGAATCGCCACGTTGAGCTCACCTTCGGCGGCCACCCCACCGGTGCGGTCGTGGATGTCGCGGAATTCGTTGGCGATATGGGTCACCGTGTCCACGAACTTCGGGAACTTGGCGGCCAGGGAGAGGTAGCCGCCGTAGCCCATGCGGCTGATCGGCGAGCGCAGGATCGCGCGGCGGGCCTTGCGCCAGTTGTCGAGGCCTTCGATGCTCGGATCGTTGCCCTCGTAGAACGTGTCGGGGAAGAAGTACGGCAGGAAGCGTCCTTCCGTGTATTTGACGCCCGGAATGTCCGCGATCATGCGGGTGGTGGTGCCGTCTCCGATGGAGCCGACGACCGCATCCAAACCCAGCTTTTCGAACCCGTCCTTATACGGTTCGGTACCGATCCACTGGTCGCCAAGGAACATCATGGCTTCCTTGCCTGCCGCGTGCGACATGTCGGCAAGCCGCTTGACGTTCTCGCGCACGAATCCGGAGAGGAAGTCAATCCAGTCGCGTTGCGCCTTGCGGGGCACGCGCCACGCGGAGTTGTAGGCACCGCCATCCACGAAATCCTCCGGACGCAGACGGTAACCGTACTCCTTCTCGAAATCGTCCAATGCGCGCGGGCTCACGGTGCAGGCGCAACCGAACCAGTCGACCACCTTTTCGCGACGCTTGGCATCGAACAGGAGCGTGAACTGGTAGAAGAACGTGGTGAAACGCACCACATCCACCTGCGGGCTGTCCTTCAGCCACTGCTCGAACGTATCGAACACGAACTTGCGGGTGGCCGGATGGTAGATGTCGAACGGAATCTCGTGTTCCTTGTCTCCCCAATCATTGGTCAGGTGGTTGTACATCTCGACCGGGTCCCAGATGATGTAGGCCAGGAAACTCACCGTGTATTCGTGCATCGGCACGGCAGCGGTCACGTGCACGGTGTCCTCGCCCGGGTCGAGCGTCCAGCCGGACGGGTCCACGACCTCGCCCGTGGTGCGGTCCACGACTTCCCAGTACTTATGAGGGTCGGCGTCACGGTTAGGCTTGAGCTGTTCCTCGAAGAAACCGTCCATCAGCGGCACATCCACCGCGTTGGACTCGGCCAGGATACGGGCGGTCAGCAGGTAGACCTGCGGGGTTTCGTCCATGTGCAGGGTGATCCACTCGTTGTGGGCGCGGGTCGGGAAGTAGGCGCTGTAGATTTTCTTGCCAAGAGCGAGCACTGCCTCGTCCAGATGCGTGCCGTCGGAGTTGCGGATGGCGTCCGCACCCCACAATTCGGCGAGTTCCTTGGTCTTTTCGGCAAAATTCTCTTCACTGGGCAGCGTGAAGCGGCCGGTGCTGGTCATGAGTGCTCCTTTGTGGGGTTGGTCATCAAAAAACTACAAAGCGACGAATTCGTCGCATACAAAATGAACGGCGTCATCGCGGGCCCTGGGACCCTGACTGCGTAGATCCTTGACACTTACGGTGACGCCGGACGATTGGAATCGTGTCACTGGTAATGAGGGTAAGGGGACGCTGCCCGGCACCGGAAGGAGTGACACGACATGCCGGGCAGCGGATTGGTTAGCCCTTGACGGCACCGGCGGCGAGGCCGGACTGCCAGTAGCGCTGGAGGCCGAGGAACAGCACGATCACGGGCAGCACGCCGAGCAACGCACCCATCATCAGGGCACCGCGATCGGTGAACGTGGCCAGCGAGACCATGCCGTACAGACCGAGGGTCACGGGCTTCAAGGTGTCGGAAGACACCATCATCAACGGCAGCAGGAAGTTGTTCCACGTGGCCACGAACAGGAACAGGAAAATCGTCACCATGGCCGGGGCCAGGAGCCTCAGCACGATGGTGAAGAAGATCCTCGCCTCGCTCGCGCCGTCGATGCGGGCGGCTTCAAGCAGTTCGTCCGGCACCGAACTTTGCGCGTACGTGCGGCCCAGGAAGAAGCCAAACGGGGAGACGCAGCACGGGATGATGATCGAGAGCATCGTGTTGGTCAGGTGCAGGGTGTGGAAAATCGAGTACTGCGGGATGGTCAGCAGGGCGGCCGGCATGAGCATGCAGGCCATGATCGACCCCATGGCCCTTGAACTCAGGCAAGCCGCTGCCCAGGGGCACAAGCGACTGATCCTGACCCCCGGCAATTACGGCCAGGATTTTCTCACCCGCCACGGGCTGGACGGCCTGGGCGTCCCCGTGGTGAAGTGTGCAAATTTCATCGGGGATGCCTTGGACCAAGCGGCGGTGGAGGGCTTTGAAAGCGTTCTGCTGGTGGGCCACGTGGGCAAGCTCGTGAAGCTGGCCGGGGGCATTATGAACACCCACAGCCGCTACGCCGACTGCCGGACGGAACTATTCTGCGCCTACGCCGCCGTCTGCGGCGGGGGACAGGCGCTGTGTGAGGCCCTGTTAGACAGCGCGACGACCGATGCTTGTATTGCCTTGCTGGACCAGGCCGGCCTGCGTGCGCCGGT
>ERZ1106963.2474-NODE-2474-length-18213-cov-4.839905_pt1 | contig 18213 bp, 16 predicted proteins | sample MGYA00403681_ERZ1106963 | MGnify/ENA primary metagenome ERZ1106963 (study PRJEB35170, sample SAMEA104062407) | human gut metagenome | biome: human gut; feature: human-associated habitat; material: faeces | place: Denmark | collected 2012-05-03 ...
TCAAGCGCAGCTGCCTGCCCGACGGCCCCAAGATCGGCAGCGTGACCCTCTCGCCCCGCGGCGACTGGCGGATGCCCAGCGATGCGGCGGCAGCGCTCTGGCTGGCCGAACTCGAACAACTGTTTCCGCACAAAGGATGACCCATGAACCAACATTCCAAGCTTTTCGTCAACCTGATCTTTGTTCTGGCCGTGCTGGCCATTGCGGGCGTTCTGTTCGCCCTGCGGGCCGCACATGCCACCGGCAGCACTCTGGAGGCCGAGCTCATTTACGGCGACGCCAACACGGTGCAGAAGTTTTCTCTGGACAACGACGCCACCTATGATGTAGACACCGGTTACTACATCGTCCACATCGAGGTGAAGGACGGGGCCGCCCGCTTTGTGGATTCGCCCTGCCCGGACCACATCTGCGAAAGTTTCGGCTGGCTTTCGGCGGAAGATCAGACCGCCACCTGCCTGCCCGCTCGCGCCGTGCTGACCATCGCGCCGCTGTCCTGAGGGCACAGTCAAAAGGAGAATTTCCATGTTCGATGAAAAAGACACCACCCGGCACATCCACCGGGGCGCACGGAAGGACCCGGACCGCACCGTTGAGGTGGACAGCTCCGCATTTTTTGCGCCGGAGACTGCCCAGCCGGTGACGCCGCCGCCTTCCAAAAAGCCGCCCCGGCAGAACAACTCCCCGGCCCGGCCGCCCCAAAAGCCCGGCAAAAAGAAGGGCTCCGGCTCGAAATTCGGGTCCTTCCTGCTGGTCTTGCAGGCCGTTCTCAGCGTGGCAGCCTTCGTGCAGCTCTGCCGCACCCGGATGCTCCCCGCGCTCTACCTCGTCATCATTGCAGCGCTGCTGGCCCTGTTCTGGCTGCTGGTCAAGCGCTGCCAGGAGTACAGGACCCCCGGCAGAGTCTCCCGCGTCTTCTCGGTCTTCCTGTGCGCGGCGCTGGCCCTCGGCTGCGTCTGGGCACAGCAGGGCCTTGCCGCGCTGGGCAGCGTGACCTCCGGCCTGCTCACCGGTGCCGAGGCGAATAAGATCACCAAGGAGCCGTTCGTCGTCTACCTCAGCGGCGTGGACACCCGCGGAGAGCTGACCGAAAAGGCCCGCAGCGATGTGAACATCCTGGCCGTGGTCAACCCCGCCACCAAGCGGGTGGCCCTCATCAACACCCCGCGCGACTACTACGTCGATCTGGCGGGCACCAGCAGCAAGGACAAGCTGACCCACGCCGGTCTGTACGGCGTGGAGACCAGCATGGCCACCCTGGGCAACCTCTACGGCGTGAATGTGGAACACTACATCCGCATCAATTTTGCGGGCTTCATCAGCATCATCGACGCGGTGGGCGGTGTGGATGTCTACTCCGACCAGGCGTTCACCTCGGTGGGCAGCCCCGGTTACTATGACCCCACCACCTTTGCCGAGGGCTGGAACCATCTGGACGGCAAGAGCGCACTGGCCTTTGCCCGCGAGCGCCACGCCTTCGCTTCCGGCGACATCCAGCGCGGCATCAACCAGATGAAGGTCATCGACGCCATGGTGAACAAGCTCAAGTCCCCCACCGTCCTGATGAGCTTTTCCAAGCTGATGGACGCCGTGTCGGACTGCTTCGTCACCAGCCTGTCGCAGGAGCAGATCTCCGCGCTGGTCCGGATGCAGCTGAGCGACCTCGCCAACTGGGATATCCAGAGCTACTCCGTCACCGGTTCCAGCGGCAAGAGCTCCCAGTGCTACTCCGCCAAGGGGCAGAGCCTCTACGTCATGAAACCGGACGAAAGCTCGGTGGCGCAGGCCAAGGAGCTGATTGCCTCCGTGCTGGGCGGTGAGGGCACGGTCAGCGACACCCAGCAGACCCCGGAGAAGACCGAAGTCCACACGCCGACGGCAGACCCCAACGCCGCCGTTTCCGTGCCGGAGACCCCGGCGGACAGCGTCGTCCTGGACGAGCCTGCGGAGAGCGTCCCGGAAGAGACCCCTGCCAGCAGCGAGCAGCCCGCAGAGGCTCCGGCTGAGACCCCTGCCGAAACCCCGGCCGGCAGCGAACCGTCTGCCTCCACCGAAGTACCCGCCGAGGAGCCCCCTGCCGAGAGCAGCAGCTCCACCGAAGCACCGTCCATTTCCCTGCCCACACAGGAGCAGGTCGAGCAGGCGGCCTCCTCGCTCCATCAGGCTGCGTCCACCGTTCTGGATGCCCTGTTCGGTTCCAGCAGCTCCGCAGAATAAGACCCAGTTACAAAAAAAGTCCCGACCAGACCGGTCGGGACTTTTTCTTGTTTCATGTTGGAGCGGATTATTCAGCGGACTCCAGCTCGAAGGTCTTGACGGAGGCGGTGCCGTTGCGGCCAGCCTTGTCGGCGCGCAGATACTGGCGGGTGGTCTCGCCGTTTGCGGTCACGTCTGCCACATACACGGTGTTCTCCTCAGCCTCGATGGGGAACTCCTCAACCATGCCCTTCATGGGCAGGGCGCTCAGGTCGTCGTATGCGCCGTTCAGCTTCCACAGCTTCATGGTGTCGCCGTTGGAGAGGGTGAACTCGCCGTAGCAGTCGGCATCGTAGGTCTTGCCGTTCACTTCGAGGGACTCGGTGCTGACCACGCTGGCGGCGGCAGCCTCGCTGGATGCGGCCTCCGAAGCAGCCACAGAAGAGGCAGCCTCGCTGGAAGCAGCAGAGGAAGCGGTGGAGGAAGCGGTGGAAGATGCGGTGCTGGAGCAGCCGGTCACAGCAAAAGCCAGAACAGCAGCGGCCAGTGCCAGACCCATTGCACGATTCAGTTTCATTGTATGATCTCCTTTGTTTGAACCAATCCTTTGTCTGTCCGGAAGCAGGAGCGGTTCTGCTCTTCCCTCACGAACAGGCACAGAGTCTAGTCTACCACAACCCCAACCATACTTCAAGCATCTTCAGCGCATTTGTTTTCAAACTGTGACTTTTACTTCCGGATCTTCTCCCATACGCTCTGGCCATCCAGGGTCGAAGCGTCTACACCGAGGTACTCGCAGACGGTGTGGGCGATGGTGCCGAAGCAGAGCTTCGTGCCCAGGTCCACGCCGGGCTTGACGCCCCTGCCGCAGATGAGGTACGGCACATACTCGCGGGTGTGGTCGGTGGTTTTGGTATAGGATGGGTCGCAGCCGTGGTCTGCCGTGATCATCAGCAGGTCGCCCTCCCGCATACCGGGGATGAAGTCGGCCAGGAACGCATCGAACTCGGTGGCAGCGGCGGCATAGCCTGCCACGTCGCGGCGGTGGCCGTAGAGCATATCAAAATCGACGAGGTTCACAAAGGCTAGGCCCTCAAAATCGCGGGTCTGCAAGGCTTTGGTGAAGGCGATGCCGTTGGTGTTGCCGGTGGTCTTGATCTTCTCGGTCACGCCCTCGCCGTCAAAGATATCGAAGATCTTGCCCACGGCGATGACGTCCTTGCCTGCGTCTTTCAGCAGGTCGAGCATGGTGGCGCGGGGCGGCTTCAGGCTCAGGTCGTGGCGGTTGGTGGTGCGGTAGAAGGTCTCTGCCGTGCTGCCCAGGAAGGGGCGGGCGATGACGCGGCCCACGCCGTATTCGCCGTTCAGCATCGCGCGGGCGATCTCGCAGTAACGGTACAGTTCGTGCACCGGCACCAGCTCCTCGTGCGCGGCCACCTGAAAGACGCTGTCGGCGCTGGTGTAAACGATGAGGGCATCCTCCCGCATGGCCTGCTCGCCATAGTCCCGGAGCACCTGTGTGCCGGAATAGGGCTTGTTGCAGAGCACCTTGTGGCCGGTCTTTTCCTCGAACGCATGGATGAGCTCCTCCGGGAAGCCGTTCGGGAAGGTGGGCAGCGGTTTCGGGCTGACCACACCGGCGATCTCCCAATGACCGATGGTGGTATCCTTGCCCATGCTCTGCTCCTGCAGGCGGGCAAAGGCCCCCGCCGGGGCAGCGGTCTTCTCCCCTGCCGTCACGCCGTCGATGTTGAACAGGCCGAGCTTCTGCAGATTGGGGCAGTGAAAGTTCGGGTGCTTTGCAATGGCACCGAGGGTATTGGTGCCCGCGTCGCCAAAGGCGGCTGCATCCGGCTCTGCGCCGATGCCAAAGCTGTCCAGAACGATCAGAAACACACGTTTTTCCATAGTTTTGTTCTCCATTTCATTTCCAGAGCGTCCCACCCGAAAGTGAGACTTTTTCTGGTTCCATTATAAGCAGTTCCGCTCCCGGATGCAAGGGCTTTCCGGATGCAGGCATTCCTTACGAAATTTTAACCAATTCTTTGCCAACTCCCTCTTGCCCTATTGTATCCAAGCGTTTATAATATAATATGGTATGGTTTTGAGAACGACCATATTGGCGTCTTTCGCCGCGGCAGGCCCCGAATGCCGGAGCCTGCCAAATGCAGCCGATCGGGCTGCTGCGTTAAGATAGAGAGTAGAATAGAGAAAGTTCGAGGTAATCAACATGAGAAAAACGAAGATCATCTGCACCCTGGGCCCTTCCACCGACAAAGGGGATGTCCTGCGCGAGCTGATCGCCAACGGCATGAACGTGGCCCGCTTTAACTTTTCCCACGGCTCCTATGAGGAGCACGGCGGCCGCCTGGCCAATCTGAAGGCACTGCGCGAGGAGCTGGGCAAACCCGTTGCCGCCCTGCTGGACACCAAGGGCCCTGAGATCCGCCTGAAGGAGTTCAAGAACGGCGTCGAGATGCTGGAAGCCGGCCAGACCTTCACCCTGACCACCCGCGAGGTGGAGGGCACCAAGGAGATCTGCTCCATCACCTACAAGGACCTGCCCCACGATGTGCACGAGGGCGGCACCATCATGCTGGACGACGGCCTCATCATGCTGCGCATCGAGAAGGTCACCGACACCGACATCACCTGCACCGTGCTGAACAGCGGCAAGATCAAGACCAAGAAGGGCGTCAATGTGCCCGGCGTCCATCTGTCCATGCCGTACCTGAGCCAGAAGGACCGCGAGGACATCATCTTCGGCATCCAGAACGGCTTCGACTTCATCGCAGCCTCCTTCGTGCGCACCGCACAGGACGTCTACGACATCCGCAACCTGCTGAACGAGTACGACTCCAACATCCGCATCATCGCCAAGATCGAGAACCGCGAGGGCGTCAATAACATCGACAGCATCCTGTCCGCTGCCGACGCCGTCATGGTCGCCCGCGGCGACCTGGGCGTTGAGATCGACTTCACCGAGCTGCCCGGCATCCAGAAGAGCGTCATCGACCGCTCGTTCTCCTTTGGCAAGCCCATTGTCACGGCTACCCAGATGCTGGACAGCATGATGGTCAACCCCCGGCCCACCCGTGCCGAGATCTCTGACGTGGCAAACGCCATCTACGACGGCACCTCTGCCATCATGCTTTCCGGTGAGACCGCTGCAGGCGCTTACCCCGTGGAGGCCCTCAAGACCATGTCCGCCATTGCCGAGCGCACCGAGAACGAGGTGCACTACCGCGACAACCGTCTGGTGGATGCTGGCAACGGCCAGATCAGCGTCAGCGACGCAACCGCCCACGCTGCCTGCCTGACCGCCAAGGACGTCAACGCTTCCGCCATCGTCACGGTGTCCGAGTCTGGCAACACCGCCCGCCTGCTGAGCAAGTACCGCCCCGCACAGCCCATCATTGCCTGCGTCATGAACGAGCAGGTGCAGCGTCAGCTGGCCATCTCCTGGGGCATCACCCCGCTGATGATGGCTCTGGCCCACAGCACCGATGAGCTGATCGAGATGTCCACCAGCCTGGCCAAAGAGAACGGCTACCTGCACGACGGCGAGCTGGCTGTTGTCACCGCCGGCGTCCCCGTGGGCGTGTCCGGCACCACCAACATGATCAAGATCCACATGATCGGCAACTGCCTGGCTACCGGCGTGGGCATCGGCCCTGAGGGCTCTGCCCTGGCCAACGCCACCGGCAAGGCCTGTGTCTGCCACAACCTGGACGAGCTGCGGGCCAAGTTCAAGCCCGGCATGGTCCTGGTGGTGCCCTCCACCTCCAACGAGATGCTGAGCTACGTCCGTGACGCCGCCGCCATCGTGGTCGAGGAGCCGGGCCTGAACAGCCACGCTGCCATTGCCGGCAAGGCTCTGCTCAAGCCCACCATCGTGGGTGCCGCTGGTGCTACCAGCCACATCCGTGATGGCCTGATGGTGGCCGTGGACTGCGCGCACGGCAACGTGCAGCGCCTGCAGGCCTGATTTTACCTGAAAGATTGGGAGGAAGTAGCAATGGAACGGATCGCAAGCTTTTGCGTGGACCACACCAAACTGGACCGCGGCATGTACCTGAGCCGCCAGGACGGCGATGTGCTGACCTGGGACATCCGGATGAAAAAGCCCAATCAGGGCGATTACCTGACCACCGGCGCGGCCCACACGCTGGAGCACCTGTTTGCCACCTACGCGCGGAACAGCGCCTATAAGGACGGCGTCATCTACGTCGGCCCTATGGGCTGCCGCACCGGCTTTTACCTGCTCACCCGGGGCCTGACCCCCGCCGAGGCGCTGGCCCTGACCGTGGACTCGTTCCGCTTCATGGCCGCTTTTGAGGGAGCCGTCCCCGGTGCCAGTGAGGTGGAGTGCGGCAACTACCGCGATATGGACCTGCCCAAGGCCAAGGCGGAAGCAGCCGCCATGCTGCCCGTGTTGGAAGCTCTGACCGCTGACCAGCTGCACTACTGATCTCCCCGGAACCCTAAAATAAGATGCGGAAAAGGCACGTTCTCCCAAAGAGAGCGTGCCTTTTTGTAATATCTGCATAAATTATTCCAGTTTGGAATCTTCAGGAAGCCGTCTCCACCCGGGTACAGCGCACCGCGCAGCGGGCACTGCCGCCGGTGGTACAGGTGAAGAGGGTCAGATCCCAGTCATCGCCATCCGCCTTGCCCACCATCTCTTCGATCTGGGTGGGCTGCAGGGTCTCCACTTTGGAGACGGTGTAGTCCCACTCCCGGCCGTCCATATCCACAAACTGCACCGTGGTGCCTATCGCCAGCCGCTTAACAGGACTGAAATGCCGGGCATAGTTGTGGCCGCAGATGACCAGATCATCCGTGAAGAGCGAGCCCGCGTACCGCCCTGGGGCAATTTTGAGGCCCGGATAGCTCCACTCGCTCATCACGGGCAGGGCCAGCCCGATGGACGGGATGGAGAGATACCCGATGTAATCCCAGCCATCAATGGCATCTCACGGGCGGTGTCGTCCACCTGGGTGGGCACCAGAAGCTGCAAATGGTTCTCCTGCTCGTCCAGCGTCGTTTCCAGCTGATCCAGCACCTGTGCCGCCGCTTTCTGGGCGCGGCCATTGTCCCACTGGTTGTAGCCCAGCAGGCCCAGCGCCCCGGCCAGCAGCAGCGCTCCCAGCAGGATGAGGATGGTTCCAAGTTGTCTTTTCTGCATGGCTCAGTGTTTTTTGCGGAGCAGGATGCCCGCTGCAATGAGGCAGGTGCCTGCCGCCGTCAGCACCGGAATGGGCCAGTTCAGCTGGCCGGTCTGGGGCAGGGTCGGGCGGCCATTCAGCACCCAGTCGTTCGGGTTGCCCGGATTGGGAGCCTTGTTCTTATCCGGGCGGCCGTTCAGCACCCAGTCATCGGGGTTGTCGGCACCCGGAGGGGTGTTCTTGCCCGGTTCCTCGGGGATATCCGGAGTCTCCGGTTTGTCCGGGTTTTCCGGCGTGGTCGGCTTTTCCGGCGTGGTGGGCTTCTCCGGCTCGGTGGGCTTCTCGGGTTCCGTGGGTTTGTCCGGTTCCTCCGGCTTGTCGGGTTCTTCCGGCACGTCCGGCGGGGTGGTGGGCGTCAGCGTGCCCACCTTGGGCAGGGCGTCCACATCGTAGAGGTACGTGTCCTCCTCCACCAGCGGCACCGACACTAGGAACGGGTTGATCTTCTCATACCCGGTGGAAGCGGTGCTCTGGATGACCAGATACAGGCCCAGCGGCAGCTGCGAGAAGACGGCCTTGCCATCGGTGTCCACGGTGAGCGTCTCCCCTTTGCTGCCGGCCGGGCGCTTGTCGTCCAGGGTCCGGGCCAGGTCGCTCTCCGAGAGATCGCCGAGGGAAGCGCCACAATTTTCAAAACCATTTGTATAATCGTAGTTTAAATTTCCATTTTGGCGGCTGATGGAGGCCACCTGATACAAGGTCAGCTTGCCGCCCGAGACAGCGCTCCCGCTCTCGGAATCCCGGAGGGTCACGGTGATGCTGCCTTTCCGGGTGAGCTCAATGCTGGCGGCCGTGGCGGCGGCAAAAGCCGGGGCCGCGCACGCTGCCGCCAGGGCCACAGCCAGCAACAGCGCCGCCAGCTGTTTACGAATTTGTTTCATGGGGGTCACCTCTCGTCGTTTTCTCATGTTTGCCTGCTTTCGGACGCTTTCGTGTGGTCACCAGCAGCCAGATCAGCAGCACTGCCAGCATGGGCAGGGCAATGACAGGCGCCGTGATGATGGGGTCGATCCGTGTCGCGTCCGCCGTGACACGGACATGTTTCTGGCTCTCCCGCGTGTTGACACGGTGGCCGCGCACCAGCAGGCGGTGGGTATTGATGCCGTAGGGCGTGCAGGTCATCAGGGTAACGTAGTCCTGCCCCTCTACGGGCTGTAATAAATCCGTCTCGGTGGGGAGGACAATGGAGATCCGGTCCACCTCATAGGTCAGCACCCGGTCCAGCACCGTGATGGTGAACGTGTCGCCCGCTTCCAGCTCGTCCAGATTGGTGAACAGCTTGGCGCTGGGCAGGCCGCGGTGGGCCGAGATGACCGCATGGGTGCCCGCCCCGCCCACGGGGAGGCTGCTGCCCTCCAGATGGCCTGCCGCCACCTGCAAAACACCATCGCTGGTGCCGTGGTAGACGGGCAGCTCCACGCCGATCCTGGGGATGGTGATATACCCCATAATGCCCGTGCCGGAGACGTCCAGCGTCTCGTCATAGCCGGAGACCTGCTCCGGCGTGAAGAACGAATTGGGCGTGGCCGCCAGCCGTTGGTTGTAGGCGTCCGCCGCCTCAAAATAGGCGGTATAGTCCGCATCCGACATCTCGTTGACCGTCTCGTCATAGCTGGCCAGCGCGCGGGACTGGTGGCGCTGGTTGACATAATCGCTGACGGTGGGATATAACATCACGGATAGACCCACGAGAAAGATCAGGATTAAAATTATGGTACTGCGGTTCTTTTTCATGGGCTACTCCCTAATGTTATCAGGATATTTTTTGCTTTGGGGTTTGGTTTAGCGCTTGTTCTCCATCCGCTTCTTGGTCACCAGCAGGACCACCGCCACAGCCATCAGGCCGCCGCCAACGACGTAGAAGACCGTGGTGCCCATGCCGCCGGTGGAGGGCAGGGTGGTGCCAGCGTTGTTCTCAACTTCTACTTTATCTGCTTTTGTTACATTACTATACGCAAAAGACGCTGTACCAACATTGGTGCTCTCGTTATACTCTTTTGTCAATACAACCTTGATATCGTCGGTCAGTTTGTTATAGCCATCCGGCGCCTTAGTTTCTTTCAGATAATACTCGCCTGCGTCAAGACCAGAAATCGAAATATTACCATTATTATCAGAAGTAAACTTCGTCGCCGAATTTTCTTCCGTCGTCCAACCCGTCAGCTTATTGCCATTTGCAGTTAGATAGCTCTTCGTTTCGCCACTCTTTTTGTAAAGCACAAACTCTGCACCCGGAAGGGAAACTGTCTCATTTTCTTCAGCACCCTTTGTGTACTTATAAATCTTAAACTCCCAGACATAAGTACGTGTTGTGTCATGCGTGGTGTGCCCATCGCTACTATAGTCCAGCCAAGTTTCATTTGTGTTGCCTGTACCTGCAACTACAGCATCCGCATTTACCGTTGCGGTGTAAGTAACAACCACCACGTCGCCAGCATTCAGCTTGCCATCAACAAATTTAATCTCAAAGCTACAACCATCTTTCGGTGTTTCGATGGTATAATCAGTACCCTGAGTCAGTGCCACCGTACCATTTGCTTTTGTAATCTGGATGCTGTCTGCCTTATAAGTCAGGCCTGTCATCTTATCGTGCAGAACGTAATTCGTTGTGTTACCAGCGGTGACATTGATTGTTGTCTTGAAATTTACTTCCTGGCCAATTTCGGCGTCATTCTTGTCGCCCCAAGAACTATCCGAATCTTCCTGCACCTGCTTATCAACAGACGGCACTCCATTTTTTTCTTTAATTGTAACTGCTGTTGAACCAGTCACATTGCCAACACTGCACAAGCTGCCCGTTGTAGTATCAACAAGGTAATAGCCCTCTTTCAGGCCAGTAAATCTTGCTTCATTGTTGTTTGCCGTAACGCTGGCAACTGCAATATTCGACTGAGTTTTCGCCCATGCAAGTGCTGCTGCTGCAAAGGCCTTTGCATTTTCCGAATCGTTTGCAAAACTCTCTTTTTTCAGTTTTTTCACCTGACCAAGGCTATCGATTTCAACGTATCCTGTGCCTGCACCGTTGCCCTCAAAAAATAGCTTCCACGCAGTCGTAACATTGTAGACCATCCCGGCGTCCGTTTTGCTGGCGACATCAAAAATACGATACAGTGTATACGTTTTTCCATTTACTGCACCATCAATCGTAATCGAGCTGCTACCAGCGTTATCACCTGTCGCTGCTGCGCTTGCCGCCCACGCCGGGACGGCCATGGCCAGCACCAGCGCAAATGCTGCAAGCAGCGCCAACACGCGTTTTACTCTTTTCATATTTCTTTACTACCTTTCTTACGTCCCCTCTCTGAAGACGCCAGAGAGGGGATTTATTTTCCTACGTTCGGTTTGTTGCCGGGGTCAGAGCTGCAGGAGTCACTCTTCCCCCCTTTTCCGCTTGCGCCTGGAGTTATATCCACACAGCACCGCGGCCAGCGCAATGGCCGCGCCGCCTGCCGTGTAAGGAACCGTGCCGCCGGGGGAGCCGGTGGAGGGGAGCTCGTAGACAATTATCTTGGTGTTGGTAAGAGTAACGCTCTCACCCGTCTGCAATCCATTCTCTCTCGAGTAGCTCACTTCATAACCATCTGGCACGTTCTCCTTGATATAATAGTACTTCTCTGCATCCAAATCATCAATTGTGAGTGTCCATCCCTTTGCCGCTTCCAGCGTATATTGATCAATCCGTGTCGCAGTTTCCGGCAAAGCATTTTTCGCATAGCCATAAAGCTCCACAGTGATTTGTTTGGGTCGTACCGAGGTATCCTCGCTGTCACCTGCCCAGACTTTTGTAACCGTAAGCTTGTCCGGTTTGTGTTTATTGGTAATATTGATGACACCGCCTTTTTCCACGCCGATCTCATTGTTCTTACTATAGCTGACATCGTACTCTCTGTTGGTGTTGACTTCTTTCACAAAGTACAGCCAGCCAGGCTTCATAACCGTATCTGCCAGATCGTCCGCTCCCGGATACACTGCCGTCCAGTTGTTCGTATCGTTCAATGTAATCTGTTTCACATGCTCTGCGTTGTTTTTATCAGTACCCTTTTGGTAGCGATACAGCTCAACCGTAACATTTGTGTTTTCGGGCGGTGTAGTCGTCTCGCCATCACTGTTCTGCCAATACTTGTTAATTTTCAGCTGGCTGCGCTCATTGGAAACCAACAGTTCCTGTGCTGTCCCATACGCATAGTAGTGGACTGCATTTTGTCCTACTTCGCTCAAACCCGCGGCACCTACCGCAGCGTTCCAAGCATTCGCATCTGTTTCACCGCTTATTTTCCAGATGAAGTAATGTGCCGTATCGTCTTTGAGATAGCCGGCAGGCGCCGTTTGCTCCGTCAGCCTATACAGCACGTTCTGCTGGAGTTTGTTTTCTTCGGTTGTACCAACCGAAAGCACAAACTTTCCGTTTTCATCTGTTGTTATACCCTGCTGAATCATCTTCCATGCAGAATTTTCATAAGCCTCCAACGTAAAAACTGCACCTTTGAGCTTCAAGCTTTCGTTTAAACTGTCTACCTTATACACAGTCAGTGCATTATTGCCAGCATATGACCAAGAATTGACCTTTTGCAGGTTTTCCTGAACACCACTGTCCCACTGTCCATTCAGTTTGGCTGTGTTTGTGATGCTGGGCGTCCTATGAACAGAAAGATCAAAGGTATAATCGTACTTCAGGGTCAGTGCAACATCATCCGGAACTTTGAGTGTAATCGTATACTTATAGTTTTCGCCTTCCGTTGTACGGACATAGCTGAACTCATACGACTCCTTATCCAGCAGTGTGTTACTGTTTGTCTCATAGAGTTTTACAGAGTCCAAATCCAGCGTTGCCGGACTCTGGGTATTTACAGTCAGAACATCTTCCAAATCGATTCGATCACTATTTGGAAGCAGATCCAATCCAAGTTTATTGATATTCAGTGTGTAATGTACCTTATTGTTTTCTTGAACCGCCGATTTTGTCAATTCCTCATTGGTACGCTTTACCGTTGTAGTAGTGCTTGCACTCTCACCCCCCCCAACTGGCTTCGTTTGTGTAGCCTTTCTCAAACTCTTTTGGATAGGATTTCCATGCCGGGTCTACAACTTTGGCTTTGTATTGGATATAAATACCAATAACCGTTGGTTTATCGTCATGGTTTGTATCCACCCAGGTTTTGTCTGTCGGCAAGCTGATGGTAATGCTCAATTTGCGATTGTGGTCCGAGGGTGTTGCTGTCAAATGGCCATTATTTAAAAGCCAATCGTTTCCCCACGAATTAGGACCATACGGACTCTGGCTATTTCCCCACGTATTTTTGTAGTAGAACCACCCATAAACATCCACGTTTCCATCATTATTGCGCGGAACAAATTCCAAACCCTCTTGGAGAACATCCTCAACCGTTAAAGAACCCTTCAAGCTGGACAGCTCTGTTCCAACCACATTCACATAGAGCTGATAATAAATATAGGTTCCATCCTCTTTATATGTTACGGTTACACCGGTATTCCTATAGTTCTTGCCATTTTGATCTGACGATTTCTTTTCAATCTTCGGTGCTGTCGTCGGCTTGGTATACTCGTACTCCTGTTTTGTACCGTTTGCTGTATTTACAGCAACCAGCGTTTGTCCCTCCTCAATTTTACTCAAGTCCAGCTGTGTAGAATAGGATACTTCCATGCTCTTGATCGGAGTACCATCATAATTGCCCTTGTTAACTTGAATTACAAACTTTTTGATTTTCGTTGTTGTATTATTCGGTTGGATTTCCTGCCGCATTGCATCATCTGCATAATATCGAATCGAAATGCCGATTTGTCCGTTCAAATCAGTGAATTTGCTTGTCGAACCATCTGTCAGAGCAAACGTCATGTTCTTCTTTAGCTCTGCATCCAATTCCGAAGCATAGGCATAGTGCACATTTTCCAACACATTTTCATTGGCATCCCGAGCAGATATCGTATCAACGATGGTAAACTCATCCCATTCGTTTGCAATCGTCTGCGTGATCTTCCAGTCCGCATAGCGGCCTGCACGTATCGTGTTTCCAGCTTTCTGCTTGACTGTATTGTTACTGCGATGCTCAATTGTGATCGTCTTGGCATCCGTGTAAGTCTTTTTTGTAGGCGTAGCAATTTCTGCACCATTCGTCACACTTGTTGCATCCGATGGGACGGTTGTGGTGTATTGGATCTTGTACTCTTTGGCCGTCGAATTTTCCGGGAATGTATAAGTAAAGCCTGTATTACTGTCGTTGATTGTCAATTGGCCGCTTGTAGGCACCGGAGTTTGCGAGTGGCCATTCACATAAGTTATTTTAACTTCGCCGTTTTTGATCACACCAGCCTTAACAGTATCTGAAACCACATAGTTTTTCAGGTCTTTAACCTCATCCGGCCTGGTGACTGTGATTTCCCAATTGATCTCCCTATTCTTTTCATCATAAGTACCATTTTTTACAATCAAATTGTTCCAGGTCTTTTCAAAGTTTTTTTCTCCCTTTGCCTCACTCGATTGCGCATAAGCATAGTTATGGAATTTGCCGTAGCCTTGCTTGTTAAACTTATCATCCAGTTTCACTGCATAAACGACTGTATAGGTCTGACCTTGAACCAATTCCTGCAATCCAGTGATCGTAAACTGCGGGAATCCACTGTTGTTGTTCGTAAATTTCGTGGTACATTGAGCTGTTATGTCATTTGTCTCAGTTGGACCATATACTTTCAAGCTGTCCTGAATGTAACTTCCAGTCAGATTTGCCCCATTCCAATTTGTAATCTGATCCCCGATCGTAAGTGATTTTCCAGTACGAGTTCCAGTAGATACGACTACTTTAAAATATGCCGTGCGGTTTCCATTCTCATCTTCTTCCACTTCCGTACAGGTTTTTTCCACCTGGATATCTGCCTTAGATGCTATCTGAATTGTAGTTGTTGCACCCGCACCCGGGAAGCTTACACTGCCATTTCCTCCAACCTGGCTCGCATCTGCCTTTGCCGTAAAGTAAAATTCGCCTGTAACCTGCTTGCTCGGATCAAAAGAGCCACTCTTTTGATTAAAAGTAAGTGTTATCGTTCCATTCGTTTCAATTTGATAAGTACCAATCGGATTGCCTGAACCGCCCAAAGGCATAATTTTTCCAGTTTCAACCTTATCCAGCTTTACACCAGCTGGCAGATCATAGACCATCGTACAATTTGTGTCGCTCATCGTCCCCGCAGGGATTGTAAAACCAAATGTGATCTGAAGCTCATTTCCATCAATAACAGCTTCGTTCTCCTTAATTTCTACTGCTGCGTCATTTATAATTTTTTTCAGAACCAGTTCCGTGACATAATCTTTCAGGTTCAGTGTTTTATTGTCTTCTACCGTTTTCTGTTCCTCCTCCATCAAATCGCTGATACCATACCCCTCCGCGGCATTGACGGACACAAAGCTGGTGACCTCGCTCAGGGCAACGCTCACCTCGGCCACCTGGTCGATGGTGGTCTCGCCGTCGGACTCGCAGCCGGTGGCGACATCGCCGGAAATGACGGTGAGGGCCGTGGTCAGATCGGTCTCCTCGTCCACCGCCGCGTCGGACACCACACCAATGGTCTCGCGGCCCTCGGCATTTTTGTACATGACGATATCACCCGGCAGGATGGAGGCAAACTCCTGCGAGTCATCGGTATAATATTCAGAGTTCATGCGGGCAAGCTCGCCACGCAGGGCGCTGATGCTGGCGTACTGGGGAATGATATCCTGCGGCACGCCCGCGTGGTACAGGCAGTAGGCCACAAAGGTGCTGTCCCAGTCGGCATACACCATGGGTTTGTCCTTATAATACTGGTCGGCATACATGGTGTAGCCGTTGCCGTCCTCGTCCACGTCGGCCTTGCTCTCGGTATAGCCGAGCTGGCTCCGGGCCACGAGCACCATGTCCTGGGCCCAATCCATGCTGGTGCGCTCTGGGGTCTTGGCGTCGTACTCCGCGTCGATCTCGGCGTTGGGGTTGACGAGGCAGGCGGCCGTATGCTCGTGCTCTTCCTTGCCGCAGATCAGCACCTTGCCATAGCACTCGGCGGTGTGGTGGTGGACGGTATAGCCCGTGTCGATCTCGTCGTCCGTTTCGGGTTTGGTGGCTTCTTTTTCGGGTTCCGGGTCGGCTACGGTCTCCGGTTCCTCGGCAGAATCGCTCTCCTCCGCGCTGTTTTCGTCCATGTTGTACAGAGCGGCGCCGTCATCCGTTTTCTCCGGCTCGCCCTCTTCCTGGCCGCAGACCAGAACCTTTTCGAGGGTATAGCAGTCGTCGGTGTGCTCATGCTCGGTGCAGAGCAGTTCGCCGGTCTCCTGGTCGTAGCAATAATCCTGATGGACGTGGTCGCTCTCAATGCCGCAGGTCAGCACCTCTTCTTCCTCGTAGCAATCCGAGGTGTGGTGGTGCAGCACCACTTCCGGCTCCGGCTCTTCCTGCGTGGCGGGCTCACTTTCCGGCTCACTCCCGGCTTCGTCCCAGTCCGCAACGCTGGAGTCACCGTCCCCTGCGTCATCAGCCGAATCCATCGTTTCTTCGACGATTTCGCCCTCTTCATAGCCGCAGATAGGCTCGGTGCCCTCGATGTAGCAATCGTCGGTATGCTTGTGTTCTTCCTTCCCGCAGTAATAGCGCGTGTCATCGGCGGCAAGCGCGATGCCATCCTGATGCAGCCGCCAGCTGACGCTCATGGCGGTCAGCATCGCCAGCACCAGAACCATTGCCACCGAACGCCGGGCCAAATGACGCTGCCGCTGGACGTTCTGAATGGCTTCCTGGAAGCGATTCTTCATTCCCATAATGGATTCCTTTCCTCAGTGAATCAACGAAAAACCGGATAAGGGCCAGACGCGTAAAAAGACCTTGCCCACGATTTGACTTTTTTCGACACAGCCGATCACCGTACTCCGGCTGTCGATGGAGGTGACGCGGTGGTCGCCCATCACAAAATAGCGGCTCTCCGGCACCTGATAGGGGAACTCGATGTCGCACTCGCCCAGCGCCAGCTCATCCACATAGGGCTCGTCGAGCACCTCTCCATTGACGCTCACGACACCTTTGGTGTCGATGGAGATGACATCGCCCGGCCCGCCGATGATGCGCTTGAGCAGCAGCTTGTTCTGCCAGTAAAAGCCACACAAGTCGCCCGTCTTCCAATCGTCCGTTTTTACCAGCAGGATCACGTCCCGGTCCTGCAGGGTGGGGTTCATGCTGTCGCCCGACACCTGCAGCACAGGCAGCAGCAGCGTGGCCAGCAGCACCGCAATGGCCGCCACCACGATCAGGGTGCTCACCGTACCGCGCAGCACCCGCCAGAAACGCCGCCGCTCGGTCAGGCGCTTCCGTTCCGCATCCACCCGCTGCAAAGCCTCGGTGTCCTGCGGCGTTTCATCCTGCCGGAGCGTGTCGATGACGTCGATCAGCTCCGTGCGGCTCATCCGCCGCAATTTCCGCTCTGACATAATTCCTCCGCAAAGTCTTCTGCAAGGCTTTGTCTTTCATTCCATTCCCAATTTATCTCAATCGCCGCCCTCTGCAAAGCGCGGCACAATCCACGAAAACATTTTCGTTCTTTTTCCACGAAAAAAACGTTATAAAGATAAGTGGTATTAGCAATAGTATAGCACCAATATTTCCTGTTTTCAATCAATTTTCCTAAGATTCTTTGCCACGATTCCTGCTTTTCATGATTTATTCCTTTTGCAAAACATCTTTTTGTATTTTTACAACAAAAGAGCACCCCAGGGCAGGAAACCCGGAGTGCTCTTTGATTACACGGTGTTGAACCGCGCGTTTTATTTACTTCTTGGTGCTTCCCATATCGGGGACGAAGCTATTGATCTTCTTGACGGTGTCCACGATGGTGACCACGTTGTTGATGATGGAGCTGCCGGCGGAGAAGACACGGGCAATGTAATTGAACAGGGTGCCGATATCCTTGAACATCTGCCAGCCGGTGGTTTCACCACCAACCAGATAGGTCATCTCCTCTGCATCAATGGCTGCGTAATTGGCGGGCATTTTGAGTTCATAGTTCGTCATAGTAATTTTCCTTTCTTCAGTAAACTCAATAGAAAAGCAAATTCATCAGGAACCCTGTGCGGCGACCACGGTAACCACGACAGCGACCACCGCTGTGACCACCAGCACCGTGCCGAGGTTGTCTTTCAGCTTCCAGCTCTTCTCTGTGTCAGCGGTTGCCGGTGCTGTCGTCGTTGTCTTGGCTGCAGTGGCTGTGGCTGTGTTCTTTTTGGCCGTCGGCGTCCAGTGCGCGTAGATGGTGGTATCGTCCTTGAAGTTGTACCGCGTGGTGATCTTGGTGCCGCCCACCACATCGTCGTACCAGCCATCAAACTTATAGCCCTCCATGGTGGGGGTGGGCGTACTGGTCAGCCGGTAATTGGAGCCGTACTTGTAAGCATACAGCTGCATGACATCACATGTACCGCCCTGTGCTTCCAAGTAGACGTTGTAATAGCTTGCGTCCGCCGCAAACGCCATGGGCACCAGGTTGCAGCACAGTGCCAGCGTCAGTACGCAGAGCACGAGCTTTTTCCAAAGCTGCTTCATAGACCGCGTCCTCTCTTTCCAAGCGTATTTCCCCGGGCGCTTTCCGGTGTTCCGGGAGCGGCACGTTCCACCCAGCCGCCGGGCGGTTTTCCAGCGCTCTCCCATGGAACAATTATGAATCGGAACTGGTGCCTTGTCAAGCCCGGATCGCAAAATCGAGGTGGGAATTTTTATGGCTTTTTCCGTCATTTTCCGCGTTCCCGGACAGATGTCGCGTTTCC
>ERZ1106963.2500-NODE-2500-length-18045-cov-8.467482_pt1 | contig 18045 bp, 10 predicted proteins | sample MGYA00403681_ERZ1106963 | MGnify/ENA primary metagenome ERZ1106963 (study PRJEB35170, sample SAMEA104062407) | human gut metagenome | biome: human gut; feature: human-associated habitat; material: faeces | place: Denmark | collected 2012-05-03 ...
CTGGCCAGCAGCTCCTCGTGGGTGCCGCGCTCAATAATGTTGCCGGCTTTCATCACAAGGATCTGATCGGCGTTTTTGATGGTGGAAAGGCGGTGCGCCACAATAAAGCTGGTGCGGCCTTTCATCAGTTCCTCAAAGGCATCCTGAACCAGCACTTCGGTACGGGTATCAATGCTGGAGGTTGCTTCGTCCAGAATCAGGATGGGCGGCTTGCGCAGCATAACGCGGGCAATGCAAAGCAGCTGCTTCTGGCCCTGGCTGATGTTGCCGCCGTCCTCGGCAATTACGGTATCATAGCCCTGGGGCAGGCGGCAGATAAAGCTGTGTGCGCGGGCACGCTTGGCGGCGTCGATGATCTCCTCGCGGGTGGCGTCCGGCTTGCCGTAAGCAATGTTATCTGCCACAGTACCGGCTTTCAGCCAGGTTTCCTGCAAGACCATACCCAGGTTGCCGCGCAGCGAATCCCGCGTTACGGTGTCAATGGGGTGGCCGTCCACCTTCAGGGTGCCGCCGTTGATCTCGTAAAAGCGCATCAGCAGGTTAACCAGGGTGGTTTTGCCGCAGCCGGTGGGGCCGACCAGGGCAATGCGCTGGCCGGGCTGAACGCGCAGGTTCATGTCTTCAATCAAGGGCACATCCGGCACATAGCGGAACTTGACATGCTCAAACTCCACACTGCCTGCACCGTGGGGCAGGGTAACGGCATCGGGGGCATCGGGCAGGATGGGGTCTTCGTCAATAAAGTCGAACACACGCTGCGCACAGGCCAGGGCGTTCTGCAGCTCGGTCATAACGCCGGAAATATCATTGAACGGCTTGGTGTATTGGTTGGCATAGTTCAGCAGAACCGAAAGCTCGCCGACCGTAATGCCGCCGCCAATGGCAACCAGCGCGCCCACCACGCCGACCGCCGCATACACCAGCGCGTTGACAAAGCGGGTGGCAGGGTTGGTGATGGAGGAAAAGAAGGTGGCCTTTACGCCGCAGATCTGCAGATCGGCGTTGATCTTGTCAAAGCGCTCCTCGGCGCGGCTTTCGTAACCGAAGGCGCGGACAAGATGCTCGTTGCCGATCAGCTCGTCCACCAGACCGGTCAGCTCGGCGCGGGTCTCGCTCTGTACGCGGAACATATCATAGGTATGCTCCGCAATGAACTTTGCCACAAAGATGGAAAGCGGGGTGAGAACCACAACGATCAGGGTAATGCGCCAGTCAATGGAAAGCATAAAGCCCAAAGTGCCCACAATGGTCAGAATGCCGGTGAACAGCTGGGTAAAGCCCATCAACAGGCCGTCACTGAACTGCTCCACATCGGTGTTGATGCGGCTGATGGCGTCGCCGGGCTTGTGGGCATCCATATAGCTCAGGGGTAAAATCTCCATGTGCTGGAACGCCTGCACGCGGATGTCGCGCACCACCTGGAAGGTGATGCGGTTGTTCACCATGTTCATCAGCCACTGGCAGATGGAGGTGACACACACGGTAACGCCAAACTGGATGGCAATCTTGCCCAGGGCAGGGAAGTTGACATTGCCCTGGCCCACAATCAGGTCCACGCCGCGGCCCGAAAGAATGGGGGCGTACAGCGTGGTAAGAACGGTAACGGCGGCAAGCAGCAGGGTGAACAGCACCAAACCGCGGTACGGCTGGATCAGCTTTAACACGCGCTGAATGGTGCCTTTACTGCCCCGCAGGGAAACACGCTTTTTCTTTGCATTGCTCATAGGGTCTTTTCCACCTCCTCGCGGCTCAGCTGGCTCAGGCAGATCTCGCGGTAAACATCGCAGGTTTTCAGCAGGTTGGCATGGGTGCCGCTGCCCACCAGATTGCCGTCATCCAGCACCAGAATGCGGTCCGCACGCTGCACAGCGGAAGCACGCTGGGAAACAATAAATACCGTCATGCCATGGGTCTGCTCTTTCAGCGCTTTGCGCAAAGCAGCGTCCGTGGCAAAGTCAAGTGCGGAGGAACTGTCGTCCAAAATCAGTACCTGGGGGTGAGGCACCAGCGCGCGGGCAATGGTCAGGCGCTGGCGCTGGCCGCCGCTGAAATTGCGCCCGGCGGTCTCCACCGGTTCATCCAGCCCTTTGGGCTTGCCGCGCACAAAGTCCGCCGCCTGGGCAATCTCCAGGGCCTGCCAGATCTGCTCATCGGTGGCATCGGGGCAGGCCCATTGCATGTTGTCCCGGATGGTGCCGGTAAACAGCACGGCGCGCTGCGGCACAATGCCGATCATCTGGCGCAGCTGGGCAAAGCCGTACTGCTGCACGGCATGGCCAAACAGATCAACGCTGCCGCTGGTGCAGTCATAAAAGCGGGGAATCAGGTTGATCAGGGTGGATTTGCCGCTGCCCGTGCCGCCGATCACGCCGATGGTCTGGCCGTTCTGGGCGGCAAAGCTGATGTCCGTCAGGCTGGGGGCACCGGCACCGTGGTAGGTAAAGCCCACATGGTCAAATGCAACGGCAGGGGCGTCCGCTGCCGGGGCAAGGGCGGCCGCGGCGGGGTCGGTCATCGTGGATTTGGTGTTCAGAATCTCCGAAACACGGATGCCGCTGGCCAGTGCGCGGGTGACAGAAACCACCAGATCGGCAATGCGCAGCAGGTTGATAAGGATCTGGTTCATATAGTTGATTAGGGCAATGATCTCGCCCTGGGTCAGCGCGCCGCTGTTTACCTGCAGCCCGCCGCGCATCAGGATGGCGATCACGCCCAGGTTGACGATGAGATAGGTCAGCGGGGTCATCAAAGCGGAAATGCGCCCGGCGGTCAGCTGGAAAGTTTTCAGTTTGTCGTTCACGGCGGTAAAATCCGCAATTTCGTCATCCTGCCGTGCAAAGGCGCGCACCACGCGGGCACCCACATAATTTTCGCGGGTCAGCAGGGTCACTTTGTCCAGCGTATTCTGGGCGGCGCGGTACTGGGGCACCGTCACCCGCATGATCAGCCAGACCACCAGCGAGATGGCCAGCGTGACCAGCACGAACCAGAACCCCATGGTGGGGCTGATGACAAACGCCAGAATCAGCGCGCCGATGACAATAAACGGGCAGCGCAGCAAAAGGCGCAGCGTCATGTTTACGCCGTTTTGCAGCTGGTTCACATCGCTGGTGATGCGGGTGACCAGCGTGGGCGTGCCGATGCCGTCCAGCTCCGTGTAAGAGAGGGTATCAATGTGGCGGAACAGCGCCCCGCGCAGCGCCGTACCATAGCCCAGCGCGGCCTTGGCGGCAAAATACTGCGCCGTCAGGCTGGATGCCATACCCACAACCGCAAGCAGCACCATCAAGCCGCACTGCTTGCCAATATAAGCCAAATCCCCGTTTTTGATGCCCACATCAATGATGTTGGCCACCACAAGGGGAACCAACAGCTCAAAGCAGGCTTCCAGCATTTTGAACAGCGGGGCAAGGATGGATTCTTTCTCGTATCCTTTCAAAAACCGCAGCATGTTCCGCATGAACGCACCAACCTTTTTGTAATATCAAATAAGATTGGTGGAATGATACATGTTAATGATGAAGCAATAATCAAGGCATTCATAAATTTTTTGGTAAAAACACCAAATTCTTCAGAAGCAATAACAACAATTAATGTACAAGCAACAAACAAAGTTGTCTGAATTACCGTTGAAAAATTAAACCATCGACATAAGTACATAAACGGAATTTTCACAACTATCAACATTCCAAATAAAATTAAAATTAAAGATAAATTTTCCCATTTAAATATCTCTTGAATCGGCATCAAAAGACCAATTTTTAGACCAACTAGCATATAAAAAATAGGCACAAAAATTCCATAACCAATAATCTCAAGTTTATGAATATTAGATTCACTCGGCTTTGCAGACTTAATAACCATTCCAGCTAAAAAAGCACCCAAAATATATTCAACCCCAGAAATGCTACAAAGAATCATTAAACCAAGTAATAAAGCTATCGTCAATCTTACACCAAAATGAACAATACCATCAGAAATTTTTTTAAAACTATTTAACTTTAAATAACGACTAAAAATATATACAATTAACAAAATGATAACAAGAATGAATAAAAGCCAAGGTTTTTGTTCTTTTGTCATTCCTAATACCATCATCAAAATGCTAAGTGCTACAATAGATAATAATTCAGCTTTGGTAGAATAACTACTTATTATTTTTCCAATTGTACTATCACCTAATCCTTCCTCATGAACCAAAGGAATAACAATTGAAGCAAAGGTACTACAAAAAATAATTGTCAAAACAATAATACCAATCACTTTGTGATTCATAAAATCTAAAAATAAAAAGGAACCACCTATGCTACATAATATCACTGTAAACAATAAAATTGTCGTTAATCTACTAATATGTAAATATGAATCTCCTTTTTTATGCTTTCCTAAAACAGTAAAATCAGTATCTAAGCCACTTAAAAATAAAAGAATTCCCATTCCAATAGTATACAGTCCTTCCATAAACGGTGTAAGTTCATTATTATTTACAAAAAATCCTTTAGATGAAAAACTAGCAAGTAAAATTCCCGTTAAAATTTCAATTACTAAAACAGGAATAAATTTTATTCGACAAATTGCTAAAATTACAGGAATGACTGCAGCAAGCCCTAATAAAATTACAATTGGTAGTAACACTTGTAAATCAAAATTTGTACTTGATAAATAAATAAACATACTATCTTACTATTGCACCACTTGGTATTTCCTTTACTTCTAATACTTCTAATTTATTATCACTACTAGCACAAAGAATCATTCCGCTAGATTCAACTCCTCGAATCATTGATGATTCTAAATTTTGTACTACTACTACTTTTTTGCCAATCAACTCATCAGGACTATAAAATTGTGCAATTCCTGATACAATTTGTTTGATTTCATTACCAATTTTGATTTGAGAAACAAGTAATTTGTCCGCATTAGGATGTTTTTTGCATTCAATAATTTCTCCAATAACCATTGAAATTTTAGAAAAATCATCCATATTTATCTTTGCCACTTCTTCTTTCTTTTGGAACTGTTTTAATTTGGCTTGTTCTCTAAAATAATTTAATTCTTTTTCCATATCAAGTCTTTGGAATAATTTTTCCTCTAAGAAGACCTTATCTGTTGAAAATTCTTCGCCAAAAACAAGTTGATCTAAACGCATACTCGTATTTGCTTTTCCAAGTGAAAGCAAAATTTTATTTGAAGTTTCTACTAAATATGGTGCTATTAAAATTGCAATAATCCGTAACGATTCTGCCAAATGATACATTACACTTGCAAGTTCTTCCCTTTTATTATCATCTTTTGCAAGCACCCAAGGAGCAGTCTCATCAATATATTTATTCGCTCTTTTAATCAATTGCCAAGTTTCTCCAATTCCATCTTGAATTCTAAATTTATCAAAACATGCAATGGTTTTAGTAATTGCTTTATTTGCAACCTCACATAAAGATTGCTCATATTCACCTGACTTTACTATATCCTTGTTTGGAACCACTCCATCACAATACTTATTTATCATAGAAATACTTCTGCTAACTAAATTACCTAAATCATTAGCCAGTTCAAAATTATATCTTTCAATAAAACGCTCATAACTGAAAAGACCATCATTACCAAGTGGCAATTCTTTTGCTAAATAATATCTGACCGCATCAATACCAAAACGATCAATCAAATCCATTGGATATACCGCATTTCCTTTAGACTTAGACATCTTACCATCCTTAGTTAAAATCCAACCATGAACATAAAGTTTAAAGCGAATAGGAATATCTAATGCCATTAACATAATCGGCCAATAAATTGCATGAAATCTTAAAATATCTTTTCCTACAACATGACAAACATTATCATTATTAACCCAAAACTCTTGATATAATTGATCCTCATCAGTTCCATAACCAAGAGCTGTTAAATAATTAAATAGTGCATCAATCCAAACATAAATAACATGTTTAGGATTAGAAGGCACTTGAATACCCCATGTAAAAGAAGTTCTACTCACACATAAATCCTCTAATCCTGATTCAATAAACGAAATAACTTCATTTTTTCTAGTTTCTGGGCAAATAAAATCTGCATGATTTTTAATATATTCTAGAAGCTTTTTTTCATATTTTTTTAAACGCAAAAAATAACTTTCCTCTGATACCAATTTAGTTGGTTTTCCACAATCTGGACAAGTATCATTTTCACCAAGTTGCTTCTTTGTAAAAAAGGTTTCACATGAAACACAATAATTGCCACTATATGAACCAAGATATATATCATCATTTGCAAGCAATTTTTCAAAAACTTTTGCAACAATTTCTTCGTGTTTTTTATCCGTTGTTCTAATAAAACCATCATAATCAATATGCATTACTTTCCAAAGTTCTTTGGTCTCCAAAGCAACCTTATCTACAAAAGTTTGTGGATTCATTTTAGCTTTTAATGCTGCTTCTTCTATCTTTTGGCCATGTTCATCCATTCCCGTTAGATAAAAAGTTTTTCTACCCATTTGTCGATTAAATCTTGCATAAACATCACATGCAACCGTAGTATAACTATTACCAATTTGAACCTTTCCACTAGCATAATAAATAGGTGTTGTTACATAGCATTTTTTACACATTGAATACCTCCTACAATGGTCAATTTTACTTGTCACATTATAACACATTCTAGTTTTTTTATAAAGAAAAATGATTAAACGATTTTTTGTTTCTTCTTTTTTATTACAATTCTTACAATAATCATAATAATGACAAAGATTAATAAAGCAGAAACTATAATTACTACTTCTAAATAATTATTAACGTAACAACTAGCATCACCCTTGCAACCAATAATATTATCCTCAATCACTTCAAAATCAAGCGATAAACTTCTTTCATGACCTATAGCATCTTTTACTTTAATATACAATTCATGTTTACCAATTTCAACCTTTCCTCCTAAATATTCCTTATCATCTAACAAAACAATCAACTCATAATTATCAAAATTTTCTACAATCTCATATTCTATTTTATCCATTTTAATATACTTTTGTCCATTTTGGATATTTTTAACAATAATTTGTGGAACAATGGTATCAATTACATTAATATTTTGTCTAACTTCTTCACTTCGATTATCAAAAGTATCAATACCTACATAAACAATATACCCTTTTTGTCCTCTTAACATTGCTTCATCAAATTGTTCTTGATTGACCAATACATCATTGATATAATATTTTTTTTCCAATCTACAAGGATATTTAAAATTATCACTAATTATCACTAATTGTTCAAAGTCATTACTATTATAGTCAACATCATCAACTGTAACATCACTTACTTTAACACTTGGCTTAATTGTATCAATGACCTCAATGACAGCTTGAAAAACTGCTGTTTTATTCATACTTTCATCTATGGCAAAATAGGAAAAATGAATATTCGTACCTGTTTTCAAAACTTCTTTTAATTCTTCATAGGCATACTGATTATATTCACCAAAATCAAAAACGACCTCAGGATGATGGTCATAATTATCAGAAACAATAAAATTGCTTAACAAATCAAAATGATCTACCTCAGTATCGTTAATTACTAATTTATCTATCTCATTAATTAGTGGTGCCAAAGTATCTATAACGTTAATTTCGATGAATTCAGTACTTGTTTCATTTTTACTTGTATCTTTTGCAATAAATTTAAGATATCCTTTTTGATTAGAACTAAGATATGTTCTAAAACTTTCTAAATCTTGCACTTCTTTTAATTCTTCATCATAATATTTTATCGTAGTATCTAAATATGTATCATAATTATCATTAACATCGATATAATCAAAATAATCAATTGTCATAATCAAATTATCTTCTATTGTAATATTAGAAGGATAAGTAATAATAGGAGCCATTTTATCTACCACTGAAACGGCTTTTGATAATACAATATAATCAGCTGCCTTTTTATCATAGATACCAATATGAACCGTCTTTAATCCTATAATCATTGTATCAATTTGTTTTTCAATTAAATATTCATATTCACCAATTTCTCGATTTAATATTTGAATATCTTTTTTAAAATCTGGTACCTCACTATAAACATTCAGTTCATAACTTTCAACTTGCCAGTTTACTTTAATTTTTTCACGATGATATAAATTATAATTTATAATTTGATCTTTTACATCAAATAAATACACACTAATTCCCATATTGTCGTAATTATCAATTGTAAAATAATTGTAGATATCATCAATCGGTCTTTTTACTTTTAGTTGTAGATTACAAATATTGTTTTTATAACTAGAAAAGTAACCTTCACTAATATTTTCATCTTTAATAAGTCTTAATCTTAAATAGGTATGATCAACATAATCATTGATAACATCATTTGTAAACACTGATGAAGCAGAAAAATAAAAATATTTATTATCGACCATTACTGGTTCAAAATATTCTTCTTTGATCTTAATTTGTAATTTTACTTCACTTAGTGAAGCAAATTGATCCAAATTTATATTTATATTCACTATATCGCCAACATTATAAGTAGTTTTATCAAAAACTAAATATAAATTCGCATTACTACTTGCAAACGAAGATGGATATTTTAATATTGAAGTCACCATTATAATAATAAATGATGCTACTATAATTATTCTTTTTAATTTTAGTTTATTCATAATTTTTCTTTTCACCTCATATAATATAAGTTACAAAATACGATTCAATAACTTTGTTTTTATATTATAACTTATATAGTATACCTTTTTTGATGAAAAAAGAAGAAAGCTAAAAATATTTAAGTTAAGAGTTAAAACATATATTAAATATTAAATTAAAAACTGATTAACATTTGACGTTAATCAGTTTATTTTTTTAAGATATTGTTGTTGTAAGTTCTTTATATCCTTTAAACATCTGTTTTTTCATTGTAAGGGCTTCTTCAATTGGTGTTGCTACAACCTCATTATGAAAAACACCCATACATTTACCACCTTCACCTTTTAATAATTCTTCAACCGCTGCAATCCCAAGTCGACTTGCTAATACTCTATCAAATGGTGATGGAGAACCTCCTCTTTGAACATGTCCTAAAATAGTAGCTCTAGAATCGAAACCAGTATATTCTTGAATTTGCTTAGCTAATTCACGTACATCAGTGATATGCTCTGTTATAATAATCAAAACATGTCTACTTTTATGATTTTGGCATTTTTTTACCGTTTTAATTACCTCTTCTAAACTAAAACCCGTTTCTGAGGTTATAACTAAATCTGCTCCCGTTGCCAAAGCCGCCGCATAAGCAATATCCCCACAATATCTCCCCATAACCTCAACAATTGAACAACGTTGATGAGAATTTGAAGTATCTCTTAATTTATCAATTGCATCAACTGCAGTATTGACAGCTGTATCAAACCCTATAGTAAATTCACTTGAGGCAATATCATTATCAATTGTACCTGGAAGGCCAATACAATATAAACCCATTTTAGAAAGTTTTAAAGCTCCACGATAGGTTCCATCACCACCAATAGCAACTAATGCATCTATCCCTCTGTTTTTTAATTGTTCTAAAGCAATTTGGGCAACTTCATCTTTACTAAATTCTGATAAACGAGCAGAACCTAAAATAGTTCCACCACGATTGATAATATTAGTTACAGTATCACGTGTCATTGGAAAAATTCGACCTTCGACTAAACCTTTATATCCATCTTCAACACCAAAAACTTCTAAACCTTCATGAATTCCTGCACGAACAACTGCTCGAATTGTTGCATTCATACCAGGAGCATCACCACCCGAAGTTAGCACAGCAATTTTTTTTATTTGTTTTTCCATTGTAAGCCTCCATAATTTTTTAAATTACAGTTTATTTTCACATTGCATAATTATACTACATTTTGTCAAAAATCAACAAATATTTGCTTTTATTTTACTGGTTTTAAATACCAAATTTTATCGGCATATTCCTTTATACTACGATCAGCCGCAAATCTTCCAGCCTCACTAATATTAACAAGTGACATTTGATTAAAATGTTTTTTATTAAGATATGCTTCATCCATCTTTTGATGAACCTTCATATAATCCTCAAAATCAGCAAGACACATATAGCGATCGGCTATACCACTTGAGGTCAATAAATAATTAGCAATATTTTCAAAACTCTTTCCAGCAAAACCTTTTTTTAAAGTATTAATAATTCCTCTTAATTCTTTATTACTATTATAAAAATAAGTTGAATTATAGCCTGCTTTCCATAAATCATCTACTTCTTTAGCACTCATGCCAAAAATAAAGATATTATCATCACCAACAGCATCACAAATTTCAACATTGGCTCCATCCATAGTACCAAAAGTAATTGCTCCATTAATCATAAATTTCATATTGCCAGTTCCACTAGCCTCGTATCCTGCCAATGATATTTGTTCACTAATTTCGCTTGCAGGCATCAAATATTCTGCTAAGGTAACACAATAATCCTCAATAAAAACAACATTTAACTTTTCCTTCATTTTAGGATTCATTGAAATATCTTTAGAAATATAATTGATTAATTCAATTATTTCTTTAGCAAGATAATATCCTGGAGCTGCTTTTGCCCCAAAGATAAACGTTTGAGGGGTCATTTTTATCTCTGGATTCTCTTTTAATTGATTGTATAAACTAATTATTTTTAAAACGTTTAAAAGTTGTCTTTTGTATTCATGAAGTCTTTTAACTTGAACATCAAATCTTGAACTTGGATCTAAAATAATTCCTTGTTTCTTATAAATCATATTAGCAAAATCACATTTATTTAAATATTTTATACGACCAAGTTCATCAATAATTTTATCATTATCATAATATGCTAAAAACTTTCTTAACTCACTAGCATCTTTATACCAGTTATGACCTATCGTATCATCTAATAAATTAGACAATCGTGGATTAGATTGATGTAACCATCTTCTATGGGCAATTCCATTTGTAACATTAGTAAATTTTTCAGGAGTTAATTGATAATAATCACTAAAAATACTTCTTTTAATTATATCACTATGCAGTGCTGATACACCATTTATTTTGTGGCTAGCAATTACACTTAAATTAGCCATCTTTATATAATTGTTAGAAATAATAGCCATTCTATTTATTTTATCCCAATCACCAGGATAAATATTCCATAAATTTGTCGTATATCTACGATTAATTTCTTGTAAAATATTATAAATTCGAGGAATGGTTTTTTGAATCAAATCCTCACTCCAACATTCTAACGCTTCAACTAATACAGTATGATTGGTGTAAGCCACTGTTTTAGTTACAATCTCCCACGCCTCATCCCATTCTAGTTCATAATCATCCATCATAATACGCATCAATTCAGGAATACAAATGGCAGGATGTGTATCATTGATGTGGATGGCAGCATAATTCGGTAATGTATGTAAATCACCATAGCGTTTCATATGATCATTAATAATATTTTGAATTGAAGCACTAACCAAAAAGTACTGTTGTTTTAATCTTAAAGTTTTTCCTTCATAATGATTATCCGAAGGATATAAAACTTTTGATATTAATTCAGCTTCCTGATTTTCCATAATCGCTTTCATATAATCGCCTTGTGAAAAAGACTTCATATCAAATTCATTTGCATTACGTGCTTTCCAAAGTCTAAGTGTTGATACTGCATTACTATTACCACCTGAAATAAGCAAATCATATGGCATTGCTTCAACAATTTTCGAATCATGGTATTCAACCTTCATTTTACCATCTTTTTGATATTCACTAACCCAACCACCAAATCTAACCTTTAAGAGCCGATCACTTCTTGGTACTAACCATACTTCACCACCTGGTAACCAAACATCTGGCATTTCTGTTTGCCAACCATTCACAATTTTTTGTTTAAATAAACCATATTCATAACGAATAGAAAAACCTGTTGCTGGATAGTCTAAAGAAGCCAGTGAATCCATGAAACAAGCTGCCAAACGTCCGAGTCCACCATTACCAAGTCCTGCATCATTTTCTTGCTCATACAATTCATCTAAATCAAAACCATATTCCTTTAAAACCTCACGATAACTATCAACAATTCCAAGATTATAAAGATTCGTTTTTAAGCTTCTTCCAACTAAAAACTCCATACATAAATAATACACTCGTTTTGATTTTTGTTCCTTAACTTTCCGATTAAATTGTTTCTTTTTTTCTAGTAAAATGTCTAAAACAGACATACTAACGGCTTTATACATTTGATCAATGCTAGCATCACTTGGTGTGACCCCAAAATAGCTTGCTAATTTCTCCTCTAAATGCGTCTTTGTATTGTCAATTTCTATTTGCTGTTTGGGCATACCTCTTCACCTATTTTTCTAAAATTTCCTCATACATCCTAATATATTGTTTAGCAGATGTACTCCATCCAAAATCTTTATTCATAACCATCTCTACTTGTTTATTCCAAAGATCCTTATCTTGATAATCATGTAAAGCTCTTAGGATTGTCTTTAACATATCATAAGCATCAAATCCACTAAATGTATACCCATTTCCATTGTTAGAAGAAAAATCACGAATACTATCTTTTAATCCCCCAGTTTCTCTAACAATCGGAATTGAACCATAACGAGAGGCAATCATTTGAGATAAACCACAAGGCTCTGATTTAGATGGCATTAAAAAAATATCACTTGATGCATAAATTTTTCTTGATAAATCTTGATTAAAGGCAATAATTACTCTTAATTTATTTTTATGCCGATATTCTAAATCTTTAAAATATCCCTCATAATATGGATCACCTGTACCAAGTAAAACAAACTGAACTTTTTGAGCAAGTAAATCTTCAAAGATAGTCTTTACCAAATCTAATCCTTTATGTGAAACTAATCTTGATACCATTCCAATCATAGGTATATTCTTATCCACTGGTAAATCTAGCATATCTTGAAGCTCTTCTTTATTCTTTAGTTTTACCTCAATACTTTTTTTATCATAATTTTCAAATAAAGCTTTATCTTTAGCAGGATTATAAAACACTTTATCTATACCATTTAGGATTCCCTTTAATTTTCCTTCGCCTTTCACTCTTACCGTTTCGTGTTCTAATCCATGGGCAAATTCTTTTTGTAAGATTTCTTCAGCATAAGTAGGACTCACCGTTGTAACAAAATTAGCTGCCTCCATTGCACCTTTCATAATATTAACTTTTCCCAAATATTCAAGTAAATATCCATCATTAAATGAAAGACCGAATACATCTTCAATAATATCTTGATCGTATGCATATATTCCTTGATATTCAATATTATGGATAGTAAAAACCGTTTTTACTTTTGCAAAACGAGTATCATGATAATAAAGGGTTCTAAGATATATTGGAAGCATTCCAGCTTGCCAATCATGTACATGAATAATATCAGGAATTTCATCTATAAAGATCATCACATCAATCGCTGCTTTGCTAAAGAAAGCAAATCTTTCAGCATCATCAAAATAACCATAAAAATTATCACGTTTAAAATAATATTCATTATCAATAAAATAATATTTTACACCATTTTCTTCATATTTAAAAATTCCACAATATTGATTTCGCCACGAAAGTTTTGTTGTGGTTTGTCCAATATAAATAAGTTTGTTTTTATATGCTTGATTAAGTTTCGCATAAAGTGGTAAAATAACACTTACTTCAAATTCACCTTTTGCATTTTTTAAAATTCTTTTTGGTAGTGAACCAATAACATCACCAAGACCACCAGAAGCAAAAAATGGTTGTGCCTCGCTTGCCACAAAAAATATTTTTTTTACTTTATTTTCGCCCATGTTCAATCCTCCCTATGATTTATTAAACCATTGTATTTTTTCCAAGATAATATGGAATTTTTTCACAACCTGATAAATGATTACGATTACGAATTGTAACATTTTTATCCGTAATTACATAATTTAATTTTACATTGTCGCCAGTAATTGTATCTTGCATTAAAATTGAATTTTTAACAATCGTACCTCTGCCGATTTTTACTCCTCTAAATAAAATACTATTAATCACTGTTCCTTCTATTTCACAGCCATCAGCAATAAAACTATTTTCAACTTTAGCATGAAAGCCATATCTCGTTGGGGCTGAATCTCTTACTTTGGTATAGACACGATGATTCTTATTTCCAAACAAAGCTTCTTTAGTTTCACGATTCAAAAGAGCCATATTATATTTGAAATAATTTTCCATTGAATTGACGTGTAGATAAACACCTTTATGTTCATATCCATAAATTTTTAAACTTTTAATATTATTGAAAATCAAATCTCGATGAAATGACTCCATTCCTTGTGAAATTGCTTCTTCTAATAGACCTTGCAATAATCTTCTATTTAGTATAAACATATTGATACATGAATTCGTAATTGTACCAATCTTTGATTTTAAATTAGCTTTTGTTATTCTACCCTCTTCGTTTAAAATAAAATTCATATTTTTTTCTAAATCTTTCTCACATTTTCCATGTCGATATAAAATCGTGATATCGGCACCTTTATTGAGATGAAAATCAAAAATTTCATTAAAATCTATAATATTAGCGCTATCACAATCCATTAATACCACTAATTCTTCCTTTTGATTTTCAATAAACCCTTTTATACTAATCAAAGCTTCCAATCTACTTGTATACAACGTATCTATTTTATAATTACCAAAAGGCGGAAAAATAACTAAGCCACCATTTCTTCTTGAAAGATCCCAATCCTTTCCCGAACCTAAGTGATCCATCAACGATTGATAATTTTTTTGAGCTAAAATGCCAACATTATCAACTCCAGCATTTACAAGATTTGATAAAGCAAAATCTATTAATCGATATCTGCCACCAAAAGGAATAGAAGCGGAAGTTCTTTTTCGCGTTAACTCATCAATTGTTTCATTGTGTATATTCGAAAATATTATGCCTAATGCTTTCATAAACTATTCTTCCTTTCCTTTATTTTTAACATTTTCTTCAATGTTAGCACCTTGTTCAATAATTAAGCCATCATCAATTGTAACATCTCGACCAACAACGGCAATTTCCACATCATCAGATTTGGGACTTCCAATATGAACACCTTTACCGATGATAACATTTTCATCAATAATACTATATTCAATAATTGAATCTTCTCCAATAACTGTATTAGCAAAAATAACGCTATCTTGGATAACTGCTCCCTTTTTAATAACAACACTAGAGCCAATGATACTATTAATAACAGTTCCTTCTATTTTTGCCCCATCTGTTATAAGTGAATTAGACAATACCGCATCTTTTGCAATATATTGTGGTTCAATTCCGACATTTCTTGAATGTATTTTCCAAAACGGATTATAAATATCAAAAGCAGGGTCTTCACCAATTAAATCTTGATTAGCTTCCCATAAACTTTTAATTGTACCTACATCTTTCCAATATCCTTTAAATGGATAAGCAATCATTTTTTCTTTACTTGCAAGCATTGTTGGAATAATATTTTTCCCGAAATCATTTTGACTATTAGGATTTTGGGCATCTTCTTTTAAATATTTAAATAGTTTATCTTTTTTAAAAATATAGATTCCCATTGAAGCAAGGTTACTTTTAGGATATTTAGGTTTTTCCTCAAATTCAATAATTTGATTATGCTCATCAGTATTCATAATTCCAAATCGACTAGCTTCAGTTAAAGGAACCTCTAATACAGCAATCGTACAATCAGCATTCGTTTTGATATGTTCATTTAACATCATATTATAATCCATCTTATAAATATGGTCCCCCGATAAAATTAAAACATGTTCTGGGTCATAATTTTCAATGAATCCTAAATTTTGATAAATTGCATTAGCAGTCCCTTTATACCACTCACTACCATATTTTGCTTGATATGGTGGTAAAATATGAACACCACCAAAAGTTCTATCTAAATCCCATGGTTGACCATTACCAATATATTCATTTAAAACAAGTGGTTGATATTGCGTTAATACACCTACTGTATCAATATTAGAATTTACACAATTTGATAAAGTAAAATCAATAATACGATATTTTGCACCAAAAGATACTGCCGGTTTCGCTACTTTTGTTGTTAAAGCATACAATCTACTTCCTTGTCCACCAGCTAAAAGCATTGCTACACATTTTTTTTGACTATACATCTTATTTTTTCACCTTCCTTAATATTATTCCACAACTGTATGGTAAATTTAATTTTAATTTTTCATTTTGAGCATGGATTATCTTACCTTCTAATTCGTTTCTTCCACCATATTTTTTATCATTACTACACATAATAATTTCATATTCTCCATCCTCAACATATATTATATAATCATTCCAATCACAAAATGAAAAGTTTAATACGACAATTAATCGATAATTATCAAAGGAAATTCTTTCATATGCTAAAACATTATGATTTTCATCATGAACAACTATCCATCTAAAACCATCCCAATTGATTTCATTTTCAAATAAGGCTCTTTCTTTTTTATAAAGATAATTTAATTCTTTCACAAATCTTTGTAATTTTTGATGGGGATCATAATTGAGAACGCTCCAATCTAATTCTCTTGCTTCACTCCATTCTCTAAATTGACCAATTTCTCCTCCCATAAATAATAATTTTTTACCAGGATGAGTCATCATATACAAATAGTATGCTCTAAGTCCAGCAAATTTTTGATTATAGTCTCCTGGCATTTTACTTATCATTGAACCTTTCATATGTACTACCTCATCATGACTCAATGGTAAAATAAAGTGTTCACTAAAAATATATGTAAGTTGAAAAGTTAATTTATGGTGATCATAGCATCTAAATAACGGATCAGTTTTGATATAGGAAAGAGTATCATTCATCCATCCCATATTCCATTTATAATCAAAACCAAGACCACCTTCAGTAGTTGGTGCCGTAATTTTAGGATAGGCTGATGATTCTTCCGCAATCATTAAAACACCTGGATAATATTCGTGAACAATGGCATTCACTTTTTGTAAGAAAGCTACAGCTTCCAAATTAATATTTGTACCAAAACTATTAGGATGCCAAGCACCCTCTTTTCTTCCATAATCTAAATATAACATTGATGCTACAGCATCCACTCTAATTCCATCTATATGAAATTTATCAAATAAAAAAACTGCATTGGATACCAAAAAAGACTGAACTTCCGTTCTTCCATAATCAAAACATCTTGTTCCCCATCCATCATGCTCTTTTTTAGTAATATCTTTTGGTTCATATAAACTAGTACCATCAAAATCAATTAATCCATGAGAATCCTTTGTAAAATGACCAGGTACCCAATCCATAATAACACCTATATTATTCTGATGCATCATATCAACAAATTTCATAAAATCTTTAGGTGTACCATACCTTGATGTCATAGCATAATAGCCTGTGACTTGGTACCCCCAAGAAGGATCATACGGATACTCAGAAAGTGGCATAATCTCTATATGTGTATAACCCATTTCCTTAACATAACTAGCTAATTCGACTGCTAATTTTTGATAATCAAAATACTCTCCATTTTGATATTTTTTCCAAGCTCCTAGATGTACCTCATAAATATTAATTGGAGAAGAAAGTGATTGTCTTTCTTTTCTCTGATTTAACCAAGTTTCATCATTAAATTGATATCCATCTAAATTATATACTTTCGAAGCTTTTGCAGGCCTCAGTTCACAATGATACCCATAAGGATCACTTTTAAACAACAATCGATTATCTTTTGTTAAAATCGCATATTGATAACAATCATATTCAGCAACATTAAAAATTTGAATTTCGTATATTCCATTATCTGAAATTTTTTTCATCACATGAGTTGTTGTATCCCAATTATTGAATTCTCCAACTACTGAAACAATTTTTGCATTTGGAGCAAATACTCTAAAAATAGTATACTCTTTATTGAAATGAGCACCAAGCAACTCATATGATCGATAATTGGTACCCTGATGAAAATAATAAATTCCTTATTCTTTTAGTACCTCTTCGGTGTGGTCGGTAGAATGATTATTGATGACTAGTAT
>ERZ1106963.2510-NODE-2510-length-17996-cov-8.859149_pt1 | contig 17996 bp, 10 predicted proteins | sample MGYA00403681_ERZ1106963 | MGnify/ENA primary metagenome ERZ1106963 (study PRJEB35170, sample SAMEA104062407) | human gut metagenome | biome: human gut; feature: human-associated habitat; material: faeces | place: Denmark | collected 2012-05-03 ...
GAGATCCCCAAGCGCCTGAAAACGCGTAAGGACTCAGTAGGGAATCTCCGTCCTTCAGAGCGGAGAGGATGTCAAGATTGAGAAACCTTGAAAAGAGCCCTTAATCCGCGGCGCTGGGCGTTGCCGCCATGGAAAAGAGAAGAGACGAAGCCGCTTCGTGCATAACCTTGCGTGCTTCAATCAGGTCGAGCACTTCCCGTGCCGAAAAGCGTGCAAAGCGCTCGACTTCATGATCTGCCGCGCAGGGTTCGAAGCCTGCGGGGAGCACAAGGTCGTGGGTATAAGACGCTTCTAACATCCAGCCGCCCGATACGGCCCGGGAAATTAAAAAGCTGCCCAGGTATCGAGCATTTTGTGCGTCCGCAGCTGGGAGCGACGCCTCTTCTTGCGCTTCGCGCAGCAGCGCTTCAGCGGGCGTTTCACCCGCGCCCACCATTCCTGCGGCGAGGCCGTCCCACAGGCCGGGGCCGACGCGTTTGGTGCGGCTTCGCTGCCCGAGGATATAAACCGGGTCGAATTCGTCGACGGGATCGCGCAAACGAGCCGAGAGATGAACCGCGCGGGTCAGCGCTCCCAGAGGACGGTAGAGCGCTCGCTCGAGGCGCACTGAGGCAGCCCCTTGCGCCGACTCGGAAAGACTGAAGAGGTCAAGGAGCTCTTCGCGCCATCCTTGAGAAAGGTGGGCGGCCCGCATTGCGATGCCAAAGTCGAGCAAATGTGCCGCATCGAGACGCAGCCCTGTTTGGTGCTTGGTCATGCCGGGCATGCGGCTGATTTTGTCCGCCCATTCGGGAGCCGTTCGGCCGATGAGAGCGCCGCTTGAAAGGCGAATGGGGATCAGCCCCGGGTGCGCGCACAGCGCTGCGCTTGACCAGCTGCCGGATGCGTCCGGAAGCACAAAGCCCGCAGTGAGGACTCGCGTGAGTGCCTCGCGGCGGGCTTTGAAGTGAGCCGACCCGAAGGGCCGGCTCGATGAGCTTCCAAACGCAGGGATAAAGGAACCCTGCATCATGGATTACTTCGTGTTTTCCGGGCGCATGTGCGGGAAGAGCAGCACGTCGCGGATCGTCGGAGCGTCGGTGAGCAGCATCATGAAACGGTCAATGCCGATGCCGCAGCCGGCGGTCGGGGGCAGACCGTATTCCAGAGCACGGATGTAGTCCGCATCGTAATACATCGCTTCGTCGTCGCCGTGGCTCTTCTTGTCAGCCTGAGCACGGAAGCGGGCGGCCTGATCGTCCGGATCGTTGAGCTCGGAGAACCCGTTGGCGGTTTCTCGGCCGGCAATGTAAAGCTCAAAACGTTCGGTGATTTCAGGATCGGCGTCGGACGCGCGGGCGAGCGGCGAGATTTCAACCGGGTAGTCAATGATGAAGGTCGGTTCGATCAGCTTGGCTTCGGCGGTTTCTTCAAAAAGCGCCATCTGCAGAGCGCCCAGACCGGCGTCAACCGGGATCTCACCGCCGAGGCGCTTAAGCTCGGCGCGGATGAAGTCCGGGTTGTTGAGTTCTTCATCGGTGTAGTTCGGCGCGAACTTCTTGATGGCGGCAAGCGGCGTCAGGCGATGGAAAGGCTTGGAGAGATCGATTTCATGGCCCTGATACTGCAGAACCATCGACCCCGTCGCTTCTTTGGCGACCGTGCGCAGGAGCTCTTCGGTGAAGTCCATCTGATCGCGGTACGTCCAATACGTCGCGTAGAACTCCATCATCGTGAATTCGGGGTTATGGCGAACCGACACGCCTTCGTTGCGGAAGTTGCGGTTGATTTCAAAGACGCGTTCAAAACCGCCGACCACGAGGCGCTTCAGATAGAGTTCCGGCGCGATGCGCAGGTACATATCCATATCGAGCGCATTGTGGTGCGTGATAAAGGGCTTTGCATTGGCGCCGCCCGGGATCGGGTGGAGCATCGGCGTTTCCACTTCAAGGAAGCGGTGATTGAGCATGAAGGCGCGGATGGCGGCAATGGCTTTCGAGCGGGTGAGGAAGCGGTTGCGCGATTCCTCGTTCATGATGAGGTCGACGTAGCGCTGGCGGTAGCAAAGCTCCGTGTCCTGCAGGCCCTTGTGCTTATCGGGCAGCGGACGGATGCTCTTGGTCATCAGACGGATTTCTTTCACGCGAATGGCGAGGTCGCCGGCATGGGTGCGGAAAAGCACGCCCTTGGCAGCGACGATGTCGCCGAGGTCGAACGTCTTAAAGGCAGCATAGGCGTCGGGGCCGACTTCATTTTGCTGCACGAAGTACTGCATCGTGCCGGTGAAGTCACGCACCGTGCAGAAGGAGGCCTTGCCCATGATGCGCTTGAGCATGATGCGGCCCGAGCAGGCAACTTCGGGGGCGGCGGCTTCAAGCTCCTCCGTCGTCATAGCGCCGTATTTGGCCGTAAGGTCGCCGAAGAGATCCGTACGCTTGAAGTCGTTCGGATAAGCGACGCCGGCGGCGCGCAGCGCGGCAAGCTTGGCGCGGCGCTCGGCGATGATATGGTTTTCGTCTTCGGCCGGGGCCTGAACGGTCTGAGGGTTCTGCTGGGCTTGTGCCATTTGATTCCCCTAAAAGTGTTTTGCGGATGTTGGGATCCAACGAGCACTTCGGAAAGGTGCAGTGCAGGGCTTTCCGAAGCGTTGAGTCTGGAATAGGGCAGTTCGGAGCTTGGGGCTTATTCGGCCGCCGGAACGGCATTTACGCCGCCCTTCAAGCTCGCTTCGATGAATTGGTCAAGATCACCGTCGAGCACGCCGCCCGTGTTGCCGGTTTCAACGCCGGTACGCAGGTCCTTCACGCGCGACTGATCAAGCACGTAGCTGCGGATCTGGTGACCCCAGCCGATGTCAGACTTCGACTCTTCGAGCTTCGTCTGCGCTTCCATGCGTTTGCGCATTTCCAGCTCATAGAGCTTGGCTTTGAGCTGCTGCATGGCTTTTTCGCGGTTGCGGTGCTGCGAGCGGTCATCCTGACAAATCGTAATGATGCCGGTGGGCTTGTGGTGAATTCGGACGGCTGATTCGGTCTTCTGGATGTGCTGACCGCCTGCGCCCGAAGCGCGGAAGACGTCGATGGAAAGATCGGCAGGATTGATTTCAATGTCGATGGAATCATCCACTTCCGGATAGACGTAGACCGAGGTGAAGGAGGTGTGACGGCGCGCATTGGCGTCAAAGGGGCTCTTACGCACCAGACGATGAATGCCGGTCTCGGTGCGCAGCGTGCCGTACGCCCATTCGCCCTCAATAAAGAGCGTGCAGGACTTGATGCCGGCGACTTCACCCGGTGTTTCTTCTTCGAGGGTGACCTTAAAGCCCTTGCGTTCGGCGTAGCGCATATACATGCGCTCGAGCATGCTGGCCCAGTCCTGAGCTTCCGTGCCGCCCGCACCGGACTGAATTTCCAGATAGCAGTTGGCCGAGTCCATCGGCTGGTTGAACATGCGCTTGAATTCGAGCTGAGCAACTTCGTGCTCGATGCGGTCCACGTCCTCTCCGATGACTTCGAGGGAATCGAAATCCTCTTCGGCCAGAGAAAGTTCAAAGAGTTCGCCCGCATCGGCGATGCCCTGCGTAAGACGGTTGAAGCTGCCGACGATATCGTCGAGCATCTTCTTTTCTTTGCTTACTTCCTGGGCGTGTTTGGGATCATTCCAGAGGTCCGGGTTCTCAATTTCCCGGTTTACTTCTTCGAGGCGCCGAGCTTTGCGGTCGACGTCAAAGATACCCCCGAAGTTCATTGAGCCGACGGGTGAGATCGTCGATCGAGGCTTCAATTTGGTTGATGCGTTCAGCTTCCATTTCTGACCTATGCGGATAGAGCGTATTCGTTGTATTAAAAGTGCGTCGGGCTTCGAGAATTTTTGAAGCACAAAATCACCGACGTGCCCTGAAAATACAGGGAAACGAAAATTATAGACGGCTTCGGGACGCCGCATGTGCTGCTGAGCGTCCCGAATCATAGGAAAAAGCGGCGGAATTTCCGCTGACGGCTTATTCGGCCGCCTCCACCACCAGCTGCACGGTTCGGCGGCCGCGGAATTCATTGACTGACGGCCGGTAGGCAATCCTCGTGAGCGACGCTAAAGGTTCTTTGCGGCGGAAAAAGATGGCGTCAAAACGCGAGCCGCCGAGCTCGAGCATCATTTTGAGATGCGTGCCCTTGAGAAGCGTCTGTGAGAGTACGTGAACCTCGTTGGCAAAGAGCGGGGCTTCAAAACCCTGTCCCCAGATTTGTTCATCGATTTCCTGACAGAGCGCTTCGGTAATCTCGTCGGGCGCGAGTCCGCCGTCGGTGAGCACAACACGCTCAAAAACGGAGGCATCGCATCGGCTGCGGATGACTTCCTCAAACGCCGCCTGAAAATCCTTGAACCCTTCGGGTTTGATGGAAAGTCCGGCCGCCATGGCATGGCCTCCGAAGCGAAGTACGACGCCGGGCAGTGCTTTGGCGGTCAAGTCGAGTGCATCACGCAGATGTATGCCGGGAATGGAACGGCCCGAACCTTTGAGTTCTCCGTTTTCCGTCGGCGCAAACGCGATGACCGGACGGTGGATGCGCTCCTTCAGGCGCGCTGCCACCAATCCCACAACCCCCTCATTGAAAGAGGGGTTGAAAATCGTAAAAGTGGCGTGATGATCCAAGTCAATATTGGATAAAGCGGCCTCAGCCAACTGCTGCATCTCGCTTTCAAGTTCGCGGCGTTCGGTGTTGATGGAGTTGAGGCTCTCGGCAAAGGCAAGGGCAGCGGCGGGATCGTCCGACAAGAGACATTCGATGCCGTTTTCCATGGTTCCGAGACGGCCGGCGGCATTGATGCGCGGCGCAACGGCAAAGCCGAAGTCGCGTACCCCCGCGGTACGAATATCGCGTCCGGCAATGGCAAACAGGGCTTCAAGCCCCGCATGCGTACGGCCGCAGCGAATGCGGCGAATGCCTTGCGAAACCAGAATACGGTTGTTTTTGTCGAGCTTGACGACGTCAGCCACTGTTCCAAGGGCTACAAAGTCCACCAGCGCATCCAGACGCGGCTGAGTCTTAGCGTCAAAGACGCCGCGTTCGCGAAGGAGCGAACGCAGGGCGAGCAGCACATAGTAGATGACGCCGACGCCTGCGAGATTTTTCGACGGGAAGGTCGAGCCCGTTAAATTGGGGTTGACGATCGCCTGTGCCCGCGGCAGTTCAGCGCCCGGCAGGTGGTGGTCTGTAATGATGACGTCGATGCCGAGCTCCCGAGCGCGGTCAACGGCCGCTGCTGACGAGATGCCGTTGTCAACCGTGACGATGAGATCCGGCTTGGGGGTTCTGGCGGCGACGATATCGACGACGTTGGGCGTGAGCCCGTAGCCGTGGAGCACGCGGTCCGGCACGAAGTAGTTTGCGGTGATGCCGAGCATGCGCAGACCCCGGATACCGACGGCACATGCCGTAGCGCCGTCGCAGTCGTAGTCGGCGACGATGGTGACGGCTTGATGCCGCTCGCGAGCGAGTGCAAGCCGTTCGGCTGCTTCACGCGTACCTTCGAGCATGGCGGGCGGCAGCATGCCGGCCCATTCCTGCTCTAAATCGGAGGGCACCTGAATGCCGCGGGCGGCAAGCGCCCGCGCAATGGGCGGCAGAAAACCCGAAAGGGCCAGACGATCGGCGGCATGCTGATCGTAAGGACGGGAGAGAATGCGCGTCATGGAACCTCTCCCGCAAAGTTGTCAATGAACCAGCTCTCGAGCGGGAGCACCGACCGTTTGAAGCGTTTGAGCGGATTGAAGCTCTTGGGCGTCGGCAAAAGCGTAGCGGCGCCGGCATTGCCAAAGAGCACGAAAACAGCGTCGTCAATGCCGGCGGCTTTTTCGCGGCTGCGCCAACGTGCGAGTTCGCCGAGTGCCGTGGGGAGCGCTTCTCGCCAGGCGCTCCAGTCACTGCGGCGCCAGGGTTCGAGGAGATGCTCAATAACGACGATGCGCTCGCCGATCGGTGCGTCAACGAACGCTTTCCCCCACCGTTCTTGTTCGCGTTCGCCGCTGCGAACGGGCATGAGCGCGGTGCGGGGAATACCGGCTGCAGCTGCCCAGGCTCGGACGACGGGATCATCACAGGCTACAGCACGGTAGGTCGAGGGCGGAAAAATGGGAGTGTATGCTCCGCCGCCCGAAAGCCAAAAGCCCTCAATCGAAGGCAGTTTGCCCGCAGCCGTTTGAGCGGCAGCGGTGAATGCCTCAAGCAGATTTTCTGCTTCAGGCTTATCACTGCCCGTCATGCAGGCGGCGAGGCTCGCTCCTGCACCGACGCAGTCCGCCAGATCTCTAAACGGTGCGGCTGAGAATGCCCAGGGCTTGCGGCGGCAGAGAAAGAGAGTCGTTCCAGAAATCATCAGACGCATGCCGGCGTGTGCTGCGATAGGATCAAGCGCACAAGCAGCAGCGGGCATCTCAGACTCATGAAGCTCGACGGCTTCGAGCTGTCCCATCGAATTTCGCTGCCAGGGCGTGAGCTTCCAGAATTCCTGGTCGAGCACAGGGCCGCCCGAGGCAATCCATTCGTAAGGGGCGGTGATCGGCGCGCCGGATCGGTGCGTGAGCACCTTCCAGAGCCAGGCCTGATGGGGTGAGCGATCGTGGAGCGGTTCAGCGAGGCGCTGCAGACCAGGCGGCTCACGGCCGGTCCCGAGTGCAGTCCACGCCTCAAGCGAGGCGGGGTCGGACTTTGCAAGCACGGCCGCAGTCTCGCGGGCGGCGGCCTCAGGGAGCCGGGCGCCGGGCAGGAGATAAAAGCAAGTTGTCATAGTGCCCGTGATTGTAGCCTTGGGGACTGCAGGTGCTTCGTCTTCATTGAGGAGTGTTGGTGTCTTCTAACATTCTTCTGTCGACCGTTTCGATCTTTTGCTGCGGCGCGGGGGAAGCTTCCTGCGCCGTTAGAATGCAGTTTTTGTCGAACGCACGCTTTCGTCATGCCGGATGCAAAACGAAAGGGTGTTCGAAGCGTTGAATTATTCCGCCTCAAGAGCGATTTCCAAGAGCACGATGCAGACGCCATTTGAATTCATGATCGGCCTCACCTACACCCGGCGCGGGAGGCGAGGCCGACGCAAAGACGGCTTCATGTCCTTTATCTCAGGCATGTCGGTGGCGTCCATCGCGCTTGGCGTTGCCGCGCTCATCATCGTGCTCTCGGTGATGAACGGCTTCCAAAAGGAAGTGCGCGACCGCATGCTTTCCGTGATTCCTCACGTTGAGATCAGGGCGAGCAAAGGTGCACTCACCGACGTGGAAGGCGTCGAAAAGGTACTTCAGGCGCAAAGTGACGTTGTCGCCGTTGCTCCCTTCGTGGAAGGTCAGGGGCTCTTTAGTTCCGGCGCAGTCGTGCGCGGCGCAGTCGTCAAAGGGATTGATCCTGCCAAGGAACCAGGGGTGAGCGAACTTGCGCAAAGCGTTTCCGGCGCAGAGCTTTCTGACCTGAAACCCAAGGCCTTTCAGGTCATTCTCGGCCAGGCGCTGGCGCGGCAGCTGCGCGTGCATATCGGCGACAAAGTGGCGCTGCTTGTGCCCGAAGGGAACATGACGCCGGCGGGACTGATTCCCCGCATGAAGCAGCTCACGGTCGCGGGTTACTTTTCGAGCGGGCACTACGAATACGATTCGACTTACGCATTGGTCAATATTGAGGATGCGGCCGCGCTCTATCGTACGGGCGGTCCTCAGGGACTGCGCGTCAAGACGACGGACATGGACCGTGCGCCGCAGATCGCGGCCAAGCTCGTGTCGGTGCTTCCATCCGGACTTTATGCGACGGACTGGTCGCGGCAAAACCGCACGTGGTTCGCCGCCGTGCAGGTCGAAAAACGCATGATGGGGATCATCCTCTTTCTTATTGTTTTGGTCGGCGCTTTCGGGCTCGTTTCCACATTGGTGATGACCGTGAAGGAAAAGCAGTCTGACATCGCGATTCTCCGTACGCTCGGCGCTTCGCGTGCTTCCATCATGTCGATTTTCGTGGTGGAAGGCACGATTGTTGGGTTGGTGGGCGTTCTGTCAGGCGTTGCTGCAGGCCTTTTGATTGCCGAAAACGTCGGCGCCATCGTCTCGGCCATCGAGTCGATGCTCGGGGTTGAATTCCTGCCTCAGGAAATTTATTTCATCAGCAGCATGCCGAGCGATCCGCGTATGAGCGACATCGTGCCGATTGCGGTGCTCTCTTTCCTGCTTTCTCTGGCTGCCACACTCTATCCGAGCTGGCGGGCTTCGAAGATTCACCCCGCGGAGGCTCTTCGCTATGAATAATGCGCAAAATCATCCGCAGCGTTCCGTTGTTCTGGAAGCAAGTCATGTGGTCAAGAGCTATCGCGAGGGGACGAGTGAGCTGCCGGTGCTTAAAGATGTGAATCTCCGGATTCATGCGGGCGAAGCGGTGGCCGTACTCGGCGCTTCGGGTTCCGGGAAGTCAACGCTCCTGCATATGCTGGGCGGTCTTGACGGTTTGGATGCTGGACGAGTGGCCATTGCCGGCGAGGACCTCGCCGCGCTCAAAGAGAGTGAGCTCGATCGTCTGCGCAACCGCTCCCTCGGGTTCGTTTATCAGTTTCACCACCTGCTGCCGGAGTTTTCCGCTTTGGAAAATGCGGCTATGCCGCTTTTCATCCGCCGTCTGCCTAAGCGTGAAGCGTTGTCTCGAGCTCAGCAGGCTTTGGAAGCCGTGGGTTTGGGCGATCGTCTCGAGCATCTGCCTTCGCAGCTTTCGGGCGGCGAACGTCAGCGTACAGCTATTGCGCGTGCGTTGGTGACGCAGCCCGCCTGCGTGCTGGCGGATGAGCCGACGGGCAATTTGGATCACGAAACCGCGTCACAGGTCTTCACATCGCTTCTTGAACTGGCGCATACCCAAGGCACGGCTGTCGTAATCGTCACGCATGACCGAGAGCTCGCGCGCCGCTGCGATCGTGCGGTAGAGCTCAAGGGCGGCGTGATTGTGGATGCAGACCGCTTTTAACGGGTTGGTTCCTTATGACCGCTCGCGCCATCAAATTCATTGACACGCACTCGCATCTGCAGGTTGAGCGTCTGGACGGCCATCGTGCTCAATGGCTCGCTCAAGCACGAGAGGCGGGCCTCGAGAATATCCTGCTCTGCGCCGGGGCGCCTGAAGACTGGGAGCGAACGCTCTCTACGGCACACGAGTGGGGCCTGGGGGCGATGCTTGGCATCCATCCGCTTTGGCTTGACTCGACAACGCCCGCAGAGCTCGTCGGGCTGCGTGAGCTGGCCGAGTCTCTGCTCGACGATCCGCATTTCATCGGTCTCGGAGAGGTGGGGCTCGACGGGTTTGAGCCCGGGCTTGATCAGCATAAGGCCGAGCAGGTGTTTCTCGAAGAACTTAAGATCGCCCGCGACCTCGACCTTCCGCTCTCTATTCATGTTCGCCGGACAGCTTCAAAGACGCTCGGACTGCTGCGAAGAGTCTACGGTTCGCCGGGCAAAACGGGGTTTCAGCCCGTGCGCGGCGCCGTCCATGCCTTTAACGGCTCGGATGCTGAACGCGAGGCTTTTTTAGCGTTCGGACTGGTGCTCGGTTTCGGCGGTGCCTGTACTTACGACGGAAGCAAACGCATTCGCAGGCATTTGTCGGAGCTTGCCGACGGAGCCTGGGTGCTTGAAACCGACGCGCCTGATATGCCGCCGTCGAGTCGACGGGATGCTTTTGCTCTCGGGCACTCAACGCTCGACACACGCCCAGCGGACATCCTGGAAGCCGCCCGTACGGCGGCTCAGCTTCGCGGCACAACGCTTGCCGCTGCAGCCGCGAGTGCTCGGGCTGCTGCGATTGCGGCGTTTCCAAGGCTCGAGACACTTTTGCGTCTGCCAGAAAGCTTTGGGCGGCAGACCGAGTGATATACGGTCTGATTACGGCGCGTTTTGCGCTGTATCAGATGGAACACAGCTCAATTCCAACCAATGATCGGCGGCCATCGCGATACACTCGATAAAATCTGCCGCCATGCCGGATTCCCTTGGATGGGGTTTCACTTCCGGCATGGACTCATCCCAATCCCCATACAGCAAAGCCGGCACCAGTGCCAGCGTCCGCCGTTATGTTTTCAAACGGCGGCCTTCCGGAGAAACAAAGTGACTGAAGCTCAACCTGCTCAGACAACTGAAATCAATGACGGCCTGCACCGCACCAATGTGGCGGTTTTCGGCCTCGATCGCCCGGGCATCGTCGCCGTTGTATCCAATGCGCTCACTCGCCGCGGCGTTAATCTCGAGCAGGTGAACCAGATGGCCTTGCACGGCCAGTTCGCTCTGATGTGTGTCATTCAGAAGCCCGCCGGTCTTTCTAACGAACAGATCCAGCAGGAGCTTGAAGCCGAAATCGCCCGCCGCAAGTTTGATCTGGCCGTTATGGTGATTGACTTCAAGGCGCCGACGCCGCAGCCGGAAAGCGAGCCCTATGTGGTGAGCGTTTGGGGTACGGACCGCAACGACATCATCGCTAATTTTTCGCGCATTTTCGCCGAACAGAAGATCAACATCGAATCCCTGCGTGCTTTCCCGATTGAGGACGGCATGTCGCTGCAGGTCTTTGAAGTTTCTATTCCGCTCAATGTTGATCGCCGCGCGCTGCACCGCGTCATGATTGATCGTGCCCGCGCCATGAACCTGCGCTGCAATCTGCAGCACCGCGATATCTTCGAAGCTATTCACCGCGTCAAGGTGGAATAAGTCAACCATCACGCGACCGCAACCCATTCCAAATTTTTTTCAGACAGAGACAAAACATGCTGACTGACCGCGAGGTACTTTCCACCATCAATATGCTTCGTTCGGAGCATCTCGACGTCCGCACCGTCACGATGGGCATCAATCTTTTTGACTGCGCGAGTTCGGACTTCGATACTTTCGCCTACAAAGTGCGTTCGAAGATTTTCCGCTATGCCGAAAAACTCGTTGAGACCTGTGATCTCGTCGGCGACCGCTATGGCATCCCCGTCGTCAATAAGCGCATTTCCGTGAGCCCGATCGGCACTGTCGGCGCGAGCTTCAGCCGTGATGAGATGGTGGCGGCCTGCCGCGTGCTCGATGAGTCCGCTAAAGAAGTGGGCGTTGACTTTATCGGCGGTTTCGGCGCTTTGGTTGAAAAAGGGATGACGCCGGGCGAAAAGAATCTGATTGATGCACTTCCCGAGGCGCTGGCTGTCACCGACCGTATCTGCTCTTCAATCAATGTGGGTTCGACGAAGGCCGGCATCAACATGGATGCCGTACGCCTCATGGGTCAGCGCATTCTGGATGTGGCGGAAGCAACTCGCGACCGCGACGCAATCGGCTGCGCCAAGCTCGTTGTCTTCTGCAATATTCCGCAGGACGTGCCATTTATGGCAGGTGCCTATCTTGGCGTCGGCGAACCCGATGTGGTGATCGACGTCGGTGTTTCCGGCCCGGGCGTGGTGAAAAAGGCTCTTGACCGTGCCTTTAAGGCCAAGGGTGAATTCCTGACGATCACGGATGCGGCAGAAGTCATCAAGCACACCGCCTACAAGGTGACCCGCGTGGGTGAAATCATCGGCAATGAAGTCGCCAACCGCCTGAACCTTCCGTTCGGCGTGGCGGATCTGTCGCTTGCCCCGACGCCGGCAGTGGGCGACAGCGTGGGCGAGATCTTCCAGTCTCTCGGCCTTTCTTCCATCGGCGCTCCCGGCACGACGGCCATTCTCGCGATGCTCAATGACCAGGTGAAGAAGGGCGGTGTTTTTGCCTCTTCGCACGTGGGCGGGCTTTCCGGCGCCTTCATTCCGGTGTCCGAAGACAGTGCCATTGAAGCCGCTGCGCGCTCGGGCGCCCTGACGCTCGAAAAGCTCGAAGCCATGACCTCTGTCTGCTCTGTGGGTCTGGACATGATCGCCATCCCGGGCGACACCCCCGCTTCGACGATCTCCGGCATGATCGCCGACGAATCCGCCATCGGCATGATCAACGGCAAGACCACTGCGGTCCGTGTGATTCCGGTTCCGGGCAAGACCGTGGGCGACGTTGCTCATTTCGGCGGTCTTCTCGGTGAAGCGTCCATCATCCGCGTTCCGGGCGGCGATGCGTCGGGCTTCGTGAAGCTTGGCGGCCGCATCCCGGCGCCGATCCACAGTCTGCGCAACTAACCGCGGTCACAGCGCCTTCATAACCGAAGATAACGCGATCCCTTCTATGCTTTTTGCATGGGAGGGATTTTTTATACTCAAAAAATACACAATCAAAATTTATAGTCTTTTGATTGCGATTGACAGGTATCAATCTGTCAATTCAAAGTTTACATAGATATTTGATTGATATTTTCTCTAAAGTGATGAGGCATATCGTTAATTGTTTTCAACTAATGGAGTGATAATATTGAAAACGTGATGCATTAATGCGACTTCCTTTAGCTAAAAGGCTGCGAGCACAGGCGTTGGAGCAAAAGCTTTGAAGAGCAGCGAGAATCTTTGAGCCCCTTTGCGGGCACCTCTCAACTACATTCTCTTCAAATAATGAAAACAACAGAATGCACTTCCGAGTGTGCTCGCGGCGTGGGCCGCAGTGTGCACTCCACTTTTGTCTTCCCTCATCACTTAGGAGTGCGTCTCGTATCCCGCGGCGGCTTGCGCTCGGGCGGTCTGCCGTGTTTGAGCGCTCTGTCTCTAAGCTTAATGACAGCAGGGTTTCTTTTCTGCGGGGGCGCTTTGCCGGTATTGGCCAATAGTGTCTACGGCGATATCTCTGACGCCTACATGGTGTCCGATCATGTTGTTATAGAGGACTATGCAGATCACAGCTCAACGAACGTGACGCAGTCAGGCCATCTCGAGCTGTCAGGTGCCTATTTTTGTACGGCCAATCTTGAAGTGAGCGGTCAGCTGACTGTCGGGAGCGGCGCACAATTGGAGAATGTGTCCGGGCTGGCAGGAGAGTTTGCCGGTACGGCTGAGCTTCACTCCGGCGCCCGCCTGCAGGTCGAAGTTGACGGTTATGCAGAGCTTTGGGAGGTTGTCAGCCGCGGCGGGTCGCTGATCCTCAGCGCAACGGCAACGGAGGCGTCTGAGTTCACATCAAACGCAGAAGTACATATTCAAAAACTGACGGCGGATATGGAACGCTCGTTGGTGACGGTGGGTGAAGACAATGCTCAGGCGGAGCAGTTTTCAACCTTGATGATTGAAGAGCTCTCTGTGAGCAGCGGCGGTCATCTTGACATTCGTGTGGGTTCGGGCGGCGCTTTCGTGTGGACTCATGCGGCATTTGATGATGGCAACGAGGCCGGAACGGATCCAATCGAAAATTTCTTTTTTACGCCCGCCGCGGCGCCGCAGGGTGCGGTTCGCGTGCAAAAGAAGGCTTCACTCACGCGCGGGATGTCGATTGCGGTGGGCGGGAGCAGTACGGAACGGGAGGCAGCCTCTAATCGTTGGAATCTCTGGGTAGGAAAGGGCGGCGTGCTCTCTATCGAGGGCGAACACACCACACTGACGCTCGAGGATGGTACGAAGGCTCGCTTTGAGGCGGGTTCAACGCTTCTTTTGTCTTCACTCACCCGCACGGATGAAGACGACACTCTTCAGGACGCTGAAGACGGAGCCGATTTACCGGCATCATCCCAATCGGCTGACCGCAAAGCCGCATCCGGCGTTCCGGCGGCGGGGACGACCTTTAAAGTTGAAGGGCTTGATTTGAGCCGCGCTGAGGTCTCCGGACTGGAAAATCTGACGCTGAAAGTAGAGGGGCTTCTGGAAACAGGAGGACTTTATTTCGATGCGTCAGGCGCGGTGGTCGGGGTGTTGGGCAGCCCAACGTTTGAGGGGCCGCTCGCGGCAATGCTTCAAGAGTTTTATGAAAACCGAACATCGCTCCTTGTGCCCAGCTTTTACCGCACGCTTTTTACCAATACGTCCGACGTGGTTGAAGGCACGATGATGGCTGTTGCTACGGCCGCCTCTTCAACGGGTACCAATGAGCGACTGATGCAAAACGCCGTCTCGACCTCCATGCGGCTGGCTTCGGCCGCCAGAATGGCGGAGGCGCAGGCGGCGCGTGCTGCAGAAATTCGTTCGCTTGAAGCGCAAAAGGCGGCTAGCCGAAAGGCTTCCGCAGATTCGGAAAAGGCCGATCCTGACTGGACGGAACGACTGAAAGCCTGGCGCACGAACCTGCAGGAGCATCTGCCGGCGGTAGTGCAGGATGTGCCTGTTTTTATCGGCGCTTCAGCCGGCAGCACTAAGGTTGATGTATCGACGCCGGTCTCTAAACCCTTTACGGTCAAAAGCGAAGACACCACTTTTGACGCCGCTGTCATTTTCGGGCGGGAGGATTGGCGTGTCGGCTTGATGGGGAGCTTCACAACAAGAAGTCTGGATACGCTTTATAAACAGGGAGCGGCAGCGGAACTCGGGGTAGACAGCGAGTCCGACGAAGCTTCCGCATCATTCTTTGTGCGCCGACGGCTCGGCAGCGGCTGGGGAACGGTAGATTTGACGTGGCTTGAGGCTGACGACCGTTATCGCATGGGGGCGGCCCGTGAGTATCTTGAGATGGAAAAACTCAAGCGGCGCATTTATTCCAGCGGCTTTCTTTATGAGCAGCCGCTTTTCGCCGGCAGCGCGTTGTCGGGCAGCGGGCCTGACCGCTCATGGGTGATTTCGGGCTTTGCCGGACTGCGGTATCTGCGGGTGGATACGGCTGAAGGAACATGGCGCTCACCGGCAGGAGCAGTGCTCACCATTCGTGAAGCTTCCACGCAGGCTGTGGCGGCAACGGCGGGCGGCGTCATAACGGGGGCGCTTCATTTTGCGCCGGGAGCCGGATATTGGGGGCAGGTGAAGCCGAGGCGCTTGGATGTGTCGTTGACTGCAGCGTTGAACAGTACGGTCGGCGGCGACCGCGATGTGATGGTTCAAGGGCCCGCCGGGGGCTCGACATCGTCAGCAACTGTCATGACGGCTGCTGAGCCCGAACGCTTCCAATGGAATGCCGAACTCGCTGCCGGCATTGAATGGCGGGATTCCAGATTGGATTTTTCCGGTTTTGCTTCACGCGCTGGATCCAGCGTTCGCTCTGCAGGGGGCTCCGTGAAGATGTCCTGGCGGCTGAACTTGCTCTAATTTACGCAAACACAGTGAAAACCCTAATCCTTCCGGCTGTGCTATTTCAGCGGCCAGTCGGTAAGGATTTGATTCCTTTCAGTCCGCTTTCTGCGCAAGGCGCTCTTGCTTACCTACAATTCACCGAGTAGCGACGGAAGCTGTATGAGGTTTAAAGAGTCCTTGTGCGGATGACGTTTGCCTGCGGCCAATAATCCATTACGGTGCTGTGCGGGTTTGGAACCAACCCGAGCAGCCAAAAGAAGAAAAAGATTTTGGAGGCGGCGATGGATGCCACCCAACTCACGAAAACCGCTGATCCGGCTGCTGCACGCAGCTCGGTGGAACCGCTTTATTACGGCAGGACGCTTTCTACGGGCGAGTCGGTCATGGCGCATGCCGACGGTGTTGCCAACATTCTGCGGGCCATTCGAAACGATCCGGAGCTCATTTCTGCGGCGTATCTTTTCAGCGTGCCCACGCTCGTGCAGAAGCCCGATGAATGGATTGAAAAGAGCTTTGGGGAGAATGTGGCAGGGCTTGTGCGCGAGCTCGGGAAGATGAATGATCTCTCCAAGCGCGCACGCTCGGAAAACAAAGAATCCAGTGCGGCGGTGCAGCCCGAGGCGCTTCGCCGCATGTTCCTGGCGATGAGTCAGGATCTGCGCGTCGTACTGCTCAAATTGGCAAGCCGCCTGCAGACGCTGCGCTGGTTTGTCTCTTCACAGGCGCCGGGCGCAGTGGAATTCGGTGAGGAAACGCTCGCCGTTTATGCGCCCTTGGCTAATCGACTCGGTATTTGGCAGATCAAGTGGGAGCTCGAAGACCTCTCGCTTCGCTTTACGCATCCGGCCGAATATCACCAGATTGCTGCTGAACTCGATGAGTCTCGTGAGGAACGTTTGGAATTCATGGCTTTGGCGGTGAAGAAGATCCAGGCGCTGATGATTTCTCACGGTATTCAGGCTGAGGTGTCGGGCCGCCCGAAGCATATCTATTCCATTTGGAAAAAGATGCAGCGCAAGCACCTGCGCTTTGATCAGCTCTTTGACGTCCGTGCGGTTCGAATCATCGTCGAAACCGTCGAGCAGTGCTATGAAGCGCTCTCGATTGTGCAGGAGCACTTCACGGTTTTGTCGAAGGAGTATGACGACTATATTGCCAATCCCAAGCCCAATGGTTATCAGTCGCTCCATACCGTCATTACCGATCAGCTCGGCCGGCCGATTGAAATTCAGATCCGCACTCGAGCCATGCATGAATTTGCCGAACTCGGTGTTGCTGCGCATTGGCGCTACAAAGAGGCAGGCAATTCCAACGGCGCCTCCATTGCTGAGGAGCAGCGCGTGGCGTGGCTGCGTCAGCTCCTGGCCTGGAGGAGTGATGTGGGCGGGGGCGCTGCCGAGCAGAGCGCCCAAGCACCCAATGCAGAGGCGGGGCAGAAGGGGCAGCCGGCAGCGCCGGCCGTGGAAGACGACCATGTCTACTGTCTGACGCCGCAAGGCCGCATCGTTGAGCTTCCCGCCGGTGCTACCCCGGTGGATTTTGCGTACCAAATCCATACTCAGCTTGGTCACCGCTGCCGCGGAGCAAAAGTCGACGGGATGATGGTGCCGCTCAATACCAAGCTTAAGACCGGACAGACCGTCGAAATCATTGCGGCAAAAGTCGGTCAGCCGAGCCGCGACTGGCTCAATCCCGAACTCGGCTATGCCGCGAGTCCCCGTACCCGCAACAAGGTGCGGCAGTGGTTCAATGCCGAGCAGCTCGCGCAGCAGATTGCCGAGGGCCGTGACCGCCTGGATAAAGAACTCGCGCGTTTGGGAAAAACCGCGGTTAAGCTCGATGATCTTGCGAAACGCCTGGGCTTTGGCACCGTTGATGAGCTCTGTGTGGCTTTTGCCAAGGAAGAAATCACGCTGACAGCGCTCGCACAGGCCGTACAGCCGCCCAAGCCCGCTCCGGCACCTGCTCCTGAGCATGATTTGGTGCTGCGCGGAGCTTCGAGCGCGGCGAGTAAGGGCAAGGTGCTCGTGGTCGGCATGGATTCCCTTCTCACACAGCTTGCCCGCTGCTGTCATCCGGTGCCGCCCGACGAAATTGTGGGCTACGTTACACGCGGCCGAGGCGTGATGATTCACCGGGCAGACTGTCCTAACCTCAAGAACATGGTCGATCAGGATCATGACCGGTTGATTGAAGTGAGTTGGGGGCGCGCCGGTGATGATGCGCTCTATCCCGCCGACGTGCTCGTGATCGCCTCCGACCGGTCCGGCATCATGAAGGATGTGACGGAAGTGATGCAGCGCGAAAAGGTGCACGTGACGGCGCTCAACACGCAGATTCTCAAGGGCGATCAGCACATGCGGTTTTCGCTCGAGGTCAAGGGCGGCAATGCTATGCAGGTGCTGCTCAAAGGGCTGCGCGCCGTGCACGGCGTTCTTTCGGCACGCCGTCTCTGAAGACTGAGAGGTGTCTAGGTGAATACCGCATTTGCGCTATCCTTCTAAAAAGTGCTTGCTGTGAGCATTCACCTAGGTATAATTCGTGCCTCACTGATTGTGAACGCTCAGGCACATAGCTCAGTTGGTTAGAGCATCACCTTGACATGGTGGGGGTCGTTGGTTCGAATCCAATTGTGCCTACCAAGACGTTTCGATCGTGATATCCGGTTCAGGGACCGGGCGGGGAGCAAAATCTCCAGAACAATAACCTTGACAGGCACATAGCTCAGTTGGTTAGAGCATCACCTTGACATGGTGGGGGTCGTTGGTTCGAATCCAATTGTGCCTACCAAGACGTTTCGATCGTGATATCCGGTTCAGGGACCGGGCGGGGAGCAAAATCTCCAGAACAATAACCTTGACAGGCACATAGCTCAGTTGGTTAGAGCATCACCTTGACATGGTGGGGGTCGTTGG
>ERZ1106963.2536-NODE-2536-length-17801-cov-5.996055_pt1 | contig 17801 bp, 14 predicted proteins | sample MGYA00403681_ERZ1106963 | MGnify/ENA primary metagenome ERZ1106963 (study PRJEB35170, sample SAMEA104062407) | human gut metagenome | biome: human gut; feature: human-associated habitat; material: faeces | place: Denmark | collected 2012-05-03 ...
TTAAAGGACATCCGGTGCTGATGAACCGCGCCCCGACCTTGCACCGTCTGGGTATCCAGGCGTTCCAGCCGAAACTGATCGAGGGCAAGGCGTTGCAATTGCACCCGCTGGCTTGTACGGCGTTCAACGCCGACTTCGACGGCGACCAGATGGCCGTGCATTTGCCGCTGGGCAATGCGGCGATCCTCGAAGCCCAGATCCTGATGCTCGGTTCGCACAACATCCTGAACCCGGCCAACGGAGCGCCGATCACGGTGCCTTCGCAGGACATGGTGCTCGGGTTGTACTATATTACCAAAGAGCGCGCCGGATCGCAGGGCGAAGGGCTTCAGTTCTACGGTCCCGAGGAGGCGCTGATCGCCTACAATGAAAAACGCGCCGACCTGCACGCCAAAGTGAAAGTAATGGTCGATACGCTCGACGAGAACGGGCAGCCGGTTCGTAAATTGGTCGATACGACCGTCGGCCGGATCATCTTCAACCAGGTGGTTCCCAAAGAGGTGGGCTTCCTGAACGAAGTGCTGACCAAACGTTCGCTGCGCGACATCATCGGCCTGGTGATGAAGAAGGCCGGAGCCGACAAAACGGCAGCTTTCCTCGACGATATCAAGCACATGGGATACCAGATGGCCTTCCGCGGCGGACTGTCGTTCAACCTCGATGCGGTGATCATTCCCGATGAAAAGGAAGCGCTGGTCAACGAAGGTTACGAGCGCGTCGAAGAGGTGATGGAGAGCTACAACATGGGGCTTATCACCAACAATGAACGTTACAACCAGATTATCGACATCTGGACGAATATCAATATGAAGCTGACCAAGACGGTGTTGGATCACCTGACCAAGGACATGCAGGGTTTCAATCCGGTGTACATGATGCTGGATTCCGGGGCCCGCGGTTCGAAGGAGCAGATCCGCCAGCTCTCCGGGATGCGCGGTTTGATGGCCAAGCCGCAGAAATCCGGGGCCGAAGGAGGTCAGGTCATCGAAAACCCGATCCTGTCGAACTTCAAGGAGGGGCTTTCGGTGTTGGAATATTTCATCTCTACGCACGGCGCCCGTAAGGGTCTGGCCGATACCGCGTTGAAAACGGCCGATGCCGGTTATCTGACGCGCCGTCTGGTCGATGTGGCGCAAGACGTGATTATCTGCGAAGAGGACTGCGGTACGCTGCGCGGCCTGACCGCTACGGCGATCAAGCGCAACGAGGATGTCGTACAGACGCTGTACGAACGTATCCTGGGCCGTACGACCGTGCACGACGTCTACAATCCGCATACCGGCGAGTTGATCGTGGCTGCCGGAGAAGAGATTACCGAAACGATCGCCGAGGCGATCGACGCAGCGCATGTGGAATCGGTGGATATCCGTTCGGTGCTGACGTGCGAGTCGCGCAAGGGCGTATGCGCCAAGTGTTACGGACGCAACCTGGCGACCGGACGCATGGTTCAGAAAGGCGAAGTGGTCGGCGTGATCGCCGCCCAGTCGATCGGCGAGCCGGGTACCCAGCTGACGCTGCGTACGTTCCACGTCGGCGGTGTAGCCGGTGGCGTGGCGACCGACAACAGCGTCGTTTCGCGCTACGAAGGACGTCTTGAGATCGACGAATTGCGCGTGGTGAAGAGCAAGAACGACGCAGGCAAAGAGATCAATACGGTGATCAGCCGCCTGTCCGAGTTGCGGATCGTCGACGTCAATACCGATATCGTGCTTTATACGCACAACCTGCCTTACGGCGCTACGTTGTACTTGAACGACGGCGATTTGGTCAAGAAGGGCGATCTGGTTTGCGAGTGGGATCCGTACAACGCCGTGATTATTTCGGAATACGACGGTAAGGTGGCTTTCGAAAATGTGATTGAAGGTGTCACGTACCGCGACGAGTTCGATGAGCAGACCGGCTTCCGCGAGAAGGTGATTACCGAGTCGAGAGACAAGACCAAGAACCCGATCATCAAGATTCTGGACAAAAAAGGCGAGGAACAGAAACAATACAACCTACCGGTAGGCGCGCATATCGTCGTGAAGGAGAACGCCGCCGTCAAAGCCGGAGAGATTCTGATTAAGATTCCGAGAGCCGTCGGCAAGGCGGGCGATATCACCGGCGGTCTGCCGCGTGTGACCGAATTGTTCGAGGCGCGGAACCCGTCGAATCCGGCCGTGGTTTCGGAAATCGACGGCGAGGTTTCGTTCGGCAAGATCAAGCGCGGTAACCGCGAGATCATCATTACTTCGAAAGTGGGCGATGTGAAACGTTATCTCGTTCCGCTGTCGCGCCAGATCCTGGTGCAGGAGAACGATTACGTCCGCGCCGGGATGCCGCTGTCGGACGGCGCGATTACGCCGGGGGATATTCTGGCGATCCAGGGCCCGACCAAGGTGCAGGAGTACATCGTCAACGAGGTGCAGGAAGTGTACCGGATGCAGGGCGTGAAGATCAACGACAAGCATTTCGAGGTGATCGTTCGCCAGATGATGAACAAGGTGCAGATCGAAGATCCGGGAGATACCCGTTTCCTCGAAGAACAGATCGTCGACAAGTGGGAATTCATGGCTGTCAACGACGACTTGTACGACAAGGTCGTCGTAACCGACGCCGGCGATTCGGCGACGATGAAACCGGGTATGATCATCACGTTGCGCAAGTTGCGCGACGAGAATTCGCAACTGAAACGGAAAGACCTGAAGCTCGTGCAGGTGCGCGATGTGATTCCGGCGACGTCGAATCAGGTGCTGCAGGGGATTACCCGTGCGGCGTTGCAGACCAGCAGCTTCATGTCGGCGGCTTCGTTCCAGGAAACGACCAAGGTGCTGAACGAAGCGGCTATTCTGGGTAAGGTCGATCCGTTGGTGAACCTCAAGGAGAACGTGATCTGCGGTCACTTGATTCCGGCCGGTACCGGGCAGCGCGATTTCGATACGATTATCGTGGGCGCCAAGGACGAATACAACAGCATGGTTTCCGGAAAGTAACCGAGTACGGAAAACGATAAAGCGAAGGCCCGGGATCATTCCCGGGCCTTCGCTTTTTGGATGCGGACGGTTATTCGCATACCCGGACGACCAGATCCTTTACGGTCAGGCCGGGGGCCGTCGACCGGAAAGAGACTCCCGTCCCGAGGCTGTCGTAGATGCGCATCGTGAAGCAGTAGGCGTCGTTGACGAAGCATTCGGCGATCGTGCCGTCGACGAAGAGCCGGATCTTCAACGGGGCGTACGGATCGATGCCGCACTTTCTTTGGAAGGTGCGGTACCGGCTGCCGATTCCGATCTCGCCGGTCTGAAAATCGACGGTCAGACTGTACCCTTCCGTCCGGTCGGCGGACTCCCTGAAACGGAGCGTCGCCTGTCCGAAGCCGCTCTGCGGAAACAGCGTCGCCGTCAGCATGTAATTCTCGGGCAGGTCGTACCGGGTATTCAATCCGACCCGTTTTTCCCGCAACGCCGTCCTGTCGAACAGCCGGACGACTTCCCGCACGGGGCGCTGATACAGTTGGCCTGCTGCATCGGCGTATAGTTCCCGGGGCATACTCAGCGTGCCGCCCCATTCGTATTCTCCCGCGTCCGAGTCGTTTTTATAATCGCCGATCCATCCGATCAGTATCCTGCGTTTCCCGTCGGACATGGTTTTGGCCACCCGGAGGTCTCCGCAGTCGTAGGGCTGTACGGGCGGGTCGATCGCCCCCGTATCGCGTACCTGCATATAGTGATAATCGGCGCAGTTGACGTTCCACAAGCCGTTCAGCTCGAACAGGTCGGGACAGTCGCCCGAAACGGAAGCCGGGTAGACGACGAGCGGCGCGTGCGGCGTCCAGTGCGTCAGATCGCGGGACGTGTACAGGCCGACGTTCGGCGCCGAGCCGTCGGCGAGCATGGCGTGCAAGGCGAGCCACCATCGGTTCTCCCGGCCGTTCCACACGACGTGCGGATCGCGGAAAGCCTGGTGATGGTAGATCTGTTTGTCGTCGATCGCTCCGTTGATCGTTTTGTTCCAGTAAATCTTTCCGTCGGCATAGAACGTATATTCCGGATGTTTCGTCCAGTGGATCAGGTCGACGCTTCGCGCCTGCATCACTTTCTGATCGCCGAGCGGATCGTTGCTGTTTTTGCCGGTGTAGAACAGGTAGAAGGTTCCGCCGTGTTCGACGACGCTTCCCGTCCAGATACTCTCCCAGTCCGGTCCCAGCGGGTCGGAACCTTTAATCAGCGCGTTCGGAAGTTCCTGCCAACGCAGCAGGTCGCGGCTGACGACGTGCGCCCAATCCGGGCCTTTCAGGTAAAAGAGATGGTAGTCTCCTTTCCAGTAGAACGGGATGACGTCTCCCGCCTTCGCGTCCTGCGGACGGAAATGCAAGGTCGGTTTCGTGTTCGCCGTTTGTTGCGGCGAACGCGGAGCGGATGCCGGTAGCGTGACGGCTGAAAAAACGGATAACAAGACGGTCAGCGCCGCTCGGCGGCAACGGTTCGGATGGATTCGTTTCATAGTCGGGAAGATCAGTTTTATTCAAAGTTATGATTTTTTACGTATTATTATAACTTTGTATCGAAATTCCCGAATGATGGATCGTAAGCAAATCGTTTTTGATTATTTGGGCCGGTATGCCTTGAGGTACGACTATTACGAGCATCCGGCGGCCCCGACGATCGAACTGGCCCGGCTGTATTGGCGCGACGACGGCTCGAAACACTGCAAAAATCTTTTTTTCCGCAATCATAAAGGCGACCGGCATTACCTCGTCGTTTTCGACTGCGACCGAAATCTGGCGATCCGCGATCTCGAACGCCGGCTGCGACAGGGAAAGCTCTCGTTCGCTTCCGAACAGCGGATGGAACGGTATCTGGGACTCCGTCCGGGTTCCGTATCGCCGTTCGGACTGATCAACGACACGGAAAATCACGTGCACCTGTTTCTCGACCGGAATCTGCGGCAGCAGCACTCCCTGAGCTTTCATCCGAACGACAACACGGGGACGATCGTGATCCCGCAAGCCGAATTCATCAGATATCTCGACGGATGCGGGAACAGCTATGAGTTTATCGATTTGTATTGATTCGGGGCGCTGCGGGTCTTCCGTCAATCGTCGCGCGGTTCTTTTTCCCGGTCGATCGGCTCTCCCTTCGCATTGAACATGAGCTCGGTACGGTTCGAAAGTTTGATTTCGGTGTTTTTACCGTCTCGTTTGGCAGCCTGTACTTCGCATCCCGGGAAGCGGTCTCTCGCGTATTGCAGGATGTCGGCCGGGATGGCGCTCTGCGGAACGGAACCGACCTTGGCGTCCATTTCGGTCCACATTCCTTTGTGGTTGAACGCTACGGCCACCCCGTTTTCCATCAGGACGTCGTAGGTGGTCGCCGACCCTTTCGGTTCAATCTTTATGATCGATATTCGGGTGTCCGAGAAGTGCTCGGAGAGGAATTTTCGTGCCTGGACGGGCAGCCTCTCCGGATTGGTCGTGGTTATTTTGTCTCCGCCTCGCGCCGCTGTCAGCGAGATCAGCAGGCATAGCAGGACGAACAGCGTTTTTTTCATAACGGACGTTTTAACGGATTCTTACCCTGTGACGAAGGCAAAGCCGGTGCCAGATCCGGAGGGCTCTGTCGGACGCGGCGTAAAAAAGAACGGGCCGTCCTTGTGCGAAGGAAGGCCCGTTAGGAGATGTAAGGGAACGGATCGATTTGTCGCGGGATCAATAGATGCTGAAATCGAGCGGTTGACCGGCGTAAAAATCGAGGATTTTTCGGCTGAATATGAAATTGAATTTGGCTTGTACCATGTCCGATTCGGATTTTTCCATCCGGGTTTTGGCGTCGTTGTAGTCGAAGATGGTCGAACGTCCGGCGTCCGCTTTTTCTTTCTGGTAACGGAAAGCTTCGCGAGCCGCCGCGAGCGATTTTTCGGCCGACAGGTACTTCTGGTAAGCCGCATCGGCGCTGTAATAGCTCTGTTCGATCTCCTTGCGTAGCGCCAATTGGGCTTCGGTAATGGCCAACTCCTGGATGCGGATGTTGTTTTGAGCCATCCGAACGTTGTTGCGCGTCGCGTTGCGGTTGAATATCGGAATGTTGATACTCAGACCGATGTATTCGCTGCCGTTGTTCTTGAGCTGGTTGAAAAAGGCGGCGTTCCGGGCTCCTTCGTAGATCGAGAAGTAGTAACCGTTGCTATATCCGGCTCCGAGCGAAATCGACGGATAAAAAGCCGATTTGGCCGATAGCAACGCCTTTTCGCTGCTTTTCAGTCGGAGTTGTTCGGCCAGTATCCGGGGCCGGTTGCCGACCGCGTAATCGTAAACTGTTCCGGGAGTCTCCATGCGGCTCATCGAGGCGATCGTGATATTTCCCAGGTCGGGCATCCGGATGTCGAAGCCGTCCTTGTTTTCGAGGTTCAGCGCCTGGCTCAGGTCGAGCAGCGACAGCAGCAGCGTGTTCCGACTCTGCGTCAGGTTCATTTCGTCGTTGGCCAGCAGCGCTTTGCTTTCGTAAAGATCCGATTCCGGATTGCGTCCGTTTTTGACCAGCAGTTCGCTGCGTTCGACTTGCTGGCGGCTCAGTTCGACTTGATTTTCGGCTACCTTGACCATTTCCTTGTTCAGCAGCACCTGAAGGTACAGCGAGGTCACGTTGAGCGAGACGTCTTCGCGCGCCCGTTCCAAATCTTTCAGCGAAGCTTGTAGGGAAAATTTTTGTCCTGCGATGTCGTGTTTGATACGCATTCCTTCGAACACGGTAACACTTGCGGAGGCTCCCAGCGAGGTGGACAACTGCGTGTGATCGACCGTCGTTCCGTCGCGTCCGGGACCGCGGCCGAAGGAGGCGTTCTCGCTGAGGTTGATACCCACGTTCGGCAGTCGGCTGTTGCGCGTCGTATTCAGCCGGAGTTCCTGGTTGTTGCTGCTTATCTGGAACTGTTTGACCGAAATATTGTTTTCAATAGCATAGTCGATACATTGCTGAAGCGTCCAGTCCTCTTTCGGCTGAGCGGAAGCGGAAACCGAAAGAGCGGCCGACAATAGGAAAGCTGCAAGGGTTCGGATCATGGTTCTATGTTTTATTCGATATGAGATTTCTGTTCTGGATGTGCGGTTTATCCGTTATTTGGTCGGCGTTGTCTTCGTCCCGCGGATCTGTTCGTTTCCGGTCAGCCCTTCGGTAACTTCGACGTTGACCCCGTTCGACAGTCCGATCTGGATCTCCTTGCGTTCGAAAGTCTGGTCGGTCGCCGTGGAGTCGCTGGTCAGCAGGTTGACGAACGTTTTGGTTCCTTCGAACTCGATGGAGCTTTCCGGGATTGAAATCACCCCTTCGCGCCGGTCGATCAGGATGTCGGCGTTGGCGCTGTATCCGGCGCGGATGAACACGTCTTCCGGAATTTTCGCCGCCGCCTTGATCTCGAACATGATGACTCCGTTCTCCTCGGTGCCTTTCGGCGCGATGTATTCGAGCGTCGCATCCAGCGAGATGTCCTGCAGGGCGCCGATCGTCAGCTTGACGGGCATACCTTCGCGGATGCGTCCCACTTCGGTTTCGTCCACCTTTCCGCGGAAGATCATGTTGTTCATGTCGGCGACCGACGCGATGGTCGTACCGTCGTTGAAGTTGTTGGACAGAATGACCGAGTTGCCGACCTTGATCGGGACGTCCAGAACCATTCCCGTGATGGTCGAGCGGATCTGCGTATTGCTCAGTTCCGCATTCCGCTTGGCAATGCCGTTCTGTACGATTTCGAGGTTGTCCTGCGCGTTCTGCAGCTCCTCTTTGGCTTTGGAGTATTCCGTTTCGTTCTTCTCGAACTCCTCCTTGGCGACCACGCCGGAGTCGAACAATCCCTTGACGCGTTCGAATTCCTGTTTGGTCTGAGCCAGGTTGATCCGGGCCACGTTGACGCGCGATTCGGCTGCGTTCAGCGTAGCCATATCGGGGATGACTTTCACTTTGGCGATCACTTCGCCCTGACGCACCGGTTCGCCGGCCTGTTTGTACACTTCCGAGACGATCCCCGATATCTGCGGCTTGATCAGCACCTCGTCCCGGGGTTCGACTTTGCCGGTGGCGACTGCCCGTTTTTCGAGCGTGTCGATGTGCGGTTTGACGATGGCGTAGACCTCTTTGACCGGCCGGGTCTTGTTCCACAGGAAGACGAATGTCCCGATCAGCAGGATCAGGAACAATATGCCCAGCGAAATTTTCAGAACTTTTTTCATATCGTTTGTGAATTGAGTTTCGTTTTAATTTTATTCTTCGCGGATCGCATCCACCGGTTTGATCCTGAGCGCCCTGCTCGCCGGAAGGATGCCGGCCAGCAGGCTTCCGAGAATCAGTACCGTCATCGAGAGCATACCGGTGCCGAACGAGATCTGCGGGCGGATCGGCCGTCCGGCGCTGGCCGTGAGTACCGATTCGGCGCCCGACAGCAGTGCGACCGCAAGCGCCAATCCGAAAATTCCGGCGACGAACGTCAGCACGAAACTTTCGCTCATGATCTGCGAGATGATGATCCGGGGCCGCGCTCCCAGGGCCCGGCGGACGCCGATCTCCTGCGTTCGTTCGCGGACGATGACCAGCATGATGTTGCTGACCCCTACCAGTCCGGCCAGCAGCGTGCCGATCCCGACGATCCAGGTCAGCGTGCCGATTCCGCCGAACAGCGAGTTGAACTTGTTGACCTGTTCGCCGAGGTTCTGCGAGTAGACCGCTTTCGTATCGTCCGGCGATATGGTGTGTCGTGCGAAGACCAGTTGTTTGATATTCGTTTCCACCTCTTTGATGTCGGCATCGTCGTTTGCGGCGACCGCCACCGAGTGTAGCTTGTGCCCCATGTTGTACATTTGTTGCATCGTCGAAACGGGCATCAATACCGATTTGTCGCCGTGGAACCGGAACCCGCGGTCGGGGACTTTGATCATGCCGATCACGGTCAGGTACATGTTGTTCATGCGGATCGTGCTGCCGACCGGGTCCTCGCCGCCGGGAAACAGATCCAGCCAGACCTGCTCGGTGAGGATGCATACCTTGCGCTGCTGCTCCATGTCGATTTCGTTGAAAAACCGGCCGAACCGGATCGGCTGCGGGCTGATCTGCTGAAAATCGGGATTGTATCCTACCAGGCTGTAATCGCCTTTTTTGTCGTTCCGGCTGAATTTGTATTCGCTGCCCCAGATGACCGAGCCGACGCTGCGGACGTTGGGCACCTGTTTTTTGATCGCAGCGAGGTCCTCGTTCTCGAACTGCCAGTAACGTCCGGAAGGGAGCCCTTTGTAGGGGATCGAGGTACGGCCGCCCCAGAAGAAACAGGAGTTGACGGACATATCGCCCAACTGTGAGAAAAGGGCGTTTTTCAATCCCAGTCCCGCGCCCAGCATGATCGTCAGCATGAATATGCCCCAGAAGACGCCGAACGCCGTCATGATGCTGCGTTTGCGGTTCCTGCTGATCGTCTGCCAGATCTCTTCCCAACGGTCTAAATCAAACATCGTTTCGTCTCGGTTTCGTTATTTATTGTGTCGCATCGCGTCGATCGTCTTGATCCGGGCCGCCCGGCGGGCCGGCACGTAGCCGGCGATCATTCCGGCGACGATCAGTACCAGCGTGGCGCTTAGAGTCACCGACAGGTCGAGGGTCGGATTCTTGAACATTTCGAAGCTGTCCTGCGGGGCGTTCGCCGCCGCCCGTTCCATGAAAAAGTTGACCAGTTCCATGATGCCGACCCCGCCGATCATGCCGATATAGCCGAATGCGGCGGTAATCAGCACCGATTCGATCAGCACCAGCTTGACCAGCGACGAGGGCTTGGCTCCCATCGCCTTGCGGATGCCGAATTCGAACGTTCGCTCGCGGACGGTCACCAGCATGATGTTGCTGACGCCTACGATGCCGGCGATCAGCGTGCCGATCCCGATGATCCAGATGAACAGCGCGATACCGTTGAAGATCATCTGCCCCTGTTTGTAGTTCTCCATGACGTCCCAGATGTACATGGCGCTTTTGTCGTCCGGCGAAAAGGTATGCGCCGCTCCCAGGCGGGCGAAAAGCCGGTCTTTGAAGTCCTTGCTCTGTTCGTCCGTCCGGATGTCCTTGACGGTGAACGACAGATCCCCCACGTCCCGTTTGTTGGCCATGTAGATTTGGAATACCGTGCTGATCGGGCTGTAAATCCTCGGCGTGTATGAGTAGTTGTTCCCTTTGTACAGACCCACGACCGTGTATCCCATTTTGTCGATCTGAATGACTTTACCGATCGGGTCGGCCCCTTTGAACAGGGTTTTCGAGGTCATGTCGTCCAGAACGACCACCTTCCGCCGCTCCTTGATGTCCGTTTCGTTGATGAATCGGCCCGCCGTGACGCGGACGCCTTTGATTTCGGGAAATTTGGGCGTGACGCCGTACAGGTTTGCCGTGTTGTACTCCCGGCCGTAAGCCAGGTTGGCTCCCCAGTGGTAAACGCTGGCGGCGATCTGGTCGATTTGATCCGGAAATTCGTTGGTCAGAACCTGGATGTCGTCCAGGTTCGGGGTAATGTTTCGCCCGCTCTGGAAACCTTTGTAGGGCATCGAGGTGCGTCCGCCGTAGACCTGCATCGAATTGACGGCCAGGTCGCCGAACGAATCCTGCATGGCGTTGCGCAGCCCGTTGCCCGATCCGAGCAGCACGATCAGCATGAAAATGCCCCATGCCACCGAAAATCCCGTTAGGAATGTCCGTAGCTTGTTGCGGCTGATTGTCGAGGCGATTTCCTGCAGTTGCTCCCTCATCGTTTCAGGTCGGTTACCGAGCCGATCAGCCCGTCTTTGATGTGGATGATTTTATCGGTTTGGTCGGCGACGCCCTGTTCGTGGGTGACCAGGATGATCGTCATTCCGGTGTCGTTTACCTTGCGCAGCAGATCCATCACTTCCTGGGACGTTTTGCTGTCCAGGGCGCCGGTCGGTTCGTCGGCGAGGATGATCTCGGGCCCGGTAATCAGCGCGCGGGCGATCGCGACGCGTTGTTTCTGTCCGCCGGACATTTCGTTCGGCATGTGGTCGGCCCAGTCGCGCAGCCCCAGCGATTCGAGGTAGTCGAGCGCTATGGCATTCCGTTTTTTACGCGACACCCCTTGGTAATAGAGCGGCAGCGCGACGTTTTCCATTGCATTTTTGTAATTGATCAGGTTGAAGGACTGGAAGATGAATCCGATCATCCGGTTCCGGTATTCGGCCGCTTTCGTTTCGCTCGGATTTTTGATCAGCGTGCCGTTCAGGTAGTAACTGCCCGTGTCGTAATCGTCGAGGATGCCCAGAATGTTCAGCAGGGTCGACTTGCCTGAGCCGGAGGCTCCCATGATCGAAACCAGCTCGCCACGCTTGATCTCCAGGTCGATTCCTTTCAATACGTGCAACGGGGAGCCGTTGTTATACGTTTTGTTGATGTTCTCCAGTCTAATCAGGCTTGCCATGTCGTCGGAAAAAGTTTGTCGGTTCGAGGTTGCTCCGCAGACGGATGAACGGGGTCGGTTCCGGTATTCCGGTTTGTACTGACGGCGATTCTGTCGGCTGCAAAGGAAGTTTGCACTGCAAATATATATAATAAAATTAATGAATGGAATTTTCTGACAGTTGGTTATAGTTGAGGAGAGTGTATTTATGACAAAAAATCGCATACAAATTTTAAAAGAAAAAATGTTGTCCCAACCTAGATATGTCAGTATAGAACAAGCATTAATTATTACAAAAACATATAAACAACATGAAAATGAACCTATAATTTTAAAACGAGCTTATGCACTAGCAAATGCTTTGCGAGAATTAGAAATCGGTATAGAAAATGAAGAATTGATAGTGGGAAATCGCACTAAAGGTGTACGATATGGCGTTGTTTTCCCTGAAAGCGGTATTTCTTGGGTGGATAGAGAATTTGAAACTATTCCAACACGAAAACAAGATAAGTTTTTAGTAAGAGATGAAGATATAAAAATTTTTCGTGAGCAGATAGTACCTTATTGGAAGGGCAAAAGTCTAGAAGATGTAATAAAACAAAATTTTGGCAAAGAAATAAGTGCGATAAATAAAGTAGTAAAAATAAATCAAACAGACCATGCACAAGGACATATTTGTCCAAATGTAGAAAAGTGGCTACAAAAAGGGGTCAGCGGTCTACTAGAAGATGCTCAAAATCATTATAAGAATGCAGATGAAGATAAGAAAAATTTTTATCAGGCAATAATTATTGTGATGAAAGCAGTACAAGATTTTATGCTTCGTTATCATGATTTATTGATTGCTACTGCCAAAACTGATGAAAAAAATAGAGATAGCTTAATAAAAGTAGCCGATATTTGTAAAAATATCAGCCAAAGACCACCGCAAACATTTCATGAAGCTATGCAGGCTACATGGTTTTTATTCGTGATTTTGCATATGGAAAGTAATGCGTCTAGTTTTTCTCCAGGTAGATTGGATAAAATTTTATATCCATATTATATAAAAGATATAGAAAATAATATTTTAACTAAAGATGAATCTTTAGAAATTATTGAATGTCTATGGTTAAAATTCAATGAAATTGTTTATTTACGCAATCAGCATAGTGCAAAATACTTTGCAGGTTTTCCTATTGGCTTTAATATAGCTATTGGTGGTGTAGATGAACAGGGTAATGATTTTAGCAATGATTTATCAGAGTTATTTTTATCAGCACAAGAAGATTTAGGTTTGCCACAACCTAATTTATCGGTAAGACTTCATGAAAAAACTAATGATAAATTATTAAAACATGCTATTCGTGTAGTAGCCAAAGGCAGTGGAATGCCACAATTTTTCAATGATAAAGCTATCATTAAAGAAATGGAAAATTTAGGCGTAACCCATCAAGATGCTATGAACTATGCTATTGTTGGCTGTGTAGAACTCACGACTCAGGGCAATAATCTTGGCTGGAGTGATGCAGCTATGTTTAATATGAACAAAGTATTAGAGCTAACTTTAAATCATGGTAGATGTCTATTGACAGATAAACAGATGGCACCTGATTTTGGCTCACTTAGTACTTATAAAACTTTTGCAGATTTAGAAATAGCTTTAGAGCAAACAATGAATTATTTTGTAGAAAAGATGATTCCTTGTTGTGAAGCTGTGGAAAAAGGTCATATTGCAATATTGCCAACAGCATTTTTATCTAGTGTAATTGATGATTGTATGGAAAAAGGCATTGATGTAACAGCAGGTGGAGCAAAATATAATTTATCGGGAATACAATTTATTCAAGTGGCTAATTTAGCAGATAGTTTAGCTGTGATAAAACAATTAGTATTTGATGAACAAAAAGTATCAGCAAAAGTTTTAGAAGAAGCTTTGAAAAATAATTTTGCTAATCAAGAAATTCTTCGTCAAAAATTATTAAATCATGTACCTAAATACGGCAATGATATTGCTTGGGTAGATGAATTAGGCGTTAAATGGGCTAGAAAATTCAGAGCAAAACTTAGAGAATTTATAAATTATCGAGGTGGAGCTTATCATATGGGCATGTATACAGTTAGTGCTCATGTACCTATGGGTGAAAATTTAGGAGCTAGTGCAGATGGTCGTTTATCACAAACTCCATTAGCTGATGGTGGCATGTCTGCTGTATATGGTAGAGATTTAAATGGTCCAACAGCAGTACTGAAATCTGTTTCCCGTTTAGATAATAATTTGACGACAAATGGCGGATTATTGAATATGAAGTTTTTGCCAGAATTTTTCCAAACACAGACAGGTATAGATAAATTTGCTAATTTTTTAAGAACTTTTGTTGATTTAGAAATACCACATATTCAATTTAATGTAGTGCGTAGAGAAGATTTACTAAAAGCTCAAAAAAATCCAGAACAATATAGTTCACTCACTGTTAGAGTGGCAGGTTATACAGCGTATTTTACAGAGCTTGCAGGGGAGTTACAAAATGAAATCATCGCCAGAACAACATATGATAATGTCTGAAGATAAAGGCTTAGTTTTTGATATTAAGCGTTTTGCTGTGCATGATGGGGCAGGAATTCGTACAACTGTATTTTTGAAGGGCTGCCCCCTTCGTTGTAAATGGTGTCAAAATCCAGAAGGATTGGATTATAAACAGCAGATATTATATTTAGAAAATAAATGTATAAAGTGCAAGACTTGTGAACATATTGCTCAAAATGATGCGATAAAATTTGTAGATGATAAAATGAATATAAATCGTCAGCAAGATAGTAATTGGTTGCAGATAACAGAAGAATGTCCAACAAGAGCCTTGCAATTTGATAGTAAATACCATAATTTAACAGAAATTGTGCAAGAAATAACAAAAGATGAAGCTTTTTTTAAATATGGTGGAGGCGTTACGCTTTCTGGCGGAGAGCCATTATTCCAACATGAATTTGCCTTAGCTATATTGAAAGCATGTAAACAAAAGAATTTGCATACAGCGATAGAAACATCATTATTTGTCAAACGAGAAGTTTTAGCCAAAATATTGCCATATGTTGATGAGTTTTATACTGATTTAAAAATTTTTGATAATGATTGGCATAAAAAATGCACGAATGTAGATAATCAAGTAATAAAAGATAATTTAAAGTTTTTATTGCAAACTGATAAAAAAGATTGTGTGATTGTAAGAACACCGCTTATTCCAACATTGACGGCTACAAAAGAAAATATTGAGCAAATCAGTAGATTTATTAGTAGTTGTTATGATAAAGTAAAGTATGAATTGTTAAATTACAATCCATTAGCAAAAGCTAAATATAGTTATTTAGATAAAAAATATTATTTTACAGAAAATCCTAAATTGTATAGCAATGCACAATTGCAATTTTTTTATGATATTGCTAAACAAAATGGAATAAAAAATTTAATTATTGAATAGGAGCGATAATAATGAAAATTTTAGTTGACCATGCTGACATTAATGCCATTAAAAAAATGTATGAATATTATCCTGTAGATGGTGTTACTACAAATCCTTCAATTTTGAAAAAAGCAGGAAGAAATCCTTTTGATGTTTTAAGTGAAATCAGAGCTTTTATCGGCAGTGAAGCTGAACTTCATGCACAAGTTATCTCTAAAGATGCACAAGGTATGATTAAAGAAGCTTATAAAATGCGTGAAGTATTAGGTGAAAATACTTTTATTAAAATTCCTGTAATTCCAGAAGGCTTAAAAGCAATCAAAGCTTTATCTAAAGAAGGCGTAAATATCACAGGTACTGCAATTTATAATCAGATGCAAGGCTTTTTAGCAGGTAAAGCAGGGGCAAAATATGTAGCACCATATGTAAATCGTATTGATAATTTAGGTGCAAATGGTATTCAAGTAGCAAAAGATATTCATGATATGTTGAAAAATGCAGGTCTTGAAACTGAAATTTTAGCTGCAAGTTTTAAAAATTCCCAACAAGTATTAGAGCTTGCTAAATATGGTGTAGGTGCAAGTACAATTGCTCCAGATGTAATTGAAAATCTCATTAAAGTTGATGCTGCAAGATGTGCAGTTGATGTATTTGTAAAAGACTTTGAAGCTCTTTGTGGCGAAAATAAAACTATGAATAATCTCTAATAAAAGAAGAAAAGATTTCTTGAATTTTCAAGAAATCTTTTTTGTTTGGAGATATTTTTTAGAATGATAAATGCAAGTATGTATTTTTTTTTAGAAAAATGCTAGAATAATTTTATTATAAAGATAAAGAGGTGCTTTGATATGAAAATTGGAATTATTAGCGATACACATGGTTGTCATGAAAGATTTTCACTTGCTTTTGATAAATATTTTAAAGATGCAGATATGATTATTCATGCAGGAGATGTTTTATATCATGGACCAAGAAATCCTATGCTTTCCGATTATAATCCTGCCAAACTTGCAGAGAAATTAAATGCTTGTAGTATGCCTGTGGTTATCTGCCGTGGCAATTGTGATAGTGAAGTTGATCAAATGGTTTTAGATTTCCCTATGCGTAGTGACTATGCTTTGATGGATGTTGATCAACATCATTTCTTTATGACACATGGACATTTATTTAATGAAGATCAACTTCCTTTATTAAATGAAAATGATATTTTGATTTATGGACATTTTCATAAACCACTTGCTAAAAAAGAAAACGGTATTTATATTTTAAATCCGTCTTCGATTTCTTTACCTAAAGAAGGTACGAATAGTTATGGTATTTATGAAAATGACTGTTTTACAATTAAAACATTTGATAATGAAATTGTAAAACAAATACAATTAGATTAATGAAAGAATCGTTTGATAGATAATATCAAGCGATTCTTTTAATGTGTGCCGGGCATGGCACTAATTCAGTTGGAGATAAACCAACCACAGGTATTTACCGCAAGTGTAATGAACTACAAGTCGTCGTCAGTGATGGCAAGGATGGAGGAAGTGGTGTAGTGATTCTTTTGAGCGTACGAACAGAAACTTGATATAAGGCTAAATGGTGGATGAGATTGCATTACAAATCGAAGTCCAAAAGGTAAACGTAAAACCAAGACGTTGTAAAAGTTAGAGGATTAGTGAATTACATAAAAATAACCTTCTTGTTAAAAAGTCCGTGCAAATTTATGAAAAGTATGGTATTTTTAGTTATGGTAGGAGGGATAGTCTATGGTTAAATATATTGATATCGCAGATGATATTAGAAGTAAGATTTTTGATAAAAAATATACATATGGACAAAAACTCCCTTATGAATATGTATTATGTGTTGCTTATCATTGTAATAAAGAAACAATGAAAAAATCTACTACTTATTAATTTGATATCTTTTTATATAAAGGGGTTAATTGTTATGTATACTACATTAAAAGAAGTTCTAGCTAAAGCTGATAAATATAATTTTACAGTTGGTTCATTCAATACTCATAATTTAGAAATGCTCCCATATATGATCCGTGCAGCTAAAGATATGGGTTCACCTATCAGTATCCAAACTAGTGTTGGTACAGCTCGTTACATTGGTTATGGTGTATTAGCTAGTGTTTGTAAATATATGGCTGATAATGAAGGTTTAGATATTGTTTTACATTTAGATCATGCTGCTAAATTTACTGACATCAAAGAAGCTATTGAAAATGGCTACTCTTCTGTAATGTTTGATGGTTCCGCATTACCATTAAAAGAAAATATTCTACGTACACAAGAAGTTGTAGAATTTGCACATAAACGAGGAGTTTCTGTAGAAGCGGAACTTGGTACAATAGGTGGTACAGAAGAAGGTATTGCTGTAGCTGCTCATGAAGTAAAATATACAGATCCTAAAATTGCTAAACAATTTGTAGAAGCAACAAATGTTGATGCTTTAGCCGTTGCTGTTGGTACAAATCACGGTCAATATAAATCTAAAACAGATATAAATTTTGACTTATTAAAAGAAATTCATGAAACAGTAGATATTCCACTTGTTATTCATGGTGGTACTGGTGTAAAAGAAGAAGATATTCATAAATGTACTAATTATGGTGTTCGTAAATTCAATGTAGGCACTGAATTATTAGTGGGATGGACAAAAAAAGCAATGGAAAAATTTGCTACTACCAAAGAAAATGCATCTTTAAGAAATAATATTGTACCTTGTAATGAAGTTGTTTATGAAATTGTTAAACACAAAATTGGTATTTTCTTAAATAAATAATTTATTTAAATATGCCTATTGGAAATTTATCCAATAGTCATATTCCCTAGATATAAGGAATGTTATATTATGAAATTTAATCAAAATACAAAATACGATATTGTTGGTATTGGCGCTACTCCTTTAGATACTTTAATGATAATAGAAAATTTTCCTAACGGTAGAGAA
>ERZ1106963.2542-NODE-2542-length-17765-cov-14.600847_pt1 | contig 17765 bp, 18 predicted proteins | sample MGYA00403681_ERZ1106963 | MGnify/ENA primary metagenome ERZ1106963 (study PRJEB35170, sample SAMEA104062407) | human gut metagenome | biome: human gut; feature: human-associated habitat; material: faeces | place: Denmark | collected 2012-05-03 ...
GTTTTCAAAAGAAATCAGGCGGCTATTTCTATTTTGAAGGAGGTGTTCGCTATGAGCGTAACAGATTACAACGCTCGACTTTATGAGAAAATGAAAGCCGAACAGAACAAATACCGGGACTGGCTTGTGCGTCAGGAGCCGTCCGAAATCCTCAATCACACCTATGAATACAGGGGCAGTGATGTGCCGCCCGGCGAGAGTGCCCGCAATATAAAGATCGGACGCGTTTCCGTTTTGGAAACGCGTCCGATCTTTTTTGCGTCTTTTTCTCCGTTCCCGGTGTCATAGCCGGGGCTCCTCCTGCTCCGCCTGCTGCTCCAGAGAATCCAGAAACTCACCGAACACGGCGCTCTCCGCCTTTTTTCGGACGGCCACGGCATCCTCAAAGCGCCTGAAATAGCCCAAGCGTCTGGATTTCCCCCGAAACTTTATTTTCGCCTCCCAGAGCTGCCTCCTGCTGTCGTAGCTCACGCCCCGGCAGCCGCTGGTATTGGCGGCAGTGGGCTTCATGTCCCGGATCTTGCACAGCTGCGTGCCGCCTGTAAAGCCCGCGTTGGCTCTGGCACTGGCGGCGTTATGCTTCTGCGCGCAGGCGGCGCAGCTGTTCTCCGCCCCGGAAGTAAGGGTATCCGTGGCCTTATAGGTGAGAGTGCCGCAGTCGCACCGGCACTCCCACAGGCGCACGCGGCGTTTTCCCCGGGGCGCGTACCGATCTGAGCGGCCCAGCACCGTCAGTCTGCCGATGCGGGAACCGGTCAGATCCCTTTCCTTGCGGCAGCCGCAGCTTTTCGTATGGCCGCGCACCAGATTGGCGCCCAGCACCACGCACTCCCGGCCGCAGTCGCACCGGCAGAGCCAGCGGTCTGGCCCCTGCCCCCGGGACGATGGCTCATCTGCTCGCCCCAGGACCGTCAGGCTCCCGTACCGCTGACCGGAAAGATCCCGTCCGCTCATCTGAAGCACCTCCCCGGCGGGCTTCGGCGGCTTTTTGCGCCGCAGTCCGCGTTTTTTTCCGGCCCGAGACCGCCAGCCAAAGAGTGACACCTCCCAGTGCACTGCCAACCATCAGCGCCCACAGCACCGGCGGTACAAAGGCGTCCCCCGTCTGCGGCGGCATCGGATCATCGGGACTCACCGGCAGCTCCTCCACCTTGAACTGCCAGTCCAGATAGCCCACGGCCTCCTGGAAGCGATCCTCCAGAGAGAGAGGGACCGACAGCATTACATCCAGGTCGATCCTTCCGCCGGAATAAACCGTGCCCAGATACGCCCAGTCCGTAAGCTGCGCCGTCCGGTGGGCGGGGGCATCAAAGAGGGGAGAGCTGCCCACCTGCTCCACGGTGAGGTGCAGCCGGGAAAGAAGCTCCTCCGAGCCCTCCGCCGCCCCCAAAGAGCGCATATAGACCTTGATCTTCACGTTCTTTTCCTGTCGGTTCTCCACAGTGATCCTCTGGGTAACGGAGTCGCCGGGCATCACGCCCTTGAACGCCGAAAACAGATCCGTGGGGGAGTAGTCGCTGCCGGGGGCAAAGATAAACTCCCGGGCACTGCCGTCGTAGGTGACATGGCCGCCGTCAGCCAGGGTGGTGACGGCGCAGGAAAGCAGCACCACCGCCAGCACGGCAAGGCAGGCCAGGCCCTTGACTGTCCTTTTCATCCGCCCGTCACCTCGCTCCCCGGGGCCGCTGTGATCCGCCCGTCCGTCACGGTCACATGCCACACATTCTCCACCACTGTCTCCGGAGAGGACTGGATGGCCGAGGCCACGATCTCCACCGACAGATGATGTCCCTGGGGCACCTCCGCCCCCGGCAGGAGGCGGCAGCCGCCGATGAGCACGCCCGTACTTTCCCCCGGGGCCACAGGGGACTGATGGTACCAGAAGCCATCATCGCCCCGGAGCCAGCCGGTGTCGGCGAGATAGGAAATGGTGTAGTCCACGCCCTCCCGGGGGCTCCGGGCCGTGATGGTCTGACTGGCCGCGTCCGTATCCTGCATCCAGGTGATGCTCACCGCCGCGCGGATATAGGCGGTGGTGTCGCCGGTATTGCGGACGGCGGCGTCGCTCTTGACCTCGCCGTCAAAGTGCTCCTCGATGACCTGGCTGGCTACCCTGGACGGGGCAAAGGTGTTGGTCTTCTGCTCTGTGCGGGCCGCCAGAAAGGCTACGGTGCCGCCGACGGCCATGGTCAGAACCAGGAGCAGGGATATCAGCAGCACGGCCCGCCGCCCCGGACGGCATACCGGGTCTTGCCCGGACCGAATAGGTTTGCCTGCGCAGTACTCTTTCTTCATTGCTTTGTTCCCCCTCCTTTACCGGTCCTTTATGAAATGGTTGACGCTGTAGCTGTCGCCGTCCAGCCAGTAGGGCTGTGGTCGGTCATTCTGAAAGACCACCGTGGCCCCCGGCGCATCCAGACGGACGCTCTGTCGGGCAGATTCCGGCGCGTACCGCCAGGACCAGCCGTCCACCTCCGCCACGGTATAGCTGCCCACAGGCAGATCGGTGACGGTGGTCCGACCGTTTCCGTGGACGGTGACAGTCATCCGGATGGTCTCGGTGTTTTCATCCGTTCCGCAGATGCTGAACAGGAAGGTCTGGTTTTCATCAGCGGCATCCCAGCCGGTCTTCTGAATGGTGAGGGCGGCAGTGTCCTCGGTGAATTTGGCGTAGTAGGTAGCGGCTCTGTAGCGCCCGTCCTGCTTCTGCGGGATCAGCTGGCCGCCCGTCACCCAGTCCGCCGGGGCAGGTGTCGTGCAGGCGCCGTCGGTAAACCAGCCCACAAACCGATACCCCTTGCCGGGGGTGGGGACTGAGCCGACGGCCGTGCCCGTGACCGCCTTCACCGTCTCCGAGCCGAGACTCACCGTGCCGCCGCCTACGGCAGCGTAGTGAATGGTCACCTGCTGCTCCGTGTAGTAAAAGCGGATCACATTCCGCTGGGCCCGGTCGCTGATGGTCAGCTGCTTGGGCGAAGTGCTCACCAGGGTGTATCCGGAGATCTCCGGGGCTTCCTCGCTCACCAGCTTCCCGTAGCGATAGGCTGCCCCGGACGCCTTGTCATCCAGCAGCTTTTTCTCCGTACCGGCCTCCAGATACTCCACGGTGTAGGCGTACAGGTTCCGGTCATAGTACAGGTTCAGCACCAGGCCGTCCGGCCCGATCTCGCCGCTGGCGTTGCTCTTGCCCCCGTTGTAGGTGCAGCCGGCGATGGTGAGAGGCTCCTCCCGGATCACATCGCCGATCCTCCCGGGGCTCTGGATGGTGCGGTACTCGGTGTAGCCGTCGCCCTCCAGATTCTGAACCCAGTGGACGATCATGTAGTAGGCGTTCTCGCTGTCCTGGGTGTACCAGAAGGTCAGCACGTTCTCCCCGGCGTTGGCTGATAGGACCAGACGCTTCTGGTAGGCATCCGGCATATAGCCGCTGATCTGCTGAAACGTCTCCGTGACCACCGACTTCCGGTTTTCGGCCACATATTTCTCCTCATGGAGCACCTTTCCCGTCCCCTTTTCCAGATACCGCACGGTATAGGGGACATTCTCCCGGGGCGTGTAGACAAAGGTGAAGGTATTGCCACCGGCGATATCCATCAGAATGGTATGGCTGCTGGTCTGGGGGAAATAGCCCTCCCGGTAGGCATCGAAAAGCTGGGTGCCTGCCTTGGCCGTGAAGGTTTTGGACGTACCGGCCAGGGTGGAGCCCAGGGTAGGCTCCGCCACCGGGGTGCCGTCGGCCAGCTCATAGCGGATGGTATACTGCACGGGCACCCGAGAGCTCCACTCGGCGAAGATATCCAGATCCCGGGTGACCGGCATGTTGGCAAAGTCAAAGGCCTTCTTCACCCCGCCGTCCAGGTAGAACCAGCCGCTGAAGACATACCCGCCGTTTTCAAAATCCTCGGGGGCCTGGGCATAGCCGCCGTGGGGCACCGTCTGCTGGCCCAGCAGCTCCTCCTGGGTCATGGCTGCGGTCTTGAAGACGCGGACGGTGTGGCTCGCAGGCACCCACTTGGCATAGAGCAGCAGGTCGGCATCCGGCATGGTGGCCGCAGAGAAGTCCACCTCTGAGCCGTCAAAGCACTGGGGCGTGGTGTACCACCCAGCGAAGCGGTAGGCGCCGGCCTCCAGATTTTCCGGATACTCCGGCTCGAAGTAATAGTCCGCAAGGGGCGTCTCATACGCCAGGCTCCCGCCCTGGCCGGATACATCCGCGTCGTAGTTGTGGAAGGTCAGGGTGTGGCTGTTGCGCAGGTAGTATAGATCAGCCTTCCGGTCATTAAAGCTCGGTACCCGTTTATCCCGCTGGGTGAAGCCGGTGATGGGGTAGTAGTCCTCCTCGTATGTAAGGCTGATGCCGTTTCCCTTGACCACAGTGGTATGGTACTTGTAATAGGTTCGTCCGCCTGCGGTGGTGGTCTCAAGGCCGGTGGTGTCCTGACCCGGCCGAACCTCCAGCCAGTAGTACCACTCATAGGTACTGCCGCTCCACTGGGTGGGGGTCATTGTCACATCCTGGGAGGGCATTTTCTCCAGGAAGGAATAATACTTCCCCGTGATGCTGGAGCGGAACACATAGCCCATGTCCAGAAGACTCCGGATGGGCTCATTCTCCCAGACATAGGAGATGTCGGCGTCATATTTGGTGGTGACGGTGTAATCCGCCAGACTGCTGTAGCAGGAATTGTCATGGGTATGGGCCTCCTTGCCGCAGATCTCGCCCCCGGCCGCAGCGCCCCCGGCCGTGGGGTTGCCCCACCAGTCGTGGGCCGTGGCGGGGGGATAGCATCCGCCGCAGTAATACGTCTGCCGCCGGGTGGTGTAGGACTCGTCATAGCTGTGGACATGGGCCTCCCTGCCGCAGATCACATCTCCACCGGAAACGCCGGGGAAAGTGATGGTGTAGCGATTGCGGCTGTAATACACATTCACAACGGTGGAGCCGTCCCCCTTCACGGTGACGTTCCGCTCCGTCTTCTCCCGGTTCAGGGTGAAATGGGTGATGTCCTTGGAGCCAGTATACTCGCTGCCGCTGACGGTGGTACCGGAGGCAGCCTGGAGCGTCGTGTGGTCAAAATAGCTGTAGCCGTCGTCATCGGCGTTTTCCGTCCAATAAACAATGGTATAGGTGGCACTGGAAGGCTCCCATATGGCCCTGTATTGCAGGCTCATGGCCGGAACGGTCACGCTGCCGGGGTTCAGGTCATACTGCTTCTTCTGGGCATCAGATGCGGCGGCCCCGTCACAGGCCGTCAGCTCCCAGCCCGCAAAGGAGAAGCCGGGGCGGGTGGGTCTGCCCGGGGACACGGTGGCCCCATAGCGGGTGTAGATGGGATCCACGCCGTAGCCGCCGCCCAGGTCGAAGGAGAGCAGGTAGTAGTTGCGGTCATAGTAGATCTCCACCTCCGTGGAGCCGTCGGCCGCTATTTTGATCTCCTTGTCGTAATACAGGGGGGTAAAGCCGTCCATGTCCATGGCGCAGGCATCCCCGATGCTGCTGCCGGTGAGTCCCTCCCGCTGGATGGTCTGGGCCAGGGTGTAGTTATCGTCCTGGATGTTTTGCAGGTAGTGGTGCACCTGGTATTTTACCAGGGCCGGCTTATAGGTGACGGTGTAGGTGACATTCTCCGTGACGGCGGCCAGGTCGATGGTATACTGCCCGGTGCTCTCCGTGTTCTCGGCAAAATACGGCAGGTATCCCACCACCTCCGGGAACTCCACCACGGCCCGGAAAGCGCCCCCGGCCTCGATGCTGGCCACATAGGGGTCGGCCACAGGGGTGCCGTCTTCATAGACAAAGTTCACCGTGACGGTGTAGGTGCTCCACTGGCTGTCCCCGCCGCTCCGGGCCGGGGCCCTGCGCAGGGCGGGGAGGGCCTGCACCGGCTGGGCGCTCTCCGGAGCCGCCGTGTAGTCCACCCGGACGGTCACAGGGCGGCTGACGCTGGAGGTCTCGCCGGTTTGGATCACGGAGCGGACGCGGGTCACGCCTCGGCTATCCAGCAGGCTTGCCACCATGGCATAGCTGAGGGTGAGGGTGCTCTGCTTCCGGCCGGAGACCGTCACCCACTGCTGCCCCTCCCCGCCGCCGACGCTCAGCTGCCAGGCGTAGGCCGCACCGTCCCGCTCCGCCACGGAGAGGGTACACTTGCCGTCCTGGGGCAGGGAGACGCTGGTCACGGCCTCCTCGCCGCAGTACACGGCGTGCTCATTTTCCGCCGCTTCCGCCGTCAGGGAGGCGGTGCCGGACAGGAGGAAGGGGAGCAGTGTGGCCGCACACAGCACCAGAGCCAGGGCCTTGCGCAGCCCCGAACCTCCCGTTTTCTTCCGCTGACTTCTTTTCATCATACTATGGTTCCCTCCTTATTCCTTCGTTTCCCGCCGCCCGGCAGCGGATTTAAGGCTGATCTGTTCATAGAAACACTCCCATATTACAAATCACAGGATCATATGAGAGTATCCGCCGCCCGGTGCGCCGGGTACTCTCATATGACCTGCACCCCGAGGGGTGCAGGTCACCAGCGTGTCGAAAAGACTTTTTCGGCACGCTGCGCAAGTTTATGAAACTTTGAAAAAGTTTCATAAACTACTGATTTCAGCAGAAATGCTCAGCGGCCGTCAAAGGCGGCAAAGGCCGCGTCCCAGCTGGCAAAGCCGTTGGTCTGGATGGCCTGGGCCACCACGTCGATGTGGAATGCCCCGTTCTGGGAGATGCGGGTGGTCACGTCGCTTTCCGTGAGCTTTGCCGGGATGGAGAGGCGGGAGAACATGGCCGTGGTGTCCGCCCCGGGGGCCAGGGTCCCGGTATAGCGCAGAGTGGCGACAAAGTCGCTGGTGGGATGGTCGGGGCCGGACATGTCATAGGCAATGTCCTCCAGCACCCAGCCCGCGCCCAGGGTATTATCAATGAGGGCGGTGAACGCGGCCTCCTGGGGCGCGGCAGCGGTATTCTCATTGTAAAGGCCCAGCCAGTTCACACCGTTTTCCACGGTGACAATGGCCCGGATGTAGGCGGGGTTCTTGCCGGTGTTATGCACAATGGGATCCTTGGTCAGCACGGCCCCGGGGTACACATCGCCGATGCCGTACTCGTTGGCGCTCACCCGGTCCCCGGTGGGGCTGCGGATGTCTGTCTCGTCCAGGACGATCTTCACACTGCCCATGGTAAAGGCGTTGCGGGCGGTGCCGGTGTCGGTGAAGTAGGCCAGGGACGCCCCGGCAATGGCCATGACCCCGATCACCGCGGCCAGGGCCAGGGAGATCACTTTCTTTTTCAGCACAAGCGGTCACTCCTTTCTCATCGGCGCGGCCGGTCACTGCCAGTTGGACGTTGCGCCGCCCCAGGGGTTATAGCGGTCGCCAAAGGCGGCGGTGATGGCCTCAGCGGCGCTGTCAAAGCCGCCGGCCTGGCAGGCTACGGCGAACACCGGGCAGGAGACCTTGCTCCAGTCCCAGCCGGCATCCAGTGTGAGCTTCTGGCCGAAGGCATAGGCGCCGTCCTCCTGCATCTGGAAGGAGGAATCCAGGTATACGCCCTGGATGGCCTGCTCGGTGACGGCTCCGGCGGCAGCGGCCTTGTAGTAGTCGGCAAAGTAGACATTATAGCGGATGCCGTCGTCCATGGTGGTCTCGAAATAGTTCCACTTGCCGCCGCGGGTCCAGAGCCACTGGGTGCCCTCGGTGGTGACGGCCGCGCCGTTTACCACGGTGTTGCCGAAGTTGAAGTGCAGCACATTGTGCCCGGCGTTATAGGTCTCGTAGCCGTCGTCCAGAGCGGAGGGAATGGCGAAATATAGGCGGATATAGGCATCCTCGGAGCCGGTGTTCCGGACGGTGACCATTTTGTCCACATAGTTTTTCGCGGTGGGCATGCCGAAGGAATCCTTCTCCCCCTGGGCGGAGCCCACCAGGGGCAGCAGCTTCTTGTTCTGCTCAAAATTCTTCAGCTCCGTGCCGTCGGCGCTGCGCTCCTGCTCCACCAGGTCGATCTTCACGCGGCCCACGGTGAAGGTGTTCTCCACGTCCTTGGTATCCGTCAGATACGCAAGAGAGGCCCCTGCCACGGCGGTGACGGTCAGGACCGCCGCCAGGCACAGGGATATGATTTTCTTCTTGGTCATTTTTCTTCTTTCCTTTCCCTATGTAGTTGGATGTAATTGGAGAACGTCCGCTTTTACCGATTCACCTCGGCCCAGGCGGCGGCCGCATCGGCCACATTGTCCATCTGTACGGCATAGGCCGTAAAGGTCAGGGTGGGGTAGGTGGCCGGGGTCAGGGCGTTCAGCATGGTCTTGGTGACGGTGTCCTTGACGGTCACCTGGTTGTCGGCCAGCACGGCGAAGGAGGCCCCGGCGGCAGCGGCGGCAGCATCCACCTGACGGTAGTAGACCCCCTCCTGGCCGGCCAGCGCCGTCCAGCCGGTGGCCATGGCACAGGTCACAAAGGTGTCAAAGTTCGCGGATTTTTCCACCTTCACAAACAGCCAGCAGGCCTCGGAGCCCGCCTGTACCGTAACGGTGGGATCCTTGTCAATGGTGTTGCCGGGCACCATCTTGTACTCCCGCTCCGTCTCGGTCAGAGTGATGTTGATGTCGCCCACGGTGAAGGTGTTCACCACGGCGTCCGTCTTCTGCGTCAGCCACGCGAGAGTCCCTCCCACGGCGCAGCACAGCACCAGGACCACCGCCAGGGCGGAGAGCCAAGCTTTTTTCTTCATTTTTCATCGTTCCTTTCCTGTAATTTTGCGATCGGCGTTATAAATAAGGCGGTCTGCCATATTTATCGGGGTCTGCTCACCGGAACTCTTTCCAGGCCGCATCGGCGTTTGCAAAGCCGTCGGCCTGGATGGCCTCTGCCAGGGCGCTAATCTCAAAGCCGTCCAGGGCGGCCAGCTGCTGGCCTGTGACCCACTGGGGCACCACAATGCTGTCAAACAGCGTGGGCAGCACCACGTCGCCATCCGGAGCGGCTACGGTCTCGGTGTAGTAGAAGTAATAAGTAAGGGTATCGCTGGCCTTGTCATAGGCAAAGTACTTGGAATCTGCCAGCATCTGCTCCGTTTCGGTCATATTGTCAGGGATGATCCCGTCCCACTTGGCCGCGCCGGACGGGAGGAAATTGACCATCCGGAGCAAAGGGTAGGCATTTTCAATGCCGGTAGGGCCGTCATCAGCAAAGGCGGGATCCGTGCACAGGGCGATGATCTGCGAGGCGTTGTTGAAGGTGACCTTCATGCGGATGTAGGACTCCTCGCTGCCCCGCAGCACCGTGACGGTGGGATCCTTCCCATAGGTATGGCCCGGCATCAGTTTGTATGCATTTTCCTTTACCCGCTGCGCCGGTGTGACGGCCGTGCCGTCCTCGCGAACCTTTGCCTCATCCAGCCGGATGTCTACCTGACCCACCGTGAAGGTATTTTTCACGGCATCCCGCGCCTGTAAAAAGGCCAGGGTGGTCAGCACGGACGCGGCAACCAGCAGCGCCGCACAGAGGGACAGCGCCAGTGCTTTTGCCTTTGTTTTTGCCTGCATAGTGAAACCTCCTGAAAATGATATATTTGGGTGCCTTGCGGCGTTCCCGGCTAATTTTCCGCCGTCTTCCCGGCGGCCTTGCGGCCCTTTTTGCCCTCCAGCAGATCCGGCAGGAACACGAGCACTACCAGCGCCGCGGCAAAACCCACGGCCAGGTACAGCCCCGGCGGATGCTGCACAAAGTGGGCCAAGCGGCCCAGATGAGGGATGCAGAGCACAGGCTTTCCGATGACGTTCCGGCAGTGCACGAGGGTGCCGTCCGGGGTGTCATTGGCATCCCCCTGAGTGCGGAACCGGAGGACGCTGCCGTCCTCCCGGTCGGGGAGGATCTCAACGATGCGGTGGGTGGCCGCCGTGTCCTCGTCCAGCAGGAATGTGATGGCATCGCCCACCTTCAGCTCCTCCGGTGCCACACTTTTCACATACAGCAGGGATCCGGTGGGGTAGGCGGGCTCCATGGAACCGGACAGAACGGCGTAGGTTTTTATCCCCGCCAGCCGGACGCCCACCAGCGCCACGGCCAGCAGAACCACCAGCGCCACCAGAACGGCGCTGAAAATATTCCAGAGCTTTCGGACGGTCGGATGCATGCTTTTCTCTCCCTCTTTTTTCTCCGGGAAGGGGCCCTTCCCTTGTTTCGCCTCATTGTACACCATGAATAGCGCATTTTTTGCCGAATTATCGTGTAGGTGAGCATTTCCCATGTTCCGGCGCTTTGGTGGCCAAAACATAGGAGTTTTGCTTCTTGGTGCTCCTTTTTCATCCGGCAAAACGGTTGACGATGCCATTGACAGAGCGGCTTGTGCTGAATATAATAATTTATGGGTGTGCACCTACCGGCAGTTAGGCTGAAAAGTCTGGCTGCCTTTTTCACAGAAAAATCTTGAAGCGGAGGGATATCTCATGAACATCACAGTTTATCTGGGCTCTACCGAGGGCAACGATCCGGCCTTGGGCCAGGCCGTCCGGGAGCTGGGCACATGGATCGGAGCCAGCGGGAACGCGCTGGTCTACGGCGGCTCCCGAACGGGTCTGATGGGCCAGCTGGCCACAAGCGTTCTGGAGGCCGGCGGGGAGGTCACCGGAGTGGAGCCGCAGTTTTTCATCGACGCAGGCTTTCAGCACCTGGGCCTGACCCGGCTGATCGTCACCAAGGACATGTCCGACCGCAAGACCAAAATGATCGAGCTGGGCGATGCGTTCATCGCCTTTCCCGGCGGCACCGGCACCCTGGAGGAGATCACGGAGATCATGTGCAAGGTGTCTCTGAAACACCTGCAGGCACCCTGCATCCTCTACAATCTGAACGGCTACTATGACAGCCTGAAGGCCCTGCTGCGGCATATGGTCGAGATGGGCCTGTCCAGCGAGGAGCGGCAGGAGGGAATCTATTTTGCCGAGGATCTCAGCCAGATCCGGCAGCTGCTGGGCTACGTGTGACGCGGAAAAATGCGCAAAAAAACAGACCGGAAATCCGGTCTGTTTTTTTGCCGATATAGAGATTTACTTGCTGCGATCCGCCTGGATCAGCCGCTTCAGGGCCTCCACGCCCAGACGGACAGCGGAGCTGGTGTCCTCGGTCATCTTCTGGTCCAGGCCTGCGGCCTCCCGCTCCTGGTTCCATATCACATGGAAGCACGAGCCGCACCGGCAGCCCAGAGCGTTGGCCACCACGAACAGCGCCGCGGATTCCATCTCGCTGGCCTTCACCCCCAGGCGCTTCCAAGCCTCCCACTTGTTCAGCAGCTCATAGGAAACCGGCATCCGGCCAGGGCTGTGCTGGCCATAGAAGGAGTCCTTGCACTGCACCACGCCGGTATGATAGCGATAGCCCCCCGCCCGGGCCGTCTCCACCAGCGCGCTGGTGATCTCAAAATCCGCCACGGCTGGGTATTCGATGGGGGCATACTCCCGGCTGGTGTGCTCAAAACGGATGGCGCCGGTGGCGATCACCACATCTCCTGACTGCACATCCAGGTCGATGCCGCCGCAGGTGCCCACCCGGATGAAGGTGTCCGCGCCGATGTTGTGCAGCTCCTCCATGGCGATGGAGGCAGAGGGGCCGCCGATCCCTGTGGAGCACACGGAGACCTTTTCTCCCAGCAGCGCGCCGGTGTAGATGGTAAACTCCCGGTTGCTGGAAACGAACTGCGCGTCGTCAAACAGAGCAGCGATGGCCTGGCACCGCCCAGGATCTCCCGGAAGGATGCAGTAACGGCCCACATCGCCCTCCCGGCAGTGAATGTGAAACTGTTTTTCCAATTTTTGCATAGAATGGGCCTCCTTTTTTTCTTATGATGCCGTCGATCGACAGGGACAAATACGCCTGCCCTTGTTTCCCGATGATATAAGTATACCTTCTTTTTCCGAAAAATGCAACCGTCGCTTTCGCTGCCAGAACTTGCACGCGGTAGCGGCGGCAAAAAAGCAGATACTATTTCCGGGATCGCAATTTCAGGAAAACAGGAAGGAGTATGGGCGTGCAGAAATTTTTATCATTGCTCCTTGTGGCCACGGCGCTGCTGAGTCTCTCGGCCTGCGGAAATAAGCCCGATACCGAGTCTGAGCAATTCCCGCCCACGGTGTATGACGGCACCGGCGGCACCAACGGCACCGGGGCCAACGGTTCCCCCGCTCCGGAGAACAACCCGGGGGGACGGACCCTGACCCCCTCGCAGCAGCTGTGGGACAGCGGCGACGACAGTCAGTCGGAGATCCCCGTGAACCCCTATGAGGACATGGTGGAAAACGGCCGCGTCCGGGATACGGACGGCATCCTCTCCGACGGGGAGAATCCGCAGAATTGACGGGGATAGCTCCCGGCGGGGTGGGGCGCCCCGCCGTACATAGCGTTCTATGCACCGCATTGGGCGGACAGGGCCGTCCGCCCCTACGCAAGCGCTTCGCCCCTACAGGGGGAAACGGATTCCCACGTCCAATTTGTGAACTGGTCTCGGAATGACACACAAAAGCTTACGGCGCGTGCTATTATGAGGGCGTACCGCGCCCTCACGGTCCGGTCCTCTCCCGCCGTTCGCCCCATTTTCCCCCTTGACAACGCGGCGAAATTCGCTATAATTTGAAAATGACAATCATTTTTAAATTCGGGAGGGATGTTCCCATGTCCTATATGACCAGGCAGCAGACGGCGGTGCTGCAGTGCATTGCCTCCTGCCCCGGCGGCCGGGCTACCGCCATGGATCTGGCGCAAAAGCTGCGGCAGGACGGCCAGTCCGTGGGGCTGAGCACCGTGTACCGGCAGCTGGAAAAGCTGGTGGCCCAAGGTAAGGTCCACAAGCTGCTCACAGAGGAGGGCGCCTGCTATCAATACTGCGACAAGGCCCGGCACAATGACTGCTTCCTGCTCCAGTGCGAGGGCTGCGGAGCCATTTTCCACATGGACTGCTCCCACCTGGGAGAACTGTACGACCATCTGCTGGAGGGCCACGGCTTTGCCATCAACCCCCGGCGGACCATGTTCTACGGTCTGTGCGAAAAGTGCCGGGAGGCGGAGAAATGAGAAAACGCATTTTGGCCCTGCTGCTGGCGGCGGCCATAGCCCTGAGCCTCTGCGCCTGCACCCCCGGGCGGGAGGAGACGGACACGGGCAAGCTCTCGGTGGTCTGCTCGCTGTTCCCCTACTATGACTTTGTCCGGGTGATCGGCGGGGAGTGGGTGGAGCCGAGGCTGCTGGTAGCTGCCGGGCGGGAGGCCCACAGCTTTGAGCCTACGCCGGTGGATGTGATCCGGGTGAGCCGGGCGGATGTGTTTATCTACAACGGCGGCGAGGGAGAACAATGGGTGGACGAAATTCTAAACTCCGCCGGAGAAAATATCCCCACGGTGCTGCGGATGATGGACTACGCCGAGACCATCCAGGAGGAGCCGGTGGACGGCCACGGGCACGACCATGACGATCACGATCATGGCGGGCACGGGACAGACAGCGACGAAATAGAATATGACGAGCACATCTGGACCTCCCCGGTGGAGGCCATGAAGCTCTGCCGGGCCATCTGCGACGCTCTCTGCGCCGCCGACCCGGCCCACGGGGCGGATTTTCGGGCCAATTTGGCGGAGTATCTGACGGAGCTTTCCGAATTGGATGCGGATTTCCGCCAGGTGGTCAGCGAGAAAAAGCGGGATCTGTTGGTGTTCGGCGACCGCTTTCCGCTGCTGTACTTCTGCCGGGAATACGGCCTGAACTACCGGGCGGCCTTCCACGGGTGCTCGTCGGACACGGAGCCGTCCCTCTACACTTTGAAATTTCTCATTGACAAGGTGAGGGAGGAGCAGATCCCGGTAGTCTACGCCCTGGAGCTGAGCAGCCAAAGGGTGGCCGAGGCCATTGCCGAGACCACCGGGGCAAGGGTGGTGACTTTTTACTCCTGTCAGGCCGTCTCTACGGCGGATTGGGCCGCAGGAGAGGGATATTTGAGCCTGATGCGCCGGAATGTGGCGGCGCTGCGAGAGGGGATATGCTGAATGGATAAGGAAATTTTACTGGCCTGCCGGGACGCCAGCCTGGGCTACGAGGGCAGGGCCATTTGGGAGCATTTGGATTTTCAGGTGTGCCGGGGAGACTACATCTGCATCGTGGGCGAGAACGGTTCCGGCAAGTCCACGCTGCTCAAAAGCCTGCTGGGCCTGCTGCGCCCCCTGTCGGGCCGCATTGAGCGGGGCGGGAGCCTACGGGGCGGGGCCATCGGCTACCTGCCCCAGCAGACCCGGGCCCAAAAGGACTTTCCCGCCACGGTGACGGAGGTGGTGCGCTCGGGCTTTTTGAGCGCCGGGGGCCACCGGCTGCTCTACACCCCGGCCCAAAAGGCCCAGGCCCTGGTGAACATGGGCAAGCTGGGCATTCTGGAATTGAAAGATCGCTGCTACCGGGAGCTATCCGGCGGCCAGCAGCAGCGGGTGCTCCTGGCCCGGGCCCTGTGCGCGGCCCGGGAGCTGCTGATCCTGGATGAGCCGGTGACGGGCCTGGATCCCGCCGCCGCCCAGGACCTCTACCGCACACTGGCCTACCTCAACAAGACCGAGGGCATCGCCATCGTCATGGTGACCCACGACATGGAAAACGCCCTGCGCTATGCAGACTTTATCCTCCACGCCGGCCAGGGGCAGCATTTCTTCGGCACGGTGCGGGAGTATCTATCTTCGCCCATGGGCCGGCGATTCGGAGGTGAGAGCGCATGATCCTGCTGGAAATGTTTACCTATCCCTTCATCGTCCGGGCCTTTATAGTGGGCATTCTGGTGTCCGTGTGCGCGGCGCTTTTGGGCGTGCCGCTGGTTCTGAAGCGGTACTCCATGATCGGCGACGGGCTGAGCCATGTGTCCTTCGGGGCGCTGTCGGTGGCGGTGGCCTGCGGTTGGGCGCCGCTGCCGGTGTCCATCCCGGTGGTGGTCATCGCGGCCCTGGGGCTGCTGCGGATGACCGAGCGCAGCAAGCTGGGGGCCGACGCCGCCATCGCGGTGGTCTCCGCCTCGGCCCTGGCCATCGGCATCATTGTCACCAGCCTTACCACCGGCATGACCACAGACGTGGACAGCTATATGTTCGGCTCCATCCTGGCCCTGAGCCGGGCGGATGTGGCCTTGAGCATCGGCGTGTCCGCGGCGGTTTTGGTGCTGTTCGGGCTGTTTTACCATCAGCTGTTTGCCATCACCTTTGACGAGAGCTTTTCCCGGGCCACGGGGATGAAGGTGGGGGTGTTCAACACCTTACTGGCGGTGCTGACGGCCCTGACCATCGTGCTGGGTATGCGGCTCATGGGGGCCATGCTCATCTCCAGCCTGGTGATCTTCCCGGCGCTGACGGCCATGCGGCTGAAAAAGAGCTTCTTCGGCGTGGTGGTGCTGGCGGCGTGCCTCTCCGTTGTGTGCTTCTGCGTGGGGCTGACGGGGTCGTATCTGCTGAGCCTGCCTGTGGGCGCATCGGTGGTGGTGACATCCCTGGCGGCGTTTTTGGTGGCGACGGTCATTGGGCATGTGAGAGGGCGAAGCTGAAATTGGAGCGTACCGCTGCGGATCCTTGCATGTCATTCCGAGGAGCGAAGCGACGTGGGAATCCGTAACACCCTTGCGCAAGGACCGGGAAGAACGGATCGCCACAGCCAGTGTGCGCACTGGCTTCGCAATGACAGGTTGCAAGAAATACGGCGGGGCGGGCCGATGTAGGCATCAGCCCCTACAGAATGGTTTGTAGCGGCGGACGACTCTGTCCGCCCGGCCCGATAACACAACGCTTTGTAGGGCAGGGCCCATGTGCCCTGCCGGTGCGGTGGGGAAAATGAATCCCCCAGTCACGGCTTTGCCGTGCCAGTCCCCTTTAGGCAAGGGGGCCGATTTTATAGGGCGGGGCCGTCAAAATCCACCTCTTTCTGTCCTGACAGAAAATGGCGGTTAAAGCCCGGTCGATGGCATTTGCCGCCGACCGGGCTTTGTTTTTTAGTTATTATATTTGAATGTTATATCACGAATACGATTATTAATCCAGAGCGAAAACGGAGATGTCTCCCGGTTCGGGTCATACTTCGTGGACGGATCCATTTCTATAGCAATAAATTCAAAATGGGTTTTGCCCCCCAAGTCTCTCACCTTATGCAGCCCTAAACCTATATGGAATTGCAGGAAAGAAAGGGTGTCCAATTCATCTTTATCCTGAGCGGTTTCCTGAATATTATTGTAATCAAGATCTTCATTGTCCTTCTTTTTTGAAATGGGCGACATGAAAAAATGAGTATCGGAATAATCGCCAAGATCACTTGTCTTTAGGTCTAATGAAATACCTGTCGCACCTTCGTCATCCGAGTAATATTCGTGAATAGTGAGAAACGCATTGCCACTTCCACCTGTCCCGTAGTAATTGCCCGGTTCAACATTCAGCTCATACGCCAGCTTTGTCAGATAAGGCCCCACACTGTCGCCGTCTACCACCCAACTGCAAAAATTGGGCATGAAGTGGGCTGTCATAGTCAGGGATTCCGTAGTCTTGATGTACCTCGTTTCTCTGCTGGCCGTTACCTGCATGGTGGCTTCGCATTTTTCCAAATCAGCGGTCACATCATCCAGCGTCCAAGAGCTATAGTCGACAAAATATATTTCCTCGCTATGCGCAGTCGAAAACCGATTGAAAAAATTCTCCAAAACCTGCTCGTCCGGCGCCTTTTTAGGCGTGGTGATGTTCTCCCCCTCCGCATAGGGTTCGTACTCGTCCAGCACCCAGCCTTGGTCATCGTAGTAATTATAGGTCAGCTTCATGCTGCAGACGAAGTGGGCGGTTTCCGTGTCCGCCTCCACTGTGACATAGACAAAGTCGTTCTTGCGTTCCTTGTTGGTCTGCCGCTTCAGAATCTTCAGCGAGGAAATTTCCTCTATGGGGACATCCGAAATGGCTACTACATCCATGACCCCCTTTTCTTGCATATCCGCCATGATCTCCTTTTCTGACTTGACGCCGCCCCTGCCGCAGGAGCACAGCAGCAGGGCGCACAGGGCCAGGAGAGCGCCCAGGGCTATAGTCCGTCCTTTCATTCTTCCTTCTCCTTTATATTGTTTTCACCGCAGCCACGCCGGGGGCCGGGGCCCCCGGGCAGCTGGGCGAAAAACAAAAACGCTGTGCAGGAGCGTATCCCACACAGCGCAAGAAACAAATGTCCTTATGCAACACAAACACAAAATAATATGCGCACAAAACCACCCTTTACAAGAAAGGCCGGTCTGTCGTATAATATTCCATGCGGTGCGGCCGGTTGGCCGTTGTGTAGGTGTCGAGGTCACCTGCGCAGGCTCTCGGGTGTTGGCGCACCCGGGAGCTGCCGCATTTTTGTTTTTCAAGTAAAGTATAGCACAGCCCACACCCCTTTACAAGCCTTTTTCGGCAAAAATCGTCGAGATACCGCCATTGGAATGCAGTACGGGAAAAAGAACGGATTGCCACAGCCAGTGTGTGCACTGGCTTCGCAATGACAGGGATTTTCACATGGGGTGCGGCGCAAGGCCGTTTTCGGGTCGTCCGGGAGGCCGACCCCTACACACGTCTATCGTTAAACGCTCCGTAGGGGCCGATGCCCACATCGGCCCGGTGGCACCAGCCCTCAAAAAATCCGTAGGGCGGCGTCTCGACGCCCCGCCGTTATCCACCCGCACCATCACGGTGGGGTGTGGGCACCCCGCCCTACGGAAGCGCAACAAGATGTGCAGAGCGCGGGCGACCGCGAGGGTCGCCCCT
>ERZ1106963.2550-NODE-2550-length-17720-cov-7.609171_pt1 | contig 17720 bp, 18 predicted proteins | sample MGYA00403681_ERZ1106963 | MGnify/ENA primary metagenome ERZ1106963 (study PRJEB35170, sample SAMEA104062407) | human gut metagenome | biome: human gut; feature: human-associated habitat; material: faeces | place: Denmark | collected 2012-05-03 ...
GCGCTGAACTTGTAGCCGGTTCTTTTACACCATTTTTGGAAGGTGTCTGTAAAAGCTGCCAGGGACAAAGCTGCCACGCATTCTTTAAGTCGTGGTACGACGGCTACAAGGGCCGGGTCTCACCCACGACCTATGAGAGCTACGGCTACACGCTCAAGACCCTCAACAGGGCCTTCGGCTCAAAGCCCCTCAGGAGCATACGCGCCGCAGACGTCGAGGCCTTCCTGCGCGATCTTACGAAGGACGGTACGCACCAGTCGCAGGCATCCAAGTGCCAGGGCATGATGTTTCAGATCATGCGCAAGGCCCAGGCGAACGACCTCATCCTCAAGAACCCTGTCGAGCTCGCTGACAAGACGCGGCACGCGCCCCGGAAAAGCAAAAAGGACTCCTTCACAGCGGAAGAAGTCCGAAAGCTGTTCAAGTACCTGCCTCACGACAAGACGGGCGACAGCATAAGGCTGCTGCTCCTCACGGGGATGCGCTCTCAGGAGCTGCTTGCGCTGGAGGCCGGGCACATCGAGCCCGACGGCTCGTGCGTACATATCCGCCAGGCGGTGAAGCAGGTCAAGGGCACGGTGTTCGTAGGCGGCACGAAGAGCGCCAGCAGCGTCCGCGATGTGCCGATACCCGAGGCCTACCGCGACATGGTCGCGAGTCTGCGCAAGTACTGCACGCCCTATCTCTGGACGGGCAGGGGCGTGGACAAGCCCTGCAACCCGACGCATTTCCGCGACAAATTCGCCGCCGCGATAAAGTCCGTCCCGGGCGTCAGGCCGCTCACGCCGCACTCCTGCCGGCACACCTTTGTCAGCCAGCTGCAGGCCCAGGGCGTCCCCATGGAGACCATCCAGTCCCTCGCTGGACACGCCGAGATGGACATGACGGAGCACTACCTCCACGTCCAGGACGGCGTCAAAGCCACCGCCGTGGAGCGACTCGCCGGGCTGATCGGAGCGTAGCAAATCGTCGCAATAAGTCCACTACTTTCAAATGCAATTCTGGTACGCATTCTGGTACGAAGCTTGCAAAACGATAGATTTTGGGATAAAGATAAAGAAAAAGTCCTGAAATCTCACGATTTCAGGACTTTTTCTGGTGGAGATAAGCGGGATCGAACCGCTGACCTCTTGAATGCCATTCAAGCGCTCTCCCAGCTATGACCGCTCCGCGGTCATTATTAAGCGCCATTAAAAAGTTGCGAAAAGCAATAGATACGTCTTTATTTTATGATTTGATTATATCATATTAGCTGTAAATATGCAACATTTATTTTCGCAAACAAGAGTGAAAAAGCGCACAGGCGTTGAAGTTTGTGCGCTTTTTGTGCGCTTTGATTTAGAGGGTGATTGTAGTCATAATCAACTAGACTTTTTTGACCGCAAATTAGCCAAACAACTCGTCACTCTTTTCGCTTACTCTATCCAAGAAGTTCAGGAAGTCATTATCATTGAGCATGTGATAACCATATGTAACCGGATAGCTTCCACTGCAAACTAATGAATCATTACTGTCATACACGCTTACTCTCACCGAACTAAAATTATGTCCGCCATACTCATCATACGCCAAGAATCTCAGCTCAAATCCTACAAAGTCAACATTAAACTCAAATTCTTCTGCACTTTCATTTAATCCGCTGACATCACTTATCTCGAATTCTACGTTTAATGTGCTGTTCCATTCACCATTATATATGTAACCGTCACATTTATAGCTATATTGAGCATTTTCAAGAGCGGGATCAGCACGTGATAATGATTGTATTGCTTCTGGAATATCTTTTATATACAAGTCTGAATTAACATACTCAAGCATCTCACTGGAAATAGCCAACAAATCAGAAGCGCTTCCACCGTAATCGGAATAGTTTCCGGCTCTTTGAAAGTTATATATTGCTTCTTCAAAGCTGCCCGCTTCCATCTTCTCAACACCGAGATAATAACTCGCTTCTGTAAGCAGTTCTGCGCTGTCTTGATAATTACCTAACTCGTCAAATAATTGCGCAGCAAGTTCATATTCCTCATTATTCAAACTTGTCACGGCTTCATTATATTTGGAGTTTCGCATCATAAACCAGTTCACCAGCAGAAACACGATTATAGATATTGCCGCCACTGAAGCAACAGCAATAAGTCTCCTTTTATGTTTCGCTTTCTTGCCATCCAATACCATGGCATCCAAATCTTCGTTAAGTAGAGACTGAATTCTGTCTGTATGCTTATCCATAGTTCTTACCTATCCCTGTTCAACTCATAATCTATCGAGTCAATGAGCGCTTTAATTTTATCCATTGTTTTGGCGTCGAGATTCTTAGCATTATTATATATTCGCTCAGCCTCGGCTCTTTTTGCCATCAGCTTTTCTTTATCATTCTGGTGAGCCGACCAATAAGCGTCGATCCGTGCTTTTTTTACACGCTCCTGCTCCTGCTGTTCGCGGCGGCGTTGAGCCTCCAATTCTCGTTGCATTGCTTCTCTCTCTCGCTCCTGTTTCAACTTTTCAGACTCCTTAACGGTGCCAAAGTCAGTTGCGCTTGCTAATTTGCGTATTTCTTTGCTGCTCTCAACAATCTCTGCAAATCCGTAAATAAGCCAGCTGCCAATGAGCCCGAATACAATCATTACCGCGGTGAGCACTATAAACGCTGTTCGTAATAACTCATTACTTAAGGCGGCAATCAAACATATAAATGCCATGATTATGCCAGCGACGAAATTTACTTTAGCAACAGTTTTCAACTTACTTTCTACGTTGTCAAACATCAAAATCCCCCTGTTCTTATTCTGATTACACGTTCAATTTCTTTACATACTGATTGTGACGATTTCTGTTTTCTTTACAACGTTCCACCATTGGCAATCGTCCATCCTTACAGCGCCAGAAAAATACTTTCCAAAGCTACTACGTTCACCCATAGAAAGTTGTTCCCAATCGTAACCAGTAAATAGATTTTTAACCTCGAATTTCTGCCCTACCTGAATACTTGCTTCAATGGCTCTTTTGGCTAATTCCATCCATACTTCATAATCCAATATGTTTCATCCCCTCAAAAGCAAAAAAGTGTGCAGCTTCAAACGAAACTGCACACCGAAAAATGCACAACTCCGTTTGTTGCGACACAAACTTTTGCATACCACAGGGAATGACAAAGTGGAGAGTGCATTTTTACCAAATTGTAAAAACACATTCCCTTGTGGTATTGCATATTAAGTTTGTGTCGCAATGCTAATATAACACAGTATCGACGCTTATTCAAAGTATCTTTTATGCTCTACTGTTTGAATCATTATATCCTAATCACTTTATGAGGTCAAGTGACCTCATAAAGTTAATCGCCTCTGATTATCATAAACGATAAGGAGGCGATTGCATGGTAACGGCAGAGCTGATTGGAAAAGTGATTCAGGATCTGAGAAAATCACGGGGGATGTCTCAGGAAGTGTTGAGCGGGCTTGCCGGTTTGGACAGAACGCATTACAGCAAAATCGAACGCGGCCTTCGCAGTCCGACAATAGACACGCTGTTCAAGATAGCACACGCTCTGGATTTGCAGCCACATGACATAATGATAAGTATTGAAGCTGCTGTCTGCAAGCAAGAGCAAAAAGAAGCGACGGGGAAGTGAAATCCTCGTCGCTTCAATGTTATGTTTCTAGTATTAGCCGCCTTGTCGTGTGACGGACTAGTGCTGGACAGGCATATATACTTGCGGACGTGACTTGAGCCCCTACCCATACGCCTCGCGACCTTTGCCGAGTTGCCGAGTTCGTTATACAACCTTTGCATTTCATTGAACTCGTCTGTGTTACTCTTTTAGCAATACTTTATTTCACCACTTTATCATCAGGTCGAAGTATGGTCTCTTTCATGGCCTTTTCAAATTGGTTTCTTATCCATTCCTCAGGTGTCCACCTTTTGTCAGAACCAGCTTCTTCTAAGTCCTTGTTCCTCTTATCAAGGTTTGAAAAGAAAGACTTAGGGACAATGATACGCCCCTTTTCAGTGTCAATGACTATACGCATTGTATGTAGCTCCTTTCAGTTTAGTTTTAGTATTTGGCCTCTACTTGGACAATTAATTGTACCATGTTATGCCATAAAATACAACACTTTACCTGCTGTTGCTTCGAATTTTGCTGCGCTGTGCTCTGTACGTCAACATATTTCCTGTTAATTGCAATTATTAACATTATATGTTTTTAATTTATAGGATATTAACATATATTAACTTATAATTCCTATTATATACAATATACATTATATATTTGGTGAAATCTCTATGATGTTCGTATTATCACAACACTCTACTTCCTATTGATAGTTTATCTTTATTCTCTATCTATATATTATCTATTATATCTATATTATATATTTCTTTATTAGCCCGCGGACTAATTTGTTCATTTTGAGAACGGTCTGTCCGTGGGATAATCTTAAAATTCGTTTAGTGACCAATCATTTACGTCGGATGAATCACTATTCTCATTCTCTGCATGGATGGTCTGTTTGCGCGGCGTCTCATAGAAGTCATATTTGTTCCCGCTCCGTTTAACTAGGTAGCCTTCAGCTATGAACAGATTGATATACTTGTGGAACGTCGTTTTCTTTATACCAGCCTCTTCTTCAGCCGCTGCCTGCGATAGAGCCAAATTGAATCCATCTTTGTTCTTCGCAAGGTAAAGATATACCTGCAAACCGTACGGAGTAAACTTCTTGTTAACTTCCATCCAGTTCTCATTCTTGATTTGAAGGAAGTCCTTTACAGGCATCTCACGATGAACTATTACTGTCTTTTGATTTGGAACAGTATAATTGTTAGTCGAACTAGCGTTATTGTTTTCAACAATCATAAATTGTCTCCTTTTTCTCGTTTATTATGATAATATTATATTATAATTTTTTCCTTATTGCAAACGACGGCACACATCCAGCCGAATCGTTACTGGTGCGTTTCCCGTCTTGGGAACCAGCACGCAACTTGGTCGCACTGTTGCCATGACTGGATCGCCGCCATCGATTTTATTGCCGTATTTCCCGAAAGTGACCGCCCTCCGTAAAACAAAAGAGGACAGAGTTATTTCTGCCCTCTTGATAATCACAAGTTAAATGCTGCTGCATACTTCTCTGTTGCCGCTTTCATCTGCCGGATGTCGGACTTGACGTAGAAGTTCAGTGTTGTGCTTGCGTCTGCGTGGCCTAGAATCTCCTGTACGCTCTTGATGTCTGCGCCTTGACTAAGTAACAGCGTTGCGCATGAGTGGCGCAAATCGTGCGGTGAGAGGTCAGGAAAGCCGCTCCGTTTCATGAATCGTTTTACCCTCTTAGTTACGGCGTTCGGGTCACGGGGAACGAACAGTCCAGTTTTACCCGGAAACACAAAAGCGTTTTTTAGTGATATGTCTTTATTAGCCGCTCTAGCCCGCTTTTTTAGCTGCTGCAACAGCTCCAAAACACTCGGCATTATTGGAATCGTGCGTGTGCTGTCCTCTGTTTTCGGTGTGCTGATAATAATGCCGCTCTCCGGGGTATAAACTACACTTCTTGCTATTGTTATGGTGCAGTCCCGCTCGTTGATGTCTCTCCACTGTAGGCCAAGGCACTCGCCGCGCCGTATGCCGGAGGTCACAAGCAAGAGCAACATACAACGGAAGTCGAGCGGACAGTCATTGAGCGCCGCAAAGAACCTCTTTGCCTGTTCGGTGCTGAGTGCATCTATTGGTTTCTTGTCTTTCTTTGGCGCATCCACCTTTAGCATTGGATTTGTGGCAATCAGCCCTTGCTTCTCTGCGTAGCTGAAAATCATGCCGAGTACATTGTAATAATGCCGTATGGTTTTGGCGGCGAGCGGCTTCCCGCGCTTTGTTTTATAGTCCTGCCTGAGATATACCAGAAACCTCTGAATCTTAATCGGGCTTATCTCCTGCAAAACCGCTCCGTCAAAATAGGCCGTTATCAGCTTCTTCATGTTGCCGTAGAACGTCATAGTTGTTTGCTTGTCGTTGCCGTTGCACACTTGAAGTGGAAACCACACATAATTTACAAAGCTGCTGAAGCTGTCACGGCGCTTCTCTGGCGGCAAAATGTATGCCTGTCCTAATTCCAGCTCCTTTTGATATTCTTTCCGCTCTTGCTGCTCCCACTCGTCTGCCGCCCTCTGAGCGGCTTTCCTTGCCTTGGACGGAGTTAAACCGTCAGGAACAGGCCATGTCTTGTATTTGCGTACCTGTCTGCCGTTCGCATCTCGGTCTAGGCAAGCTGTGAAGCGGTATGAAACTACCTTGCCATTCCTCTTGTTTTCCCTGATTCCAGCCATGAGATACACCCTTTCTTTTGTAGGCGTATCAATGCTTTTCAAGCTCCGTTAACGGCGTTTGTGCGCTTTTCTGTGCGCTTTTGCTAGGTTGACAGGGGAGGCCAGAAATGGCATACTAACATTTTAGGATATAAAAAAGAAAAAAGCTCCGAAAACTTAATGCTTTCGGAACTTTTTACCTGGTGGAGATAAGCGGGATCGAACCGCTGACCTCTTGAATGCCATTCAAGCGCTCTCCCAGCTGAGCTATACCCCCAAGCGGTGCAAGAGGTATATTAGCAGAATCGCGCGGGAATGTCAATAGCTTATTTCAAAAATCCTGCGACAATTTGTTCTTCGGCTTCCTTTTCTGTCAGACCGAGGGTCATGAGCTTGGTGAGCTGCTCGCCGGCGATCTTGCCGATGGCGGCCTCGTGGACCAGGCTGGCCTCCACGCTGTTGGCCGTGATCTCCGGGATGGCCTGTACGTAGCTGTTGTCCATGACGATGTTGTCGCACTCGCTGTGGCCGTAGCAGCGCGCGTTGCCGTTGATGCGCAGCACCAGCACCTGGCGCGAGGTGTCCCGCGCGACGCCGCGGCTGATGATGTTCGCCGAGCTGTCGTCCCCGTCGAGGTCTATGGTGAACTCGCTGTGCGAGAACTGCTTGCCGTGGGTCATCAGCTTCTCGCGGACGATCAGCGTCGCGCCCGCGGCGACCTTCGCCTCGGTGATGCGCTTGGTGGAGTCGATGCCCTTGATCTGGGTCGTGTCCATCTCCATGTATGCGCCCTCTTCGAGGTAGATAACCGTGGTCGGGTTCATTATCTTCTCGCCCATGCCGTCGCCGTCGGCGTAGTGCTTTTCTATATACTTGAGCTTGGCGTTCTTGCCCACGTAGAAGGTGTGGACGCCGTCGTGCTGGCTGTCCTGGCTGCCGCAGTTATTTATGCCGCAGCCGGCGACTATGGTCACGTCGCTGTCCTCGCCCACGTGGAAGTCGTTGTACACGAGGTCCTTGAGGCCGCTCTTCTCGATGATGACCGGGATGTGCATGCTCTCGTTTTTCGTGCCGGGCTTGATGAAGATGTCGATGCCGGGCTTGTCCTGCTTGGTGACTATGTCTATGTTCGCCGTGGTGTTGCGCCCGGCGAGCTGGCCGTCGGAGCGGATGTTGTACGCGCCCTCGGGCACGCCGTGCAGGTCGGCTATCTCGGCCAGAAGGGCCTTCTGAATGCTGTCCAATGCCATGATCTCCGACCCCCCTTACACCGCGGTGAGGCGTCCGCAGGCGCCGTTATCGCACATCAGCTTGGGCATTATCTCGTCCTTCGGGCCCTCCTCGGTGATGCGGCCGCCGGCGATGACGACGATCTTGTCCGCTATCTCGAGTATGCGCTCCTGGTGCGAGATGATGAGGATGCTGCCGTTTATCTCCTCGTACATCTTCTCGAACACCGCTATGAGGTTGGAGAAGCTCCAGAGGTCGATGCCGGCCTCGGGCTCGTCGAAGAGCGAGAGCTTGGTGCCGCGGGCCAGTATCGTGGCGATCTCTATGCGCTTGAGCTCGCCGCCGGAGAGGCTGGCGTTCACCTCGCGGTGGACGTAGTCGCGCGCGCACATGCCGACGCGGCTGAGATACTCGCAGGCCTCGCCCACGGTGATCTTGCGCCCGGCGGCGTACTGCAGCAGGTCGTAGACCCGGATGCCCTTGAAGCGCACGGGCTGCTGGAAGGCGTAGCTGATGCCGAGCTTTGCGCGCTCGGTGACGCCGAGGTCGGTGATGTCCTGGCCGTCGAACCAGATGCTGCCGGAGGTGGGCTTGATTATGCCCGCGACCAGCTTTGCGAGGGTGGACTTGCCGCCGCCGTTGGGGCCGGTGATGGCGACAAAGCGCTCGCTCACCTGGAGGCTCACGTCGGTCAGGATGTCCTTGACGCCGCCGTTTTCCTCGCCGGCGCTGTAGGATACGTTCTTGAGTTCCAACATATTTATATCATCTCCGTTTGTATCAGAAATTGTCTTCATCGAGCTTGTGGCTGAGGTCGCGCCTGAAGACGAAGCGCGGCTCCTTGTGCCTTATTATCCGAACTATATTTTCCCCATGCTTCATGATGACGAGCAGGACGCTCAGGCAGGCCAGGATGAGACAGAGCCCCGAAAAGCCCTTGGCCAGCAGCGTCACCGGCACGCTTATGGTGCCCAGCACAGAGCCGAGCGACACGTACCGCGTCAGCAGAAAGGCGAGGACGAACACGACGAGCGCGATGACTCCCGCGTTATAGTCGACGATGAACACGGCGGACACGCCGCAGAGGATGCCCTTGCCGCCCCGGAAGCCGTAGAACACCGGGAAGACGTGGCCGAGGATGAGACAGAAGACGGCAAAGAGGCGGCCGATGTCCACATACTCGGGCTTGAGCGCCTGATCGCCGGTGGCGAGCGGGAAGACGAGCCCGCCTATCAGGGCGGCCAGCACGCCCTTGGCGATGTCTATGCCCAGCACGCCCGCTATGCCCTTCGGGCCGTAGTTGCGGTAGAAGTTCGTGAGCCCGGCGTTGCCGCTGCCCATGGTGCGCACGTCGCTGTGGAAGAGGTACCGGGAGACTATTATGGAGCCGTTCACGCTGCCCAGCACATATGCCGCGGCCGCTATGAGCACGAGCAGTACCGGTGTCAGCATTCCTTGTCTCCCTTCTGCCTTATCACGATGCGTATGGGCGTACCCTCCAGGCCGAAGACGGCGCGGATCTGGTTTTCTATATACCGCTGGTATGAGAAGTGGAACAGCTCGCGGCTGTTGCAGAAGATGACGAAATTGGGCGGGCGCACGCCGGTCTGGGTCATGTAGTAGATCTTGAGGCGGCGGCCCTTGTCGGTGGGCGGCTGCTGCCGGGCCTGGGCGTCGGCCAGGACGTTGTTGAGCATGCCGGTGGTTATCCTCATGGCGCTCTGCTCGTTGACGTAGTTCACCAGTTCGAATATACGCTCCGCGCGCTGTCCCGTCAAGGCCGAGATGAAGAGCACGGGCGCATAGCTCATGAAGGCGAGGTCGCGGTAGACGTCCTTGCGCATCCTGTCCATGGTCTTGCCGTCCTTCTCGACGAGGTCCCACTTGTTGACGACGATTATGCTGGCCTTGCCCGCCTCGTGGGCCATGCCGGCGATCTTGGTGTCCTGCTCGGTGACGCCGTCGCGCGCGTCGAGCATGATGATGCACACGTCGGCCCGCTCTATGGCGAGCTGCGCGCGCATGACGGAGAACTTCTCTATGCGGTCGTCCACCCGCGACTTGCGGCGGATGCCGGCGGTATCTATAAATACGTACTTGCCGTATTCGTTTTCAAAGGGGGTGTCCACGGCGTCGCGCGTGGTGCCCGCCACGTTGGAGACGATGACGCGCTTTTCGCCGAGGATGAGGTTTATGAGCGAGCTCTTGCCCACGTTGGGCTTGCCGATGACGGCGACCTTGATGCGGTCGTCCTCGTCCTCGCCCTCCGAGGCGGGCGGGAAATGCGCCACGCACTCGTCGAGGAGGTCGCCCGTGCCGTGGCCGTGCACGGCGGAGAGGGCGATGGGGTCGCCGAGGCCGAGGGAGTAGAACTCGTATATGCCCGGGTCGGGCAATCCGGTGGAGTCCATCTTGTTCACGCAGAGGATGACCGGCTTTTTGGAGCGGAGCAGCATGTTGGCCACTTCCCTGTCCGCCGCCGTCACGCCGGTGCCTATCTCCGTGACGAACACGATGACGTCCGCCGCGTCTATGGCTATCTGCGCCTGTTCGCGCATGAAGAGGAGTATTTCGTTGTCCGTGGAGGGCTCGATGCCGCCCGTGTCCACGATGTCGAATTTCCGGCCGTTCCACTCGCACTCGGCATAGAGCCGGTCGCGCGTGACGCCGGGGGTGTCCTCCACTATGGAGAGCCGCCGCCCCGCGAGGCGGTTGAAGAGCATGGACTTGCCGACGTTCGGCCTGCCCACTATTGCAACAAGCGGTCTTGACATACTGCAAGCCCCCCTTTCCTATATCTCTGTGCCGAGCATGGCGGCGAGCAGCTCGTCGCCGGAGCCGCCGATGGGCGTCACGGGGACGCCGAGCTCGGCGGACGCCTGCTCGAGCGTCACGTCGTCGAGGAACACGCCCTCGCCGTGGCGGAGCATGGTGTGCGGGATGAGCACCCGCTCGCCCAGCTCGCGGCCCTTGAGCTGCCTTATGAGGTCGCCGCCCGTGACGAGGCCCGCGACGTCTATCGTGTGGCCGAAAAAGTCGTTCACGATGGGCACGACCCGTCCTTTTATCTTAGCACATTTTTTATGTCCTGTCTGTAAAAGTTTATCCAGCAGCGGCGCGGCGGCGACGCCGGTGGCGATGGTGAACTCGGAGCCCGTGCCCTCGTCGGGCTCGGTGAACTCGAGCGCGGCCATGAACTCCGTCTCCAGCAGGCGCATGAGGCCGACGCCGTTTTCAAGCTGGCTGTACTCCTCGTAGTATTCGTCCGGGGGCACTTCCCTGCCCGCCTTGAGATAGAGCTCGTCGGAGCACCAGAAGATGCGGCTGCCGCGCCCGGCGAGGCACTTTTCGGCGAAGGCCTCCACGCGGTCTATCGTCTCCGAGGCGCTCTCTTTGTCGAAGGGAGTGAGCTTGGCGAGCCTCTCGCGGTGCATGGTGAGGCCGACGGGGACGATGGAGACGCTGTTCACGCCCGGATAGAGCTCCGCGAGCTCGCGCATGGAGCGGGAGAGCTGTTCCTTATCATTATACCCCGGGCAGCAGACTATCTGGCAGTCCACGGTTATGCCCGCGGCGGTGAGGCGGCGGAGCGGGCCCATGATGTCGGCGGCCTTGGGGTTGCCCATGAGCTTGGCGCGCATCTCGGGGTCGGTGGCGTGGACGGAGACGTTGATGGGGCTTATCTTCAGCGCGCAGATGCGCTCCATCTCGCGCTCGGAGAGGTTGGTGAGCGTGATGTAGCTGCCGGTGAGGAAGCTCAGTCTGGCGTCGTCGTCCTTGAAATAGAGCGTGCGGCGCAGGCCCTTCGGGAGCTGGTCTATGAAGCAGAAGAGGCAGTGGTTGGAGCAGCCCCAGGGCTTGTCCATGAGGTATTCTTCAAAGTCGAGGCCGAGGTCGTCGCCCTCGTCCTTCCTGACCTTGACGGTGTACTCGTGCCCCGTCCTGCCGGAGCGCAGCGAGAGCGTGAGCTCGGGCTCGTAGGACCAGTAGCGGTAGTCGAGCACGTCCTCCACGGTGTGCCCGTTTATGGCGAGCAGCTCGTCCCCCACATGCACCCTGCCCCTCGCCGGGCTGTCGTTGTCTATATTGGTAATGGTGTTCAGCATGATGCCACTCAACCCCTCGTCCACTCGTTTTGGCGCATATAGCAAAAGAAGGGGAGGCGGTTCGCGCCTTCCCTTCTCAGCTTGATGTTACTTGCTTTCCTCGACCGCGAAGACCACGCGGCCGTTGTACTGGCCACAGGCCTTGCAGGCGCGGTGCGGCAGATGGTAAGCGCCGCAGTTCGGGCACTTCACTATTGCGGGCGCCTCCAGCTTCCACACGGAAGAACGCCTCTTGTCGCGGCGCTGGCGGGATACTTTACTCTTCGGGACTGCCATGAATTACACCTCCCACAGTCGGCTGTTTGCGAGCAGCTCTGTTATTTGAAAAGTTATTTATCCAAAAGCTGCTCTAGCACAGCTAATCTTGGATCCGGTTTTTTGCGGCAGCTGCACGGGCCCTCGTTCAGGTTCTGGCCGCACTCGGGGCAGACGCCCTTGCAGTCGGGGCGGCAGAGATACTTGGTGTCCATGTCGAGGATGTACACCGTCTCGAGCAGGTCGTCCATGTCCAGCCAGTCGCCCTCGAGCTCAAAGGCCTCGGGGTCCTCGCTCTCGCCCGCGGGAACCACGGGGACGGCGAAGTCGAGGTGCTTGTCCATGCCGAACTCGGCGCCGCAGCGGTCGCACAGGCAGGTCAGCCTCGCCTCGATGCTCCCGCGCGCGGTGAGCACTCCGGCGGTGTTTTCCACAACGCCCTCGGCGCTCGGCCCGGCGTCGTACCGGACTATCGAGGGACTGCCCAGACGCTCCGTCGAGAGCTCCTGAGAAAAGCTCACCCGGCCCCCGGGGACGTCTATTATCTCCCGAAGATCGAGCTTCACAGGCGCACCTCCACTAACAGCTATTTCATAGCCGCTTTGGTATTATAAGCGAAACGCGCCGCCTTGTCAACACAAATATCGTTGACAAAAGGGGCTTTCGGGGCAATAATATCACTTATGAAGGAGTTGACCGTAGGCAAGAACGACGCCGGGCAGAGGCTGGACCGCTTTGTAGGCAAGGCGGTGCCGCTCCTGCCCGAGTCGCTGCTGCAAAAGTACATAAGGCTAAAGCGCATAAAGCTCAACGGCAAGGGCTCGAAGCGGGACGTGCGCGTCGCGGAAGGGGACGTGCTGAGCCTCTACATCAACGACGAGTTCTTTGAAAAGCCCACGGAGCGCAACAGCTATCTCAAGGTCGGCACGCCGAGGCTGGACGTGGTCTACGAGGACGGGAACATCCTCCTCGCGGACAAGAAGCCGGGCGTGCTCTGCCACAGCGCGGGCGAGTGGGACTACAACACCCTCATCGCCAACATCCAGGCCTACGCCTATCAGAAGGGCGAGTGGCGCCCGCGCGAGGAGAACGCCTTCGCCCCCGCGCTCTGCAACCGCATAGACCGCAACACCGGCGGCATAGTCATCGCCGCCAAGAACGCCGAAGCCCTGCGCATCATGAACGAGAAGATAAAGGAGCGCGAGATAGAAAAATACTATCTCTGCGTCGTCCGGGGCCGCCCGAAGCCGGCGGAGGGCGCGCTGCGCGGCTACATCTTCAAGGACGCGGCGAAAAACCGGGTCTACGTCCGCTCCAAACCCGAGCCGGGCGCCAAGGAGGCCGTGACGTATTATAAGACCCTCGCCTCGGCAAACGGGCTCTCGCTCGTGGAGTGCCGCCTCGGCACGGGCCGCACGCACCAGATACGCGCGCAGATGTCCGCCGCGGGCTGGCCGCTCCTGGGCGACGGCAAGTACGGCTCCGACCGCGAGAATAAAAAGCTCGGCGAGGACGGGCAGCTGCTCTACTCCTACCGCCTCGAATTCGCCTTCAAAACCGACGCCGGAGCGTTAAATTACCTAAACGGCAGGAGCTTTTCCGTCGCCAAAGTTGACTTCGCAGAAAAATATTTCCCCGGCATTCGATTTTGATTGACATTCCCCGCGTTTATATGTATTATGCATGTGTACTGTCAAGAGAGCCCACTCTCAGACGGCAAGGTTATTATGTGTTAGGAGCCGTAATCATCCGTGCCATCTGAGAGTGGGCTTTCTAAGTATCTGCAAGACTGAGGGGGAGGATAATGTCTAAGGAACTTATTCGGCTGGTAAATTGCCGGATGGATTTTGACGGCGAGACCGTCCTCGATTCGATCAACATCTATTTCAACAACAGTGAATTCCTCACACTGCTCGGGCCCTCGGGCTGCGGCAAAACAACAACTCTCCGTATCATCGGCGGCTTTCTCCAGCCGACGAGCGGCGACGTGCTGTTTGACGGTGTGAGGATTAATGATGTCCCGCCCCACAAGCGCCGCATCAACACCGTGTTCCAGAAGTACGCGCTGTTCCCGCACCTGAACGTGTTCGAGAACGTCGCCTTCGGCCTGCGCATCGCCAAGGTGCCGCAGAAGGAGGTCGAGCAGCGCGTCACGGAGATGCTGGAGATAGTGTCGCTCAAGGGCTTTGAAAAGCGCAAGCCGGACCAGCTCTCCGGCGGCCAGCAGCAGCGCGTCGCCATCGCCCGCGCGCTCGTGAACCGGCCCGAGGTACTGCTGCTCGACGAGCCGCTCGGCGCGCTCGACCTCCGCCTGCGCAAGGACATGCAAAACGAGCTCAAGCGCATCCAGCAGCAGCTCGGCATCACTTTTATATATGTAACGCACGACCAGGAGGAGGCCCTCGCCATGAGCGACACCGTAGTCGTCATGGACCGCGGCCGCATCCAGCAGATAGGCACGCCCGAGGACATCTACAACGAGCCGAAGAACGCCTTCGTCGCGGACTTCATCGGCGAGAGCAACATCCTCGACGGCATCATGCGCGCCGACTACGTGGTCGAGTTCTTCGGCCGCAAGTTCCGCTGCCTCGACAAGGGCTTCGCCCCCGACGAGCCGGTGGACGTCGTCATCCGGCCCGAGGACGTGGACATCGTCCCGCCCGACAGCGGCCACCTCTGCGGCACGGTCACCAGCGTCACCTTCAAGGGCGTGCACTACGACACGATTGTCGACTTCAAGGGCTTCAAGTGGCTCATCCAGACCACCGACCTGCACCGCCCCGGCGAGTATATAGGCATAAGGCTCACCCCCGACGACATACATGTCATGAAGAAGAGCGAGTACTCGGGCATGTTCGGAGATTACAGCTCCTACAGCGCCGAGTACGACGAGATAAACGACCCCGACGCGGTCATCGGAGGGGAGGACGTGCCTCCCGAGGAGGCGCTCCATGAGAACTAAGGCTCTTGCGGCGCCGTACATCGTGTGGATGGTCATCTTCACCGTCGTCCCGCTGGCGATGGTGGCCTACTTCGCCTTCACCACGAACTCCGGCGAGTTCACGTTCACGAACCTCACCCGCGCGGCGGAGTACATGCCCGTGCTGCTGCGCTCGGTCTGGTACGCGCTCGCGGCCTGCGCCATCTGCCTCGTCATCGGCTACCCCGTGGCCTATGTCATCGCCCAGACCACGGCCCGGACGCAGAGGGTGCTCTATCTGCTCGTGACGCTGCCGATGTGCATGAGCTTCCTGCTGCGCACGCTGGCCTGGGTGGCCCTGCTGCGCGACACCGGCATAATCAACACCTTCCTCGGCAGCTTCGGCATCGGCCCGCTCCCGCTCATACGCAACGCGGGCAGCGTCATCCTGGGCATGGTGTACAACTACCTGCCCTACATGATAATGCCGCTCTACACCGTCATCGTCAAGCTCGACCCCCGGCTCATAGAGGCCGCGCAGGACCTCGGCTGCGACAGCTTTCAGGTCTTCCGCCGCGTCATACTGCCGCTCTCCGTGCCCGGCATCGTCTCCGGCATCACGATGGTGTTCGTCCCCGCCGTCTCCACCTTCTACATCTCCCAGAAGCTCGGCGGCACCAACAACACCATGATAGGCGACGTCATCGAGCTCCAGTTCAAGGGCTCGCTCAACCGCAACTTCGGCGCGGCGATGAGCCTGGTGCTCATGGTGCTCGTCTTTGTCAGCATCTGGCTCATGAACCGCTTCACGGACGACGAAGAGGGGGTGGCCACGATATGAAGCGCCTCGGCAAAGTCTGGACCGCGCTCGTGTACATCTTCCTCTACCTGCCGATGATAGTCCTCTTCATAGGCTCGTTCAACGACGGCAAGGATCTGAGCGAGTTTGAGGGCTTCACGCTGGACAACTACGTCTCCGTCTTCCGCGACTCCCACCTCCTGGGCCTGCTCGCGAACAGCGTCATCCTCGCCGTCTGCGCAGCCGTCATCGCCACGGTGCTCGGCACGCTCGCGGCGCTGGGCATACAGGCCATGCGCGGGCGGATACGCCGCCTCGTCATGTCGCTCACCAACATCCCGCTGGTGAACCCGGAGATAGTCTCCGGCATCAGCCTCGCGCTGCTCTTCGTGCTGGTGGGGCGGGTCATGCTCAGCAAGGAGGACATCCTCGGCTTCGCGACGCTGCTCATCGCGCACGTGACCTTCTGCCTGCCCTACGTCATCCTCTCCGTGATGCCCAAGCTCAGGCAGCTCGACCCCTCGCTCATGGACGCAGCCCAGGACCTCGGCTGCACGCCAGCTCAGGGCTTTTTCAAGGTCGTGCTCCCGGAGCTGCTGCCCGGCATCATCTCCGGCGCCATCATGGCCTTCACCATGAGCCTGGACGACTTCGTCATCTCCTATTTCGTCTACGGGCCCAGGTTCGCCACGCTGCCCGTGGAGATATACACCTACACGCGAAAGCAGGTCCCGCCCTCGCTTTACGCGATGTTCACTCTCATGTTCTTCCTTATTCTCATCGTCATGGTCGCGATGAACATCATCCAGGCCCGCGACGAGAGGAAGCAGAAAAAACGCATAAAAAACGCATGACTGAAAGGGGACAAAAAACAATGAAAAAGAAGGTAATTTCCATTGCGCTTGTGCTGGCCCTTGCGCTCTCTCTTGCCGCGCTGAGCGGCTGCGGGAGCAGCAAGGTCACACTGAACGTCTACAACTGGGGCATGAACATTGCCGACGGCGAGGACGGCTACATCGACGTCATCGAGCTCTTCGAGGAGAAGTATCCCGACATCACGGTAAACTACACCACCTACGAGACCAACGAGGCGCTCTACACCCGCCTGAAGAACGGCGGCGCGAGCTACGACGTCATCATCCCGTCCGACTACATGATAGCCCGCATGATAGCCGAGGATATGCTCCTCCCGCTCGACTTCGAGAACATCCCGAACTATGAGCTGGTCGACGAGCAGTTCAAGAACCAGGCCTACGACCCGAACAACGAGTATTCCGTCCCCTATACCTGGGGCACCGTGGGCATCATCTACAACACGAAGTACGTCGACGAGGCCGACGTCGGCGGCTGGGACCTCCTGTGGAACGAGAAGTACGCCGGCCGCATCCTGATGGTGGGCAACGAGCGCGACGCCTTCGCCATTGCCGAAGCGCGCCTGGGCTACAGCCTGAACACCGAGGACCCGGACGAGCTGCAGGCCGCGGCGGACCTGCTCATGGAGCAGAAGCCGCTGGTGCAGCAGTACTCCATGGACAACATCTACGACGCCATGGACAACGAGGAGGCCTGGATAGGCGTTTACTACGCGGGCGACTGCATGCTGATGATGCAGGAGAACCCGGACCTCGCCTTCTATCTGCCCGAGCAGGAGACCTTCAACGTGTTCATCGACGCGATGTGCATCCCGGCGAGCGCGGAGCACAAGTATGAGGCCGAGCTCTTCATCAACTTCCTGTGCGAGCCTGAGATCAGCGGCGGCAACATGGACTACCTCGGCTACGGCACTCCTGTGAGCGCCGCCAAGGAGTACATGGACCCCGAGATGGCCTCCAGCCCCGTGGCCTACCCCGACGCCGAGACCCTCGCCCGCGGCGAAGCCTTCGGCGCCCTGAGCGTTGAAGCCCAGCAGCTCATGAGCAGCCTCTGGACCGACATCTACTCCGAAGCCAGCGTCGGCTGAGCGTAAAGTGAAAAAGTCAGCGGGAACCCCGGTTTGGGGTTCCCGCTTTTTTCTTTGGGTTTGTACGTGTGCGCCGTTACGTTGGGAGGGGGTCGTTAGCTTGTCCTGCCTTTCGACCCCATTTCTTTGGTGCTTGCCCAAAGAAACGGTGTCGAG
>ERZ1106963.2558-NODE-2558-length-17665-cov-14.160534_pt1 | contig 17665 bp, 27 predicted proteins | sample MGYA00403681_ERZ1106963 | MGnify/ENA primary metagenome ERZ1106963 (study PRJEB35170, sample SAMEA104062407) | human gut metagenome | biome: human gut; feature: human-associated habitat; material: faeces | place: Denmark | collected 2012-05-03 ...
GAAGTCTATATGCGGGAAGAACTCTGCAATATGCTCCAAAAGGACGGGTATCTTGTGGAGGCAATCACCGAGTTTGAAGATGCCGCTCGGCTCTTGGCAGCCCTCCGTCCTGACCTCGTGATCTTAGACCTGAATTTACCAGAAATCAGTGGCTTTCAAATCTGCCAGGAGTTAAAGAATAAAACCGCTATCCCCATCCTGGTGCTGACTTCCAGAGATCAGGTAAAGGATGAACTGCAAGCGTTCCAGTTGGGTGCAGATGAATATTTGACGAAGCCGTGCAGAAAAGACCGACTTCTCGCCAGGGTATCCAATATTCTCAAAAGGTATGAAGGTCGTACCAACCTCATAGAGGGATTGGACTTCTTGTTGGACCAGCAGACCTACACACTTTATATTCATAACACCTCTGTGGTGCTTCCAAAAAATCAGGGAAAACTGTTGGTTGCTCTTTTGGCAAGTGGTGATGCACTGGTTACAACGGAGCAGCTTTGCATGGCACTGTGGGGAACTACGGAATACATAGATGAAAATGCCTTGCAGGTTAACCTGACCCGGCTGAAAAAAACGATGTCCGCCCTTGAAATGAAGCAGCGAATCGTTGCAGTTCGAGGAATGGGCTACCGTTTGGAAGCGGAGGTGTCTCTATGAAGCAGCTTTGGCACATGATAGAACGGTACTACCCCTGGCTTCTGTTGCTGCTGGGCGTGGATTGCTTTTGCGCTGTCATTCTTTGGATTTCTGACATTCAGGCATTTCAAACCTTGATCGGGTTAGTAGTTCTGACGAGCATCCTTTTGTTTTCAGCGATTCTGTTTGTACTAAACAAGAGGGAGAACACCCACATGGAACTGTTCCGGGATTTCCTCAGTGATCCTACCATCTGCAATGAAGAACGGCTGCTCAGTGCCATTAGTCAGAAAGAAGGAGAATCTGTCCGATTTTTGGCTTCGGTTTTACGGGAATACAAAAACGAGAGTAACAATATGGCGGATGCCCTACGGGACTATGAAGAATACGTGGAGGGCTGGGCACATGAAGCGAAAACGCCCCTATCGTTGCTGACCATGCTCTTGGATAACCGGAACGATGAAATCTCTCCTTCCCTGCAAGCAAAGCTGGATTATGTCCGCAGTCAGCTTCAGGAGGATGTCACGCAGATGCTGTACTATGCCCGGTTGAAGAGCAGTACAAAGGATTACCGATTTGAGGATGTCAATTTGAATGACTGCTTGGGTGAAGTTCTGGAGGACTATGCCCCACTTCTTGAAGAGAAGCAGTTTGTCATTCTCAACAAACTGCAATCTGAAACAGTCTATACAGACCGTAGAGGACTTCAGTTTATGTTGGGACAGATCGTTAGCAATGCCATCAAATATAGCAGCGATAGTCCCATGCTTACGATTTCCATGATACATTCGGAGACCGCAGATATCCTTTCTGTTGAAGATAACGGCATTGGCGTAAAAAAATATGATCTGCCGTACATTTTTCAAAAGGGCTTTACCGGGGATTCTACTGACAGCAGAAAGAAGGCTACCGGTATGGGACTTTACCTGGTTAAGAAGATGGCCGACGATCTAAATCTTCATCTGGAAGCTACTTCCCAGTGGGGAAAGGGCTTCAAGATTGTCATCTTCTTTCCTAAATTGAGATCCAACGGAGGGAAATAATATAAACAGAAAAACGCCCGCAGGATTTTCTCCTGCGGGCAGCGTGTTGTCAGCTATCCAAAGGCTTGTATTCTGTTACAGTTTTCAGATAGGTTTCGGGATCGCCATTCAATATCAAGTCAGCATATGCTATCGGGTCATTGTAGATCAAATAATCCAACTCTGACCGCTGATACATATTGTCTGCAATCTCGTTCTCAACAGCGATAGTGTCAATCGCAATCATTCTGCCGTCCCTGAATTTCAGTTCCACACAGCAATTATCCATAGTGTAAGCACAAGATATTAAGGTTTTCATGGTATGTCCTCCATAATTCGAAATATAAAGCGAAAATCCCGTCTGACTTCCTGTTAGAAATCAGACGGGATTTGTCCGTATGCACCCCGGAAACCGTCAGCTAACAGTTGATAAGTAAATTAGTTCCTTATCACTGTTAAGCCAAAGTTTTCGATGCTTTTTGGAGCTGCTGGGCGGATTCGAACCGCCGACCTCATCCTTACCAAATATTTATCGGTTGTTTTATCTTGTTGTCACTTGATGTGGCTTATCACCGCTAACCCCTTGTATATCAATGCTTTATACAGATTTTCTGTTGCTGCTTGTAGTAGCTTATCGCTCCTTGGAACACACTGTTTTTTCATGTCCGTATGGGTTTTGTATGGGTTTTTGATGAGGCTCATACCGTAAGGCCTCATCCCTTATTTGCAGCCTTTTTGACAGCATCGCGCATAATCTGTGCGGCTCTGCTGACGCTCTCCGCATTGGCGTGGGTATACATCCGAAGTGTTACCGCCTTATCACTATGTCCGAGTGCCTCCGACACGCTGGCAACATCTGCACCGTTCGTAATTGCCACGCTCGCAAAGGTGTGCCGCAGCTTGTGCGGGTGTAAATCAGACAAGTCGCAGCGGACAGACAATTTCTTTAGATAGCGAGTCGGACTTTGCGGGTGCATTGGCTCCGGCCTGCCCTCTTTCGTAAAAACAAAGGCACTTATCGCCTTTTCCGCCTGCTCTGTGTGAAGCTGACGCAGCAGTGCAACCGTGTCCTCTCCGATATACACCGTGCGTCTGCGCCCATTCTTGGGGCTGTCCAGGTATACTCCCTTTGTGGGTGTATAACACAGGTTTCCGGCAATAGCAACCTCTCCAGTCTCAAAGTTTATGTTTTCCCATTTCAGAGCACAACACTCCCCGCGCCGGATGCCTGTATCAATCAAAACACGGACATATACCCGCCATTTCAGTGGTTCAGTATCCAGCGCGGCAAGAAGCGTTCCCACCTCTTCCGCCGTGTATGCAGCCGGAGTCTCTGCCTTTGTTTCGCCTTTGCGCGGTTTCGGTCGCTCCACCTTATCCATTGGGTTGCGGTCGATCATATCCCCCATATATGCCATCTTGAACAAGCTGTGCAGCACTGTGTAGACCTTGATGACGGTGGAATGTGCCTTCCCCGTAGCTTGAATATCAAGAAGTAGTGCCGCAATCTGTGCCGAAGTGATCTCCGGCATTTTTATGTTCCCCAAATTGGGGTAAACGCTTTTATCACGACAGCTCTGATAACTGGTGCGTCCATTCTCGCTCATTGTGATGCTCTTAGTGGGCATAAAGACCCTTTCCCCGTATTGCTCAAGGGTGAGAATATGGGCGGATTCTGCGGCCTCCTGCATCGCTTTCTCGCGTTTTTCTGCCCGGCTGATCACCTCGCCTGCGTTGCATTGTCGCTCAAACTCTGCTGCGACCGATGCGAGTTCACGATCTATGGCCTTTTGGCTCCATCCCGTAGGGACATACCACCGACGCGTCAGATAAGACTTGCCCCGTCCACGACTGACACGGATTTCATAAAAGGCTTGCCCAGCCTTATTGAATTTTTTTCGTGTGGACGGCATAAGTTCTTCTCCTGTAGTTAGTCCTCTTTTTTCTTTAACTTCTTTTGCTCGCTCTCGATTTGTTTGATGCTCTTTTTCGGAGTAGGCAAATCTTCCGGCATCGTGCCCCCAAGATCTGCGATAGTTTGACGCACCTTTTCTCCAACTTCAAAATGCGTCCTATTAGCAGCTTCTTTTCCTCGAATGTTCTCCCTTCGAAGTTTTTCATCAGTCTGCGTAGCGCGGAACAAATTGGCTGCAAGCTCAGTACTTCCCATGTGGTCAAGTATTTTTTGGCTGGGTTTTAGCCCCTTACGCGCATGAATTTCTTTTGCACCAAGTCCTCCATACAATCCCTGATAACCTTTGTTTTGAAAAATTGCATAATCTCGCGGGTCAATAACACCCGCCATCTGTGCGGCTTCAGCGAGAGACTTGTTGTGTTCAATCATTTCGTTGCGGATTGCAAGCCGCTTTTGATCTTCGGAAAGCTGATCGTATCCTTCGACCAATTCTTGCTGTCTTGTCTTTACTGCAAAATAGGTCTGCCCAAGCGCTATAATCTCCTTTCGCGGATCGCCGTTCTGAACAATCAAATAACAGGCATACCGGGAAAGCATGATATCGCCTATATCTTTATGCGTCGCCCCAGCTTCTACGATTTTGTTGACATCAACAAAATCGTCATTAGGGTCTATCCCGCTATTCCGGCAAGCCATCTTTGCCTTTTCAATTACAGTTGTAAAATTTCTCCACTCCGTATATTCCAAAGCATGTTGCAGATCTCGTGCATACCAAAATTCCTGTCCATCCTCGGTATAGTGCTTGATGCTCTCAAATGTCTGCTCGCTATACTCCAACATTTCTTCGCTCTTTGCTTCATCATCAAAAAAGAAATACATATCACACCTCTTCCCCGCTCTATGTTGTTCATGGGGCTTTATTCTTTGTCTTCATTCGGGTCTGTCGGGTACCGATACTTCGGGATCTCTGCAAGATCAGACACAAACTCCAATGCACGCTGTAGGCCTTCCTCGTTCAGTGTGGCTACACAACGGGTTATTTTTTCAAGCCTCTCCTTCATTTCCGCAATACAGGATCGGGATTTTTCAATGCTCTGCAAAAAAAGTTCCGAATACTCAAGCATTTCCTCTTGGGTTGCGGCTCCATTCCTGTTTATTTGATTCGCTCGCTGCCATTCCGGGTCAAGTGCTGTATTAACTATGATTGGTTTATTTTTTTCAAGTGATGTAATCGTGCCCTGTTCAAGCCCCATCAGTTTTTCTACAGTTCGTGCATCTCCTCTTTTTACCGCCTCAACAAGTGCCTTATCCTCCGGGGTCTGACGCATATTTTCGCTGTATCCCAAAAGATATTCAATATCACAGCCTAATGCATCAGAGATATGCCCAAGCATTTCAACAGATGGCATTATTTCTCCTGTTTCATATTTTGAAACTGTCGCGCGATTTACTTCGATACGATCCGCAAGTTCCGCCTGCGTCATTTTTGCAGTTTTACGCGCAAGTCTAATTCTGCTCGAATCCATGAGTAGCCCCTCCGATTATTACTTATCCAAATTGTAACTTAAAAGCACACAAATGTCAAGTATGTGCTTGACAAGCACAGCCAAGCCTGCTATAATGTGCTTATAAGGAACGAAAAGGAGGGTGCACGATGAATATCGACGCAATTCGTATTGAACGCATTTTGGCTGAGACCGGCGCAACAAAATCCGCCCTTGCTAAAAAGTGCGGCTTGTCGCGGCAAAGCGTCAGCACCATCGTCCGGCGCGGAACCTGTGAACCGCGCACCGCCGGAAAGCTGGCTGCCGGTCTTGGCGTAAGTGTTTCAGACATTATTTTAGCGGGGAGGTGATAGAGGTGGTGCCATACCAAAAAATTTCAGAAGCTTGCCGAACAACTGGGCTAAGTCAATTTTTTCTCCGCAGCGGTTGCAAAAATGGCACAGTTCCACACATCAAGAGTGGGTCGACATATTATGTTGATGTTCCGGCCTTGCTGGGGAAACTGCGGGAGCAAAATAATGCTCATCGCTGCAGTGAAAATCGCAGCGTAACAGGAGGGTTATAGATCGTGAACAAAAAAGAGAGCAGGCCTTCGTGGTTTAAAATGTTTCGGAACCAAAAAGCACTAATAGATAGTGTCCCCGATGCGGAAGTTGGGCAAGCCTTGAAAGCAATCTTTCAGTATTTCGAGAACGGAGAGGTTGTGGATATGTCTCCTCTTGTATTTGCAGTTTTTTCCTCTGTAAAGCCGTATGTCGATGAAAGCTATGAGGATTTCAAGGACGGCAAAAAAAGGATGACTTACACAAGGTGGAAAGGTTTGCATCCAAACGGAACGGACGAGGAATTCGAAGAGTATTACTTGAAAAAAATGAGCGGTGACATTTCGTGACGCATCGTCATAGATGCAGACGCAGACGCAGATACAGATACAGATACAGACTGGTAAAATGTTAAAAGGGAGCGGAACGCTACCGCACTCCGCCCTGCTCTCTGTTTTTGAAAAACGGAACAAACTTTCTTTTCATGACGGATTTTCTGAAAGGAGGCAAACTGTGCTTTTTGATTTTGAACGCTTCGAGGACATAGCCAAGAGCGTTTACCCCGAAACGCCGTATTCCTTCGCGGAAAGTATGTCGGTGTTCAGGTACTTTTTCGGAGCGTATGAGCAAGCTATGGGTCACCCTCATCCGCCTATTCGGACAAGCCAGATCGTGCGGATATGCCAGGATATGCCGTATCTCACACAGGAATACAAGGGCGGCAGCTATGCGGACATTGACGCGGAGGCATACCCCGCCGTGATCGACGCATATTTCGGCTCGGATTTCAAGAATTGCGATTATCGGATCAATCATTTCTTTTCCGGCCGGATTCGTGAAATGCGATTTTACGAGGTTTGTTATTGATGTGCGGGAAACGGTCACAGGCTAAAGGCCGCGCCGGGGAGCTTGAGCTATGCTCTATCCTTAAAGGCTATGGTTACCCCGTAGAGCCGGGGCAGGCCGTGAGCTATGGCAGTACGCCAGATCTGACAGGACTTGACGGCATTCACATCGAATGCAAAAGGGCGGAACAGCAAGCACTTTATAACTGGATTGAGCAAGCGCAGCGGGACACCGGCAAATTCAAAGACGGCCTACCCGCCGTGTTTTGGAGAAAGAACCGTGCGCCGTGGCTTGTCTGCATGACACTTTCAGACTGGATGCGGCTTTATCACGCCGCAATGCAGGAGGAATCGAATTGACCAACGAGGAGATCGCAAAACGCATTCGGGACGGGGAAAAGGATCTAATGCCGCTGCTGTGGGAGCGGGTGGAGCGGTTTGCCCGGCAGCAGGTGAAACGCTCCGTGTATGGAAAGCAACTGGAAGATGATCTATTCCAGAGCGCATACATAGCCCTTGCGTCCGCCGTGGAGCGGTTCGATGAGAGCAAGGCCGCATTTCTGACATGGTATGCCTATTACCTCCGCACGGCCTTTGCGGAAGCCGCCGGCTGCCGACGGGGTAATGATCCCATGCGGGGCGCATTGTCACTGGATACACCCTTGCCCGGCACGGAGGGATTTACCCTTGCCGACACCATTGCTGACCCATCCGATCCCATAGCAGTCACAGAAAATGAAATCTGGCACGAGGAGCTTCACGCCGCCATGCAGGAAGCGTTGGATGCTCTGCCCGATGACCTTCGGGAAGTGATCCGACAGAGGTACTACAATACCCGCACCGTTGCGAGAATCGCAGCCGCCACCGGTCACACCCCGGCAGAGGTGAACACGATGGAGCGCAGGGCGATCCGCCAGATACGGCAGGAGCGGAGGTTGAGGGCCTTTGCGTATTCGGACGCAGATATTTATTCCGCCGGACTGCGCGGAGTCGGGGTTCGGGCTTTCGTGTCCAACCATACCAGCTGCACGGAGAACGCCGTTCTAAGGATGGAAATCGGGCAGCTATAAAGAATTTGTTCCTCAACGAATTTCCGAATGTCAGAAAAAGCAACGACAGAAAGGGGGCGTTTCGGACATGAAACGAATACGCGACGAGACAATCATTGAGGCTCTGCTCACATCTGCGACAGCACGGAGCGCAGCGGCCAAGCTGGGAATCAATGAGCAGACAATATACCGTCGAAAACGCGAGACGGAATTTATACGGAAATATGAGGAGACCCGCAGAGAGCGCACGGAGATGGCGAGAAATGCGCTACAATCGACTGCACACGCCGCTGTGGAAACATTGGCGCAAATCATGAGAGACAAAAACGCGCCTGCACAGACGAGGGTAAACGCATCGGCAGAAATCCTGCGGCAAAATGTGAAGTATACGGAAATGAGCGACATTTTGGAAAAAATCGAAAGATTGGAGGCGCTGATAGGTGAACAACAGCATTAAAGCTCGTCTTGCTGCTTTACAGGCTATTGCAGCCCAGAAGCAAAACGGCGTAGCGATCATATCGCTGCTGCCGGATGGTACATGGGCAGCCTGTAGAGGCAGCGGAGCAGTAACGAAAGTGTTCGATACAGAACAGGCAGCGCGGGCATATCTGACCGACTGCGATACCGTTATCGTTATCGACCTATAATCAAAACGAAAGGAATTTTTTGAACATGGAAGCAAACATTGAAACCCGTGAAAGCACCCGCGAGAAAGCCCGTGCCGCTTTGGGGCTTGACCTGAGCAGCGCCCTTGACCTTGTGAGCCGTAGCGACTATGACAGCGAGGAGGCATATCTGGACGCGGCTACAAAGGCCGAGCTGAAACGCAACAATCCCGAATACCGATCTATCCGCAGCCGCCTGAAAGCTGAACTGCGGCAGCGCACGGAGCAGGAGGAGCGCAAAGCGCAAGGCGAGGCATACAAGGCGATCCGTGCCAGTGTGAGCCTCGACAGCGTAGATCAGAAGAACATCGACACGGAGGCCGCAGACCTCGCCCGCCGCGACCTCGCAGCCGGGCGCATTTCCGCTTCTGCGCTGGGTGCAACGATTGAGCAGTACGCCCGTGATCTGAGCGAGAAGAAAAAGGACAGCAAGGCCAGCAATGCCCTTTTCAACGCCATGTTGCGCGGGCAGATGTAACAAGAACATATTTCAAAGGAAATCAATAAATGAGAGAAACAACGATCCATTGGATGAATGATGAAAAATGCGCCGATGTTTCCACCTGCGATCCACGGCTGATTGCACAGATCGAGGGCAACGGCGGCAAGCCGATTGCGCAATACCGGGATGGAAGCCGGGAATACCGGATTCCCGTTGAGCTTGTCCAAATCACAAAATAAAAAGCACGGGGCTGTTTTGACAGCTCCGGCAGAAAATACAAAAAGGAGAATTTTTCCATGCGAGAGCTTACATTTGATACCGGCGTACAGAAATACACCGTCAACGGCGTGGAGGATGTGTTCCGCATCAATCCCACGGACACGGAGTTTATCGGCCGCCTGTCCGACGCGTTTGACACGCTGAACGGAATGTGGAAAAACCGCGGCGACACCGCGGGAGAGGATATGAAAAGCGATGACCTGAAGCAGATCGTCGGCGGTATGCGCGAGATGGACAGGGAAACCCGACAGGCCATCGATGAGCTGCTGGGCGAGGGTGTTTCCGAGCAGGTTTTCGGGAGTGTCAGCACTTATGTCCTGGTGGATGGATTCCCCGTGTGGGCAAACTTCCTACTCGCTTTGATGGAGGACTGTGACAAAGCCTACCAGCGGGAGCGTACGCTTTCCAATCCCCGGTTGGAGAAGTACCTGAAAAAATACAGGAGAACGCTATGAGGTGGTAGACAATGCAGTTACAATGTAACACAGACGGGGCGGTTGTAATTTCCGTAAAGTGCGACACAAAAGATGCCGGCAAAGAGCTGGAAAGGCTGCAAAAGAAGCTGAAAAAAGCGGAGGATGCCTATTCCGACAAAACATCCCGGCGGGACGCAGCAAAAGCCGTGCTGGACAGCAAGCGGCAGGAGCTGGCAGAAACGGAGCACACGATGCAGCGGCTTCGGGACGAGGCAAAGAGCCTCGAAAGCTCGTTGGACCCATATATATCCACGGAAAATCTTGGCCCGGAGGAATTCATTCGGCGCAGTGAGGTGCTGTCGCAGTGCAAGGCACAGATCGCGGAAATGGAGGAGCTGCAGAAAAAGCAGAGCAAAGAGGCGGAAACCCTGGATAAAAAATATAGGGATATTGAGCAATCCACGAAGAAAGCCGCCGAAAACCTTGCGCAGGTGAAAAAGGAGGCGGGCGCCGCTGTTTCAAAGCTACGCGGGACAAGCGTTTTGGAGAAAGCGTCCGTTTATGCCCAAAAGCTGGGCGCAAGCATAAAGAACATCGCAAAGCGTGCCCTTGTGTTCTCGGTGATTGCGGCAGCTTTCCGAAAGCTGAAGGATCTGATGAGTGCGGCTGTGAAGCAGAACGACGAAGCGTCGGCGGCCTTTGGGCGGCTGCGCGGTGCGCTGCTCACCCTCGCCCAGCCCGTTATCGAGGTCATCCTCCCGGTATTTACGGCACTTGCAAATATTATTGCGAAGATCATCAATGTGGCGGCAAGGCTCATTTCTGCGCTTTTCGGCAAGTCCTTTTCCCAGATGAGCAAAAACGCGGCGGGGCTGTATGAGCAGTCGGAGGCCATCGATTCCGTCGGGAAGTCCGCGAAGAACGCAAACAAATATCTTGCCCCGTTTGACGAGCTGACGGTTATGAGCGGCGCGGGCAGCGCGGGCGGCGGAGGTTCGATTACTCCGAGCTTTGACGGCATGGAAAGTGCTTCGCCGCTGCTGGATGTGCTGTCGGGCAAGCTGCAAACCATCGGCACCATTGTGGGGGATATATTTACAGATGTGAAGGGACTGTTTGAAAAGCTCCTGTCGGGCGATTTGGGCGGCGTTCTGGAGCAGGTGGTGAAGATCGACGGCCACATCCGGGAGCTTATCTCCGAGATGGTGCTTTTCGTGGGCGAAGCGGTAGGCAGCATCATCGATTGGGTGATTGAAAAATTCAATCTTGCCGGAACACCTATCGGGGATGCTCTGACGGCGATCAAGGGCATGGTCATGGACGCGGCAACATTCATTTCCGCGCTGCTCATGGGAGATTTCGAGCAGCTAAGCGAGTCCCTGTCCTCGTTTCTGGCAAATGCGCAGAATCTGCTCTTTTCGCTGATTGACGGGGCGAAGGGGATCATCGACAAGTTTATGACATGGCTGGACGAAAAAACCGGCGGCAAGTTCCACGGGATCATTGAGTTTATCAAAACAGAATTTAGCTGGCTCTTCAGCTTTGTGAGGGATTTAGCCGGAGCAGCCTTTGCGACCCTTAAAGAGATTTTGGGCGGGATCATCGATTTTATCGCGGGCGTTTTTACAGGCGATTGGGAACGGGCATGGAACGGCATCAAGCGAGTGTTTACCGGCATTGCGACAGCCATCGCCGGGGTTTTCGCCAGTGTGCTGAATGTCATCATCCGCGCCATAAACTGGATCATTGCCCAAATCAACAAAATCGACATATCGGTTCCCGATTGGGTGCCGTTCATAGGCGGGAAAGGGATCAATCCCAACATTAAGCCGCTGAAGGAGTTCCAGATTCCCCGCCTTGCGCGAGGTGCAGTCCTCCCCGCAAACCGCGAGTTTTTGGCGGTGCTGGGCGATCAGAAGCATGGCACGAACATCGAAGCTCCCGCAGATTTGATCCGGCAAATCGTCCGGGAGGAAGTCGGAAAAACTTCCGGCGGTGACACTCATGTAACAATCGTGCTTGACAGCGTGGACGGAAAGAAGCTGTTCGACACTATCGTGAGGGAGAATAACTCTGTAATTCGCGCAACGGGCGCAAGCCCGCTGAAGGTATAAGGGGAGGAGGTGAGAATATGGCCAGCTTGTTCGATATTATGAAGCAGCGTGTGGATGATGTTGTGGGTAAGGTGATCGATTTAACGGCATCCGCCGTAGAGGACACAGAGGAAAGCAATACTGCGGAGGACGCAGAGTGACCCACCGAAAAAGGCTCACAGGGCGATCCTGTGAGCCTTTTGCTTGCAGATAATATTTCTTGCTTTTCGTGCCATTGAGAATCACCCTTAGCGCATTTATAATTTGACTTTATCGATTCGTATGGTATAATGGAATCCGTGGAAACCCACCGTCTCCAGTCGAGCTTTTACTCCTTTCGTAGACGGTTCACGGTTAAAAGGACGGTTGCCTTCCATCCCGCGAGCGCGGAGTGGAGGCGTGTGTATAGCCCTCGCGGGAAATTTTTCTCGGGGAGGTGATACAAGAGTGCTTCAAGAAGTTTTTTGGATTGTGTCCATATTTTGGGTTCTCATTCAAGCATGGGACAAGTTCCATAACGGAAAGAAGTGAGCCGTCTGCCGCTAACAGATGGCTCACTGAGCTTTGGGGTTAAACCCCATCTTCAGTTGTAGGTATCAACCTGTGGCAACCGTCTGGGTTTCCACATTTCTATTATAAATCATTTTATGTTCTTTAGTCAATACAAATCGCGATACAGAATGGCAAAAAGTTGCCCTAAAATGCACTATATTTTGATTTGAGCAAATGACTAATGCGAGTACATCTTATTTTCATTGAATTATAAGTCCACGCATACTTCGCGCTATGTAAAAACAGATCCTCTCATTTTATCACTGTCAACATAAGGAAGTTGTATACTTCTGTGCAACAGACAAGAAAATAATATTATGCAATTTGCGCCTTGTCAAGTCCCGGATTTCTCCGGGGCTTTTTCTTTTGCACAGATTCGTGCAGCCGATACCGCTGGTTTTGGCAGCATCTCACCGGCAAGAATCCGCTGCTCAGTTTTGAGCGTTCGGCTCCCTTGCGCTGGCTTTCAGCGCAAACGCCACCTTGTCCCGCTGGTCTTGGTTCGTGACTGCACGGGACACAAAGGCGGGAATATCCTCTCCAGCCCTCTGTGCCGCCTCCTGGGCGATTTTGAGCGTATCGGGGGCAAGGATAGCGTTCGAGCCTCCGTGCGCTTCTGCGACGTTCTGTGGGTTTTTTCCGCTTATCCGCTGCTCCGTTGCGCCGATAATATACTGATTCATGCTTTCACCAGCAGCGGCAGCAGCGGCCTTTACTGTGTCCTTCATGCCCTTTGGCATTGCGATAGATACACGGTCAAGGTTTGCAGCGTCCCATTTCAGGTTTGCTTTCTTTCTCGATTCTGATACAGCCATGATCTCGGTCTCCTTTCTGCAATCTGGACGGTAACGAAAAGTTGCGCTCTTTTCCACTATCCGCATTATAGCACAAACGCGCAACACTTATCAAGTACAATCATGCACAAATATTACACTTAATAATTATATATTCTGTCAATAGGCAATGCACTTATTAAGTGTTATCATATACTCACAGCAAGGGACAAACGAAAACAGTTCAGACACCGGCGCATGGTGGACGGGAGTACCGCAAGGGAAAGCAAGAACACCTATAAGAGCAGGATCGGATGTGGAAGTAGCAGACAGACGGTCAGACGCTACAAAGCCCCCTGCCGCCGGAGTTCCCCGCAAAATTAAGGAGGTAAAGATAATGAGTAGCAACGAAATGGACAGCAAGATCAAGGAGCTTCGGGAGCTGCGCCGCATGGCGAAGGAGCTGGCGACAGAGATCGACAGCATCCAGGACACCATCAAGCGGCACATGGATGCAGAGGGCGTGGACACCATCAGCGGCACTGACTGGCGCGTGACCTACAAGGCGGTGACTTCCGCCCGCCTCGACACCGCTGCACTGAAAAAGGCTCTGCCCGAGCTGGCCAAGCAGTTCACCAAGACCACTACCGCCCGCCGGTTCTGCGTAGCATGATGGGGACGATCATAGCCATTGCCGGAGCGATCCAGCTCACCAGCTGGTTTGTGGCTCTGATTGAAGCGGTAGAAAAGCCCTCTGCGCCACCGCCGTCCAAAGCAAGGCACAGAGAGCCGTAACCACCAACCACCACAGGGAGGCCGGTAAAATCATTATATCGGCCTCCCGCCGAAATTGCAAGGAGATTATTATGAGCAAAGATATTATTGTTCCCGCACAGGGCGTTTACTATCTGGAGCAGATAGAATTCCAGGTATGTGCAGCAGAGAGCTTGCTTGATACCGTTATGGAGCCGATGATTCACTGCACGACCTGCAAGGGCTTACTGGAGGAGTATGCAAAAGAAACTGGCGGCGATTTAGACAAAGCCGCACGGGAGTGGATGGAAGAAAACATCGATGTCTTATACGCCGCAATCAGAGCTGCCGGCCAGCTTCTCCGCGACGCACTGGATACAATGGATAATATCCCTCAAAAGGAGGTTTGCAACAATGCTTGATATGATTAAATCCGCAGAGCAGCGTATGACCATTGAATTAGGCATGGATTGTATTATGCCGGGAATTGAGATAGCGACCGGCATTTTGTATGACGCATGGGAAGAATTTTTCGGAAATGATCCGCAGCAGAGCATTTCAGCCATAGAGGCCGAGCATTTAGGCCGCATTATATATGCTGCCTGCGACATGGTGTCCAATGCCATCCGAGAGTATCATTTAATGCTGGGTCACTATGAACTGGACACCGTAAAGTGATTCATGGATAATGCAGAGCATATCGCCAAAACCATAGCAGCGCGGAAAGCGATTGAAACCGCCCGGACAGAAAAACGCTTCGATGACATTGAAAAAGTGCGGAAACTTGAAAACGAAGCTGTGATTCAACTTCTGACGGGCAGCAGCTCCGGCCATGACTGAAGCCGCCTTTGAAATACCCGTCGCCGCCGATAAAAGCAGCACAGAGCCGAAAACTCAGAAATCTCAAAAGCCCACCCGCTCCGCCGCGTGTCCCTATAGTCCGAGTTGCTTTACCTGTCCGCTGCCGGATTGCAGAATGTCATTGAGTGCCTGCGTTCGTGTGAACAATCTGAACTAAACGCACTGCCCAAATCTGGACACAGCCGGGGAGAAATCCCCGGCTTTTCATGGCGGTATGGTTTTTCGTATGGGTTTTCGACTATATTTGTGGAGTGCTTTTGACAAAAAATATAATAAAAAATTGCAAAATCGCAGAAAAAACCGCCCAAATCTTTCGATTTAAGCGGTTTAAGTTGGAGCTGCTGGGCGGATTCGAACCGCCGACCTCATCCTTACCAATGGCATTTTTGCCGTGGTGAGCCGTTGTGGAATGGCCTGAAAAGTAAAGAATTGCAAGGCTTTTCTGATTTCGGCTTTTGAAAAATTAGCTACTGTTTTGAGCCGTTTTGAATTGTTGGTAGCTAAAAAGTAGCTATGCGCTACTGCCTGAATAAGCCCGCTTATTGTCCTGCAGATTGTCCACGGACTGTCCGTGGACAGTCTGCGGACAGTCACAGAATGCAGCTATTTTCACTTACCGTTCAGTAAGATTTCCGTGATTTTTAACCGCGCATTCTCATTTGCGCAAGAATTCACACAAATACAACTCTGAATGCTATAATGCGCTTGCAGGCGTTCAGGGAGAGGAGGTTTTCATCATGAACATGACCGCACGTTTCAAGGCATACAGAGACCTGAACCGGGAAATTGACCTGCAAATTGAACGGCTGGAGCAGATGGAGGCAAAGGCCGGTTCTCCATCCACTCCAAACCTGTCAGGGATGCCCAAAGGCTCCAGCTTCCAGCATGACAGAATGGCCGATACCGTCGCCAGAATTGCCGATCTGCGAAGTGAGATAGATTCCCTCATAGCGGAGCGGGACGCAGAGCAGAAAGCCCTTGAAGCCCTTATTCGGCGATTGCCGAACGCCGATAGGCGGCTTGTGCTGCGGCTGCGTTATTTCGATTCGGAGGAATGGGAAGATGTGCTTTTCATTGCATACGGAGGAAAGCCGGATTTCAATGAAAAATACGACAACTACAAGCAGCGGGTATTCCGCCACCACAAGCAAGCGTTGACAGAGCTGGAGGCAATTTCAGAAAACGAAAAGGAGGATTTTTCACATGAACAAGACAGCAGTATTTCTCAGAATCAGAGCACTGACTCACGCCCTCGACATGATCTTTTCTAATGCGGATGATGGGCTGTCAGAGGATGCGAACACCATTTCCATGATGCTTGTGGAGCTGGTGGACGAATACGACCGAATGCGGACGGCAGAGGCAGAATAACGGAGAACGTCAGAAGAGCGGAGGCACAAGCCCCCGCTCTTCCTATTTCCAGCCCGTTACAGTCGACTGAACCGTTCTTTGATGCTCTGCCGCTATCTTTCCCTGTCAGAGCTTCCGGTGCCTCCTGCGGCCTCTGAGAGGCTTTTCTGGCTACTCCTCCCAATCCGGAATAGAGGCGACCCACTCGTCGGCAAGCGTGTGAGCTGCTTCCTTATCGGCAATCAGGTATTCCAGCCGCTTCTCGTAAATCTTATACTGCGGATTTTCGCCCAACGTATCGCGGATGAACTCCGCCGCTTTCAGATTGCCGTCAGCAGCCATTTGAACGGTTTTCACAATAAGCAGCACAAGGTTTGTGCAGTCACTTTCTGCAATGCCGTATTTCTGCAAAAGCGCCGCCTGTTCTGCGCCGACAGGTAACTGCAAGATGAGCTGTGCAGCGTCTTTCATGGTGCGCTTGCGCCGCCGAACTTTTCCGCTTTCCCTGCCGCCCTTGCTGGCGATTTCTCTTTGTTCGTCCTTTGTTCGTTCATTCATCGGAATCAGATTCTTGCTCATGTTCTCACCTCCCTGCCTGTGATATAAAGCACCTCCTGAACCGTTGGCTACTACGGCTCAGGAGGCGGCGCTACAGTCCGAACGCCACGAACGCCTGTAGCACTATGCAGGAACAAATCAAGCTGCTGTTCAATCTGGCGATCTATACCGGTCTGCGAAAAGGGGAGCTGCTGGCGCTCAAGTGGTCAGACATTGATTTCCAGAACAACGTTGTTCAGGTTTCAAAGGCTGTAACCCTTGTAGACGGGAAACAGGTGTGCAAGACGCCGAAAACAAAGTCTTCCTATCGCTCGGTATCTTTTCCGCGCTTCCTTGCAGCACGTCTCAAGGCGTTGCAGCTGGCAGAATTGCAGCAGCGCTTTCAATTCGGGCAGGACTGGCAAGGCGACGACTGGGTTTTCATTCAGGAGAACGGCAAAATGATGAGCTATTCCACGCCGTATGAATCTTTTCAGGATGCAATCCGGCGATACAACGACGGCAGAGTGCCGGAGCAGCAGCTCCCCCTGATTCCGTTTCATGGACTCAGACACACGTCAGCCACATTGCTGATTGCTTCCCGGCAGGACGTGAAAACGGTATCAAGCAGACTCGGCCACGCGCAGACCTCCACCACGATGAACATATATGCTCATGCCTTGCAGGAGAGCGACCGGAAAGCAGCGGATGCGCTGGAAAATCTCCTCTCCAAAGAGGCATGAAAACAAAAAAATCCCGCTCCAGTAGCCAAATAGTAGCTAAATGGCTTTCCGGGACGGGAAACAGATTCAAGGCAAAAAGAAAAAAGCCTTGAAAATCAAGGCTTTTTCTTGGAGCTGCTGGGCGGATTCGAACCGCCGACCTCATCCTTACCAAGGATGCGCTCTACCTACTGAGCTACAGCAGCATATGGCGACCAAGATGGGGCTCGAACCCACGACCTCCAGCGTGACAGGCTGGCGTTCTAACCAACTGAACTACTTGGCCATATTGTGCGCTTTTATGTCGCAATCGAGCTTATTAAGTATAGCAGAAACAACCGAGGTTGTCAATAATAAAATGGCAGGGGCAGAAAGATTCGAACTCTCGACACGCGGTTTTGGAGACCGCTGCTCTACCAGCTGAGCTATACCCCTATGTGGTGGGCCTTCGGGGACTCGAACCCGGGACCGGACGGTTATGAGCCGTCTGCTCTAACCAACTGAGCTAAAGGCCCAAATAGATCGATCTCTGAGGCAAAAAGAAATATGCCGCCACCTTTAAAGATGGCGGCACATCCTTTTATGGCGCCTTCTGTAGGGCTCGAACCTACAACCCTGCGGTTAACAGCCGCATGCTCTACCATTGAGCTAAGAAGGCGTGTTGGCGCTACCTATTTTTCCGGGCCGTCTCCAGCCAAGTATCGTGGGCAGAAG
>ERZ1106963.2569-NODE-2569-length-17591-cov-19.383155_pt1 | contig 17591 bp, 19 predicted proteins | sample MGYA00403681_ERZ1106963 | MGnify/ENA primary metagenome ERZ1106963 (study PRJEB35170, sample SAMEA104062407) | human gut metagenome | biome: human gut; feature: human-associated habitat; material: faeces | place: Denmark | collected 2012-05-03 ...
AAGTCGTACATCGTCCGTCAGGGAATGACCATGCAGGAGGTGGTCGATCTGCTGCATGACGAACACGGCTGGTCTGACAGCGTATCCAACCTGTCCAACAAGCTCCAGCGGGAGTCCCTACGCTACACGGAAGCTGCTCAGCTTGCCGATGCGCTGGGATACGAGATCGTCTGGCAGCGAAAGAAAAACTGACGATCCGGGAACATCCCGAAAGTCCCACCGGGACTAAGGGCGCACTTCTATACTCTCCTGACGGGAGTATGTGCGCTCTGCGAGGCAGACAGCCCGGACGCCTGAATGTCCGGGCTGTTTTGCGTCACTTCGTTCCGTACAAGGGATTGCCTCCCTTGCGCTGCCTATGCAGCTATCCCAGCGCACTTCGCGGTGGAAGCCATCTGCTGACGCAGACAATTTCCGCCGCAAAGTCTGAACAACTATTTCACTAATTTTGAAGGAGGTCACACAATGTCAAAACAGAAAAACCTTGCCGAGCTGAATGCCGAGAAAGAAAAAATTGAGCAGCAGCTTACACAGGAGCAGCACAAGAAGCAGCGTCTGGAAAACCGCATTGCCTACTGTGAGCGCGGCGACCGAACCAAACGCGCACACAACCTGATCGTCCGCAGCGCGGATATGGAAAGCATTGCCCCGCTGACGAAGCTGTTGACACGCGCTGAGTTTTACGCTTTTGCCGAAAAGGTCTTTGACCTGCCGGAGGTCAAGGGCCTGCTCATGGAAGCGGTCAACGAACATAACCGGTCTGAGCAGAAAGAGGGGTGCTGAGTATCGCGTTATTCCACTTTCATGTAACCCAGATCAAGCGCAGCGCGGGACAATCCGCCGTGGCGTCTGCCGCCTACCGTGCCGGGGAAAAGCTGCACAGCGAATACTACGGCGAGGACAGCGACTACACCCGAAAAGGCGGCGTGATCTGCTCCGAAATCCTGCTGCCATCCCACGCTCCGCCAGAGTACGCAGACCGGGAAACGCTCTGGAACGCCGTGGAGAAAGCTGAGCGCAGGAAGAAGGCACAGCTCGCATACAGCTTCGATATTGCCTTGCAGAACGAGTTTTCCATGCAGGAGAACATCGCTTTGGCAAGGCAATTTTTGTTGGAGAACTTTGTGAGCCGAAGGATGGTGGTGGACTTTGCCGTGCATCAGCCGGACAAGGAGGACGGCGGCATTTCTAATCCGCATTTTCACGTCATGTGTCCCATTCGCCCCATTGAGCCGGGCGGCAAATGGGGCAACAAACAGCAGCGGGAATATCTGCTGGACGAGCATGGGGATCGCATCCGGGACGAAGCAGGAAACTATGTGTTCAACGCTGTGCCGACCACCGACTGGGGCAGTCCCGAAACCTTGGAGCATTGGCGGCAAGCATGGGCTGATCTGTGCAATCAGAAGTTTGCGGAGAAAGGTTTGGATTGCCGGATCGACCACCGCAGCTATGCCCGTCAAGGCATTGAACAGATTCCTACCATCCATGAGGGACCGTCTGTCCGGGCAATGGAAGCGAAGGGCATCCGCACCGACAAGGGCGATCTCAACCGCTGGGTTCGTAAAACCAACGCCATGCTGCGGGAAGCAAAGAATAAAATCGCTTCTTTGCTGGAATGGCTGAAAGCGGTTAAGGAAGAACTCTCTAAGCCGCAGTCGCCTATGCTGAACGATCTGCTGATGACCTATTACAATAACCGCAATAAGGGCGCATACAGCACAAAGGCCAAGACAGCCAACTTACAGCGGTATGCGGATGCGTTCCGCTTTTTGCAGGAGAAGCAGCTTTTTACCACCGATGATCTGGATGCCGCGCTGCATTCCATGCAGAACAGCATCAGCGCAATGAAAACGTCTGCCGTGGAGAAGCAATCCCGCATCAAGGAACTGGACGAGCTGCTGCGCATGGCACAGTATTATGTCGATGGAAAACCGGTTGCGGATAAGCTGGGAAGTATCCGTTTTGAAAAATCCAGACAGAAATACAAGTCGGAGCATGACGATACGCTGCGGACGTTCTACATGGCAGAGCGCAAATTAAAGCCGTACTTCAAAGACGGCAAGATGCCCATCACCGTATGGCGCAGAGAGCGTGAGCGGCTGGAGCAGGAGTACAAGGACATTCAGACAGAGCTTTCGCCGCTTTACGTCGACGTCAAAAAGCTCTGGGCCATTCACTACAACATTTATGAAGTGCAGCATGAGCAGGGGCAACAGCAGACACAACAGCGCAGCCGCAAAAACGAAATAGAATTATGAGAAAGGAATCGTATATGGGAAAAATTATCAGCATTGACGAAATCAACCGTGCCGTGATGGAGGGGAAAGACGATTTGGTCTTTGAGCTTTGCAAGGTCTTTGACCATGAGAGCTACTTTGATCCGATCTTTGACCCGCCGGAGTCCTTTTTGCAGGAGTGCGAGGCCTATTGGAGCAGGAGAAGCCCCTTCTGCAAAACCGTGGAGCGCAAGATTGGAAACACATGGTACACCATTGAAACCGTCTGTGACGGAACTGAGCCGCTTACCGCCAAGGTAAAACGGCTCATTTTTTCTGACCGGGAGGTGGCTTGTTCATGACAGTGACACAAAACTATGGTAATATAATTTTAAGCACACCGATTCTGTCGGCTGACCCGAACGTGAAGGAGGACGTTATGACGGATCAGCAAAAAATTACGATACTCTACTGCCGCCTCAGCAACGAGGATTCGCAGGATGGCGAGTCGAATTCGATACAGAATCAAGATGTAATATGTAGAGGGTGGTTTCTACCGCCTAATACTATTACATGACTGGCGGCTCATTTGTGGTGAATTGGTCTGGCAGTTGTGGGAAAGGAAAAAAATCCGCATAACTGCTGACATTTTAGCACGAAGGGAGCATGAAAATGAAGTCTATTTTTGAAGAAATGGGCGGCACATATACGAAGGTTGGCGATTACTATATCCCCGACCTTGCGCTGCCGGAGACCGAGGAATATCAGATCGGTAAGTATGGCCGTATGCGCCGCCGCTACTTGAAAGAGCATCGTCCCGTCCTTTATGCACACTACCTAACAAGCTGCACCCTGCATGAACATCTTGCAGAGATAGACAAATCCTGCAATCAGCGTATGGAGATCATGTGCGAAGCTATGGCACGACTGGAAGGTGTGACCGAGGCACTTAAAGCTACCGATCAAATGGAATGGGTACGGCGCATGAACAACATTCATAACCGTGCAGAGGAAATTGTTCTGACGGAGCTTGTATATTGCTAAACACATGTTAGCCCCGCATCAGCATGAATGAACGCTGGTGTGGGGCTAATTCTGTATCACTTAGCTCTTTATATTCCAGTAGCCTTTTCGGTCAGACCCGATGCGCTCGATGATTCCTTTTTCCTTCAGCTCCTTCAGACGCTGAGAAACTGTTTTTCTGCTGATAGATAGCTTATCTGCTATGGTGGTAGATGTGTATGCAGGATCTTCGGAAATCAGGGCCAGAATTTGCATGGATTTTTCATCCAAGGTTTCTGTTACCTTTTCTGTTACCTTTTCTGTTACCTTTTCTGTCACCTTGTAGGTGGCAGATCGAATAACCCGATCCTCTGACGCTGTAAACTGAATCATAATATCGCCGGGATGCACGGTGTACGCAGGAAGCGGGCTTCCATCTTCCTTGCAAGCCTGACAGATTTTCTCAATACCACGTCCCCAGCTCTCGATGAAGCCGGCCAAATAATACACATTCGCAATCGCCGTGTTGTAAGGGCGGGATGCGTGTTTGGACATCAGGCTGTCTGCCGTCCAGTTGTCTGGAAGCCTACCACAGTTAGCGATATACAGCTTATCCTCATACACGCTGATCTGAATCGGAACGCCGCTTTCATATTGCTTGTGGCATAGAGCGTTAAGAAGGGCTTCACGCAGGGCAGCGTCGGGAACAAAATAACGCTCAATGCGCTGCATCCCTTCGTAAGTGATTTTCGCTTTCATATATTTCAGATGGATGACTTCAATGATCTTGTCAATCTGTTCCAACAAGGAGCCGTGAATTTCATCCTGATAACGGAGATCGGCATCATTCTCGAAAAAGCCGATTTTTGTGTATGCGCCCAGCTGCCAGCGGTCAGGGTCTTTGCAGAACAGCAGCATCGCTGCGTTGGTATAATACCCGGCATTGGTCAGACGCAGCTTTTCCATTAAATCCGCTTTGTCCTCGTCTAAAACGCTTTGGTCGATCCGGCCCTTCTTGGCGGCAAGGGTCTTGAATCTCTTGACCAACTCATCATCAATATCATCCAACGTAAATCCCGGCAAGGGCATATTATCCCACGAAGCACCACGTTTGCGTAGAATGAAGCTCTCCAGTTCTGGGCCAGAAAGGGTCTGCATGGTGCTGCCGCTTCTATAATAATAGACACCTTTGCAGTTTATGGCAACGGGATATGGTGGAACAACGATTTCCAGATATTCTTTCCCGTCACGCTCCAGCTGATTGACATCCACCACGATGCTCATGGCATTTCGGATTTTGTTTGGAACATCCTCCAGCAGCTTGCGGATATTGGGCAGGCCGATAACTTTTCCATCATCGTCACAGCCAATATAAATCTTGCCGCCCTGTGCATTGGCGAAGCCGCAAATCCATTCCAGATAGTCATCCTTCCACTTAGCTTTCCATTCTATGTTCTGATTTTCAGGCATTATTATCACCATCCTCTGATTTATTCTTTCCCCGGCTCTTATAAACATTATACTGATTTTTACACCTTGCACTGCAAAAAGCGGAGTTAGCCCGGTTACTCAGGAACACTTTCTGACACTGCTTGCACATCCGCAACGGCTTTGTGCTGTCCACCAGCATGAAGCTGAACATCATCTGAATCCCCAACAGCAGGGAATGGAAATCCCAATAGATCGTTGGCCTATCCAACAGCTCTATATGATAGGTGGGTGCAATGCCGCCAAATGCAGCCATAGACTTACGCAGCATATTCCGGCTTTCTTCCTCCATGGAATCATAGTCATTATAATAGAAGAAAGAGGTCAGCATATTAAATGCCCAATCCTTGAGTTGCTGTGCCACCCAATCGTAAGGCTCTGCATACGCCCGCTGGAAGCTCATGGTCTTTGCCATCGGCTCGTCCATAAAGGTCATGGTCAGTGCAATCATTGCCCGGTCGCTGGACACATTCCAACTGGATTCCACACCGTTCTTGACCACATCCAGCTTATCAAAGGGGTAAAACAGGGACAGATACTTCTCCGTCTCCATCGTTTCTTCCTTGATAAAATGGTTCTTTGGCAGATATACCGCCTCATAATCCATAAAGGACGGCGTGGTGGGCAGGGCCGTCATCAGGCCCAGCAGCCCATAGTGGGTAATAAATTCCAAGATTGCCTTTTCTACCTCTGGCTCAGAGCTTTTCTTGCCGTTCATCATCAGCATCCCCACATTCAGAGCATCCAGCACAATGTCCGGGGCTTCCTTGAGTGGGTTATAGACATCCGGCCTGGCATCCTTTGCCGGGGTGATGTATTTCTTCCCGTCCTTGCCTGTTTTGATTTCATAGCGTTCATACCGCACCCAATGGGAACGGGATTGCTCAAAAAATGTATTCATAACGCAAATCCTTCCTTTCGGTCATCTGCTTATCAAATTCAATCAGATCATTCGCTGTCCTTGCTGCTGCCAAGGGCAGCTTTCTTTTTCCTCGGCTTTGATTTGTTCTCCCGGAGGATAACGGCGTCCTTGCCATAGGCTTTCAGCAAAAGCCCATATTCCTCTAAGAACTGCCGTTCCCGCAGCGTTAGGCTTCCACAGTCGTTCTGTTTTTCCAAAAGGTAATCATAAACCGCTCTTTGCAGCTTCTTGTGGATATTCTTTCGGAGCTTTCTAATGTTTCGGTCTGTCTGTCCCCGTATCATACCCACCTGTATGGTGCTGTACTGCCGGATGGACAGGTAATACAGCACTTCCTTCTGATCAATGGTAAGGCTGCGTATCAGCTCAGAAATAAATGAGCTTGCAACCAACTCATGCAGTTCATAGGGGCAAGAAAAAATGATATCCAGAAAATTGCCGCTGGCAAGCTGGCGGTATCGTGGCAGATTCAAATACAGCGGAATCATCTTCGGATTGGGAACTGCCATGTATTCTAACGGAACATCTCCCCGGAGATTTTCATGGTCACGCTCCCGTCGTTCCCGATTCCGATCCAACCTGTCCCATTCGCTGACAACGTATCGAAAGTCGTCCTCTGTTCTTGCAGCATCCTCCAGCCGTGCCAACGCCTCTGCCCGTATCTGGCGCTTTAAGCGTTTTTCGCTGACAGGAGCAGCTTCTTCCTCTTCGTCCTCCAGTTCTACGGTGTAGTCCCTTGGGTTTTCGTCCTGCTCCAGCTCTCTTTCCAGCTCTAAGGCTCGTTCTTCGGAGAGGATTTCCTCTAACTGCTCGTTTTGTATCGTCAGATCGGAGGCTTCATCCCATTCGGTTAGGTCATCACCGTCATCCGGGAACAGGAGAAATGTTCTATTTTCATCTGTCATGACCTCACCTCCGAAAATTTTTTGAATTTCTTTCAAAAACAGTTCCGATTTACACCCCGGATTTCTCCTATTAGTGAGAGGGTAATCTGATAAGCGGTTATTTAGGTTACTTTTTCAACCCGTATCAAGAGAAAGGAGGACGCAAGTTGCGGTAGCTTTATGAAACATGACACAAGATGCCACCGACTTACATCAGTCGGAACCACCATTAGTATATCAAACGAACATGAATTTTTCAAGGAGGAACGCTATGGATAAAAACAAACAGGCACAGTATATGATAAGACGTATTGGCGGCACCACCTACAAGGTGAGAGTCGCTTTCAGTGAAAGTGGGAAAGAGACAATGGAGGATAAAATTTTACGAATGATACGCAACGAAGTAGTTACAAACGACGGAACTTGTGATATAATTGGTGTACCACAAATGAGCCGTCAGTCTGAAAGGAGCGCATCATGAGCATCATTCAGACTGAGGACAAGATCACCGCCTTATACGAACGACTTTCCCGTGACGATGACCAGATTGGGGATAGCAACTCCATTGTGAATCAAAAGAAATACTTGGAGGGCTATTGCGCACAGCAGGGGTACACAAACTTTGCCCATTACACGGACGACGGATTCTCAGGCGGCACATTTGAAAGACCGGCATGGAAAAAGCTGGTGGCAGACATTGAAGCTGGCAAGGTGGCTCGTGTGATCGTAAAGGATATGTCCCGAATCGGACGTGACTACTTGCAGACCGGCTTTTACACGGAGGTTATGTTCCGTCAGCATGGCATTCATTTTATTGCCATCGCCAACAGCGTGGACAGCAACGACCAGAACAGCAATGAATTTGCTCCGTTCCTCAACATCATGAACGAGTGGTACTTGCGTGATCTGAGCCGCAAGCAGAAAACCGCTATCCGTGTGAAGGGGGAATCAGGCAAGCCTACCACCAACAGTGCCATCTACGGCTATAAGAAAGACCCGAACGACAAGCACCATTGGTTGATTGACGAGGAGGCCGCCGCCGTTGTGCGGCGCATCTTCCGTCTGACCATCGAGGGAAAAGGCCCCTATGACATTGCCAGAATCCTTTTTGAAGATAAGGTAGAAGCTCCGGCGGTCTATTTTGCAAGGAAAGGCATTGGCGTTTGGAAAAGTAAGACCGAGTTCGCATATCCTTATAACTGGAGCGGCTATATTGTGGGGCAGATATTGTCTAAGCCTGAGTATATGGGGCATACGGTCAATTTCCGTTCCCACAAGCTGTCATATAAGGACAAGACCTCTATTCCTAATCCCAAGGAGGACTGGCTGATCTTCGAGAACACCCATGAGGCCATTATCGAGCCGGAAACATGGGAGCTTGCTCAGCAACTGCGGAAAACGCCACGGCGTATTGATACCATAGGCGAAGCCAATCCCCTGACCGGGCTTTTATACTGTGCGGACTGCGGCGCAAAGATGTATAATCATCGTTCCAGAGGCGGTACAGAAGGCACTCCGTATCCGTCGGATTTCTTTGACTGCTCCTCTTATACACTGGCACATCAGAAGCATGGAAAGGACTGCTGCGGGCACTATATTACCACTAAGTCGCTGCGTATCCTTATTTTAGAGACAATCCGCACTGTCAGCCAGCTTGCCATAGCAGATCGGGAAAAATTCACCGAGAAGATACGAGCCGCTTCACAGGTCAGGCAGGTGGAGGCGGCCAAAGATGCCAAACGAAAGCTGAACAAAGACCGTAAGCGCCACAGTGAGCTGGATACGATCATTAAAAAGCTCTATGAATCCTTTGCCGTAGGCCGAATTTCTGAGGAACGCTTTGACAGCCTGCTTGCTGAGTACGAAGTCGAACAGAAAAACCTTTCCGCACAGATTGCAGAAACGGAGGAAAGCCTGACGAGCTATGAGGAAGATACTGCCCGTGTAGAGCAGTTCCTTGCTTTGGCAGAAAAGTACACCGATTTCTCCGAGCTGACTACACCGATGATCAATGAATTTATTGATAAAATCATCGTTCATGCCCCGGAGCGCATCGACGGGGACAGAACGCAGGAGGTAGAAATCTTCCTGAAATTCATCGGAAAGTTTGAACTTCCTGCCCCGGAGCTGACAGCAGAGGAAATCAAGCGGCAGGAGCAGCTACGCCAGCATCGCATCAAAAGCCGGGAGCGCTATCAGTTGATTAAGGCCGGGAAGCACACCGTTGGGCAGCCTTTTCAGCTAACCTGTAAGTGCTGCGGTCAGGGATTTGAATCCAAAAGCTCGGCTGCTATGTTCTGCGGACCGAATTGCCGGGCGAAGTTCTACCGGCAGGAAGCGGCAGAAAACAGGCGGCGTGACTGCACTTGTGAAAACTGCGGTAAGACCTTTTCCACCACAAGAAGCAATGTCAAGTATTGCAGTGATGAGTGCCGATATGAGGGGCATATCAAAGGCCAGCGGGTTCGCAATGCAGCGAACAGGAAGGAAAAACTGGCAGCGGAGACAGTTACCTCTCCGGCTTAATATTTCCAATAAAACAATAAATTTTGAGGAAGCGGTTTGCCTTATATCAGGGCAAGCCGCTTTTTCTACGCAAAGGAGGACACATGAATTTATTCGAAACCGTAAAAAACAACGTCAGCCTGCGGGAAGCGGCACAGGCGTATGGCCTTGAGGTCAACCGGCACGGCAAGGCGCTCTGCCCCTTTCACAATGACAGACACCCCAGCTTGTATGTGGCAAACGACCATTATTATTGCTTTACCTGCGGAGAGCATGGAGATGTCATTGACTTCACTGCAAGGTTGTTTGATCTCAAGCCCTACGACGCAGCCATGAAGCTGGTGATAGACTTTCATCTTGACCCGGACAAGCCGCCCAGCGCAGCGGCACTCAATGCAAAGCGTATCCGAACAGAAGCACAGAAGCTCAAAGAAAACGAGCGTCTGTGCTTTTCTGTTTTATCGGACTATTACCGTTGCTTGGAGGAATGGAAAGCATACTATGCGCCGCAAACGCCGGATGAGCCAGTCCATGATTTATTCGTGGAAGCCTGCCACAAGCTCAGTCAGATTGAATATGAACTGAACATTCTCACCTTTGGTGACAGCTATGAGCGTCGGGAAATTGTACAGGACTGGATGACGGATGGTGAAATCATAGCACTAAAGGAGCGTCTGGAACAACTGCGAAAGGAGGAAACCTATGGACGAATTGAATACCCCAATGGTTATGCCGCCTGAAGAAAGCATTCCCGATTGGTATGATGGAAAACGCATCAACGAAGTGCTGTTTTGTCAGCAGTTCTTAAAAAAGCATCCCATGAAATGTGTCAGAGGAAGGCTGTTCACAGTGGATGGACTGATTGAGGACGAGGCGCAAATCGGCAATCTCATTCTGGAGGAGATCTCCGGCTGTCTGACCTCCGGGCTTTCCAAGGTGGTGGCAAATCTGCTGGCCAGTATCAAGCTGCAAGCCTATTCGCCGCCCCTGCCCATCGAGACTGACCGTATCCATGTGGCAAACGGGACACTCTTTCTGGATGGGCGTTTCACCGAGGACAAAAGCTATTGCAACAACCGTCTGAGTGTGGCCTATCTCCCCGATGCACCGCCGCCTGTGCGCTGGCTGCAATTTTTATCCGAGCTGCTTGTCCCGGAGGACATTCCCACCTTGCAGGAGTATATGGGCTACTGCCTATTGCCTACCACAAAGGGGCAGAAAATGCTCCTGATGATTGGTAAGGGCGGCGAAGGAAAGAGTCGAATCGGACTTGTAATGCGCTCCATGCTGGGAGATAACATGAATACCACCAGCATCCAGAAGGTAGAGAACAACCGTTTCAGCCGTGCAGACCTGGAAAACAAGCTGCTGATGGTGGATGACGATATGGATATGAGTGCCCTGCCCAAGACCAACTATATCAAATCCATCGTGACCTCAGAGTGCAAGATGGATATGGAACGCAAGGGTGTTCAAAGCTATCAGAGCCAGCTTTATGTCCGCTTTCTTTGCTTCGGCAACGGCGCTTTAACCGCTTTGCACGACAAGTCAGACGGCTTCTTCCGCAGGCAGATCGTGTTGACCACCAAGGACAGGCCAGCAGGACGAGCCGATGATCCATTTCTGGTGGATAAGCTGACACAGGAGCGTGAGGGCATCTTTTTGTGGTGTCTGGAGGGTCTGCGGCGGTTGATTGGGAACGAGTATCAGTTCACCATCAGCGATAGAGCCAAAGAAAATATGGAGACAGTAAAGCGCAGCAGCAACAATGTGATCGAGTTTTTGCAATCCGAGGGCTATATCCGCTTTAAGGCCGACAGCGAAGCCAGCTCCAAGGCTATCTATGAAGCCTATCTCCGCTGGTGCGAGGACAACGCACAAAAGCCTATGTCAGCAAATCGTATCAGCTCAGAGCTGGCCCAGAATGAACGGCTTTATAATGTGGAGGCTACCAACAATGTGTACGCAGCCGGAAAGCGGGTGCGTGGATTTATCGGAGTGGAGGCGATGAACTTGCTTCCTTATTAAATATGAGAACTGGACTTCAAAACTGCCGTACATGCCGTACACGATGTACGGCAGTTCTCAACTCCGTTTTCAAAAAGCTATTTTACCGCAAAATCAGCGTTCTTTATGTGCAATGTGCTGCGATTACCGCATTTTCTTGCGGTATAAACAGCGATTTGACAAAGCAAACGCAAAATCCAAAGACCAATCGGTGTACAGCGGCGTACAGCACTGGCGTTTACCGTACAGAGCCGTACACAAACAATCTATTTTCAAGGCCGCACAGCGGCAGAAAGGACAAACTATGAACTATATGAACAATAACCCTATAATCATCGGCATCGACCACGGCTATGGGAATATCAAGACTGCACATTGCTGCTTTCCTACGGGCGTGATCATCTCTGACAAGGAGCCGACCTTCAAAAGCAATCTGCTTGTCTACAACGGCAGCTATTACACCGTGGGCGAAGGTCACAAGGAGTTTATCTCTGACAAAATGACAGACGGTGACTACTATATTCTGACCCTTGCTGCCATTGCAAGAGAGCTGAATATCCGCAAGCAGACCTCTGCCCGTGTGCATTTGGCGGCGGGGCTCCCTCTTACTTGGGTCAGCGAACAGAAGGATAGCTTCAAGGCGTACCTGTTGCAGAATGAAATGGCGGATTTCATTTTCCGTGGTGTCAGCTATCATGTGGAGTTTGCCGGAGCGGACATCTTCCCGCAGGGCTTCTCCGCTGTGGCGGACAGACTGCGGGGATTCAAGGGCATCAATATGCTTTGCGACATTGGCAACGGAACGATGAATGTCATGTATATCAACGAGCGCCGTCCGCTATCTCAGAAGTGCTTCACGGAGAAGTACGGGACAAACCAGTGCATGATTGCTGTCCGGGAAAATCTCATGCGGCAGTTTGGCGCATCGGTAGATGATACGATTCTGGAGCGTGTGATTCGCTTTGGGACGGCAGACATCAGCGAACGCTACCTAACTGCTATCCAGAACACAGCGAGGGATTACACCGCAGGCATCTTCCGCAGACTGCGTGAGCATGAGTATGACCCGGAACTGATGAGGCTCTATGTTGTCGGCGGTGGAAGCTGCATGGTGAAGAATTTCGGAGAATATGATGCCAGCCGGGTGATGATCAATGATGACATCTGCGCCACAGCCAAGGGCTATGAGCTGCTGTCTGCACAGAAAATGCAAAAGAAAGGCGATCTTGTATGAAGCAAATCTACACAACAACACTTCGGCTGAATCTGGAGAACGAAGCAGACCGCAGGGCGTGGGAGCATTTGCAGAGCCTTGACAGGCGAGAATATCGTTCAGTCAGCAAGGCAGTCGTTTCGGCGGTCAACGCTTACTTTGACCGTAGCAAGCAGCTTGCCGATGATCCCTATCTGGAAACACGGGAGAAGGAGGACGCTTTCCTCAGCCGGATCGAGGATACCATCTCACGCAGCTTGCAGAGCTGTACGCCGGTAAGCCTTGGCGGTATCCTACAGCTTATGCAGAGCGCACAGCCTGCCGCTGCTCTTGTTTCGGAGGAAACCGAGGAGGACATTTCAGCTGCGCTGGATTTTGCAGACGGCTTTTGAAATTACTTTTCTTGATTTTACTACTATGTTGGTGGCAATACAATCCGTCTTTGCTACCAAATTGGCAATTCTCAGAATGAGGAAAACAATTTACCATCAGTTCTGCAGGGAGTTGGTATCTGTGTGATACCAGTTCCCTGCTTTTTACTATCACGAAGCCGCCCAGCGGCAGAAAGGAGCCAGATATGGCAAATAAAAAGATCATGACCAAGGAAGAATTGCAGGCCAAGCACCGATTGGAGGAGGCACAAATGCGGGATCGGGCGAAAGAGCGAAAGGCCCGTACCAGACGCTTGATTCAGGAGGGCGCTGTTTTGGAGAAAGTATTTCCAGAGGCTCAGCAAATGGAGCTTGAAAAATTAGAGGACTTGTTATATGAGAAGCTACACTAATCTGCGAGGGGCGTTCCGGGCAACCGGGGCGTCCCTTCCTTTTTTATCCCGAAGGGCGCACTTACTCACCACCTGCGAAGCAGGCGGTGGTATCCCTTCCGTTGGTCGGGCTCGTGCGCTCTTCACGAACTGTCCATCGGACACTTCTCCAGAGAGGGCAGGAAATGCCGCAAGTCAGCATTCCCTGTGCAGTCGGCGCTTCTGCTGATGCAGAGATTGCTGCTTGTCGCACCAATCCGGCAGATACTCTGCCCGCCTCCTGCCTGCGAAAACCTGCCACCGGCAGCTTTATCGCAGATATGGGCAGCAATGCAGCCCATTTTCTCTTTGCAAAGAGAAACAGAAACCAAGGGGTGGCGTTTTACCACCCCCTCACAAAATACGAATCGAGGTGAACGCAAATGGCAATTTACCACTTGGAGGCAAAGGTGGTCAGCCGGGGAGCCGGACGCTCCGCCTGTGCAGCCTCCGCTTATCTCAGCTGCTCCCACATCCTCAATGACTATGACGGAGTACAGCACGATTACACCCGAAAGCAGGGGCTTGTGTGGCAGGAGGTATTCCTGCCGGACATGGCCCCACCCGCATGGCAAGACCGAGAGGTTCTCTGGAACGCCGTGGAGGAAAACGAGAAAACCAAGGACAGCCGCTTAGCCCGTGAGTTTGTGGTAGCCCTGCCCATAGAGTTGTCCCTAGAGCAATGGCAGACGCTGTTGACGGACTTCGTACAAAACCAATTTGTCGCAGACGGGATGTGCGCCGATCTGGCAATCCACGATCCTGATCCACCGGGTCATAATCCACATGCCCACATTCTCTTGACGGTGCGCCCGCTTGATGAAAGCGGCAAATGGCAATACAAAACGGAGAAGGAATATCTCTGCAGCCGTGACGGTGAGGAACGGGGCTTTACCGCTGCCGAGTTTAAGGCTGCACAGGCTGACGGATGGGAGAAACAGTACCAGTACAAGGTAGGCAGGAAGAAAGTGTATATGACACCATCCGCAGCTGAGGAACATGGATATGAGCGTGCCAGCAAGTATCCCAAAAGCACCAAATACGGGAGACAGAATCCCATTTCTGAACGCTGGAACAGCGAGGAACAGCTCCTTATCTGGCGCAAAGCATGGGCAGATGTGACAAACAAATATTTGGAGCGATACGGTCATGAGGAGCGCATCGACCACCGCAGCTTTGTCGAGCGAGGCATTGACGAGCAGCCCACCATCCACGAGGGCGTGATTGCCCGTGCTTTGGAACAGAAAGGTATCGTGTCCGACAGGTGCGAACTCAACCGTCAGATCAAGGCGGACAACAGGCTCCTGCGGGAACTGAAGGCGCAGTTCAAGAAAATTACGGAGGCGGTGAAGAACACGCTGCCCGCTATTGCAGAAGCGTTGGAAAAGCTGCGGGAAAATATGCTGATCTTCTGCTATCAGTTAGGGCATATCCGCAGCAGCAAGAAACAGATGACCGGTGCCTTGAATATTCTGAAGCCAAATCTGGCACAGTACCGCTCCCTTGTGCAGCAGATAAAGGAAACAACCAAAGAACGGAAGTCCCTACTGGCTGAAAAGAAATCCCTTCCTGCGATCCACTTTGTCAGGCACCGTGAGCTTGCCTCCAAAATAGCCGAGTTGACGGAAAAGTTAGAGGAGCTAAAAAGCGAAAAGGCTATGCTGCTTCATTCTCTGGAATACCCAGAGGACGCCACAAGCGATATCTTCCAGCGCCAGATTGACCGCTATGAAGATAATCTCAAACGGCTTGAGGCGCAGGAGAATAAGTATGCCGGAGAGCTGGAGGCTGCATTGTCTGAGTATGCCGAGCTGAAAGAGCAAGCTTCCGGCTTTGATTCCTTGCAGCTTTATCTGGAGCGGAAGGCACTTCGACCTGACAGAGAGAAAGCAGCAGCCCAACGCATTGAAGCGGCTTATGGCGACAAGTTCAGTTGGTGGTTGATGGAGAGTGGCCTACGGGATGTGTCTGGCTATCTTGACGAATATGCACAGGAAAAGACAATGGATCGAGAACTGCGGCAAAGGCGGCGATCGGAGCGGCTTGAGCGTAAGATGAAAAACAGAGATATGGAACGTTAAAAGTGCTGGAGGTTGAAACTTCAGGTGAAGTCTGTGACATAGGGGGATGGAGATAATCCCTATACGTCAAGCGTAAAATAAGCACCGGTATGGGTTTTCCATACCGGTGCTTGCAATATTTAATCGAATTCTATCACTTAAAATCAAAAGAGTTTTCCAACAACTTATCAAGTGCTGCCATCAGTTCCGCTCGAACAGCCTCTCTTTCACTTTCTCCGCCTGCATTTTCGATATAGATGGAATAGTTATCAAATGTGATATAGGCGTAATAGATCACAGTCTTAATTCCTTCGCTGTTTGCATTTGTAACGAAGTAGCCAGCTTTAACTGGCGTATCTCCAACCATAGATACATTTCCCTTGCCAATTACGGTAGTATCCATAAGATTGTTCCCAGACAGCGAAACAACAAATTTCATATCGCTGTAATGACCATCAAAGCCAACAAATGCTACATCGTCCAAGGTAAAGAGGGCATCTCCGGAAATCGGAAGATCACCGAAAATAGTCTGAACCTCATCTTTGGTCAATGCTCGTGCTTGCAAGTTCAAACTCAGAGCAGAGGCTACCGTATCTGCTTTAGTGAAAGATATGGTAGTTCCATCACCTAATGTAGCTGTTTCTGTACTTTTGCCGAATAATCCCATACTAAACACTCCCACCACGATTAGACAGAGACACGCAGCAATTGCCCCAAATTTCAGCCAAATGCTTTTTTGTTTCTTTGCCTGATAACTCGCCGTTTCTTCGATATGACGGCTACCAATGCCACCAACGGCGTCAGAGATGTTCTTTCGTGTCATAAATCATACCCCGCTTTCTGTAAATGATTTTTAAGTTTGCTTCTGATTCGGGAAAGGCGAACAGACACATTGTTATTTGTTGTACGAAGCCTCTTTGCAATTTCTGTAATGCTATCTGAGTACCAATACCTTGCTACAAACATAACCCTGCTTTCCTGATCCAAGCTGTCAAGGAAACGATCAATTTCCTGTGACAGCTCCTTTGCATCCACTTCCTGTTCAATAGTAGATGCAGAAGTTAGGCACTCTTCCAACTCATCAAGTGCAACATCATAGTAACTGTTTCGCTTTAGTGCAGTATTTGCGTGGTATTTTGCGGTAGCGATATTGCGGGTAATACGAAAAATATAGGTTCTGAGTGGGTCAGGTCTTTCTGGAGGAATTGCATTCCACGCAGCAAGGTATGTATCATTTACACATTCTTCTGCGTCGGGTTCGCATTTCAAAATGTTGTTTGCAATTCTTTTGCAAGTTGAACCGTATTTTGCAGCAAGTTCAGCTATTGCCTGCTCAGTACGAGCAAAGAACAGTTCAATGATCTTCACATCCTCTAACAAGGTATCCACCTCCTCACCTATGTACTATGGATCTGGCGGACAATCTTACAGAAGCGAGGGAAAATTTCACACCTTTATTATAGTACATTGCAATTCTATTTTCTATCGCCTCAGCAAAATCGTTTGGCACCAGTCGAGGTCGCTCGGCAGTCTGAAAATATGGTCCTTCGGTTTTGGTAGAGTTGCTCGCAGCAGAGGAGGCGTAACAAAAAATTAAAGGTAGCTGCCCGGACAGAATGGGTTGGGTGGAAAAATAAATAATATCCGAAACAGGATGACGGAAATTGTTAGCGCCGAGTTAATTCGTACACAGTTAGTGTTTAAGTGTTTACAAACAGCCCATTGATATTGTTCGTTTGTGCGTATATAATATATATAACTATTTGATGCGGAGGTAAACTATGTTTGAATACATGACAGTACAGGATGCGGCTAAACTTTGGGGAATATCGGTGCGTCGTGTTCAAAAGCTGTGTGAGGAGAATCGCATTGATGGAATTGTTCGGCTACCTCGTGCATGGCTAATTCCCCAAGATGCCCAAAAGCCGGCTGATGGAAGATATAAACAAAATAAAAATGAATTTATAGCTGACAACAAGGAGAACACACGATGAGTAAATTGTTATTAGTGGAGGATGACCAAAGTATCGTATCCTCATTATCAGACTATTTAGGAAATGAAGGGTTCAAAATCGAAAATGCTCCCGGTCAAAAAGAAGCAATAGAAAAATTGGATAGCGACCAATACGATATAGCCTTGGTGGACATTCAATTATCAAACGGAAATGGTTTTTCTGTTTGTTCTGCAATTAAAGAAAGAGGAACTATGCCAGTTATTTTCTTAACGGCTTCTGATGATGAATATAGTGTTGTGGCTGGGTTAGATATGGGGGCTGACGATTATATCAGCAAACCGTTCAGACCAAGAGAACTGCTTTCAAGGATCAACAGCGTATTAAGGAGAACTAAGAACACACAAAACATTATCAGTTACCTCGACTTAGTTGTGGACACAAATCAAGCAACCGTATCAAAGAATGGGAAAGAGATTTTGTTGTCTGCTATGGAATATAAGTTGCTGTTAGTCTTTTTGCGTAACAAAGGTATTG
>ERZ1106963.2574-NODE-2574-length-17544-cov-5.645549_pt1 | contig 17544 bp, 19 predicted proteins | sample MGYA00403681_ERZ1106963 | MGnify/ENA primary metagenome ERZ1106963 (study PRJEB35170, sample SAMEA104062407) | human gut metagenome | biome: human gut; feature: human-associated habitat; material: faeces | place: Denmark | collected 2012-05-03 ...
AGCGTTCTTTTTTTATGCCTTAAAATAAGGCTTAAGTATAAATTATTTATCTATATAACAGCTTTTGTGATAAAGCTGATCTAATAAAAACAAAAGAAAGGAAAAGGCAGTAGCCGGAATATTCAGGCTTGCTGTCTGGAATCCGTCTGTCTGCCAGTATAAAAAATGACAGAAAAAAAGAAAAAAATAGTAACAAAAATGTTAGCGTTTGTTGGAATGTTATTATTCATTCCTCTTCGCATTTATGCAGGAGGAGATGCTGATATGGCATCCTGCGCAACTGCATTTTTTATTTTGTGCGCCATCATCTTCGGCGTACCTTTTGAAAAAATCTTCAATGAAGATGATGAGCCAAGAAAAACAAATAAAAGGAAGGGGGCAGCTTATCATGACAGGGATTACAGTGGAACAGTTAGAGGAAAAAAGAGAAGTGCTTGAACACTTCTGTACTGTTTACCAAAAAAACAGAGCAGCTGTTCCTTTAGAAGAACTTCGAACAAGGTACAGGAACAGCTATGAGAAGCTGCTCAATAACTTAAGCTCCGAACTCATGTTTTACAGTTGTATGAGTATCCGTCTGGGAACGTACATAGACGAGACTACGGAGGATGGGCTTGATATGATAAGAGCAGCCAATAAATATGTAATAGACAATTGGCAGTCACTTGTAAAACTGGCAAAGAAAAATAATCTAGAAGATATGGATAATCTGCTGGATCAGTACAGGCAGGATTTCTTTGAGACCAGATATTTTAACTATATGGAAAGGAGCAGGGAGTATGCTTAATTTGGAACAAACAAAAGAACTGTATGATCTTCTCAGAGGAGAATCAGAAGTCAACATAAAATCAAATAAAGAGGTAGAATTTGAAATTAATAAATCAAAATTCTACACAAAAAAATCACACCTTCCAAGGATGACAGATGAGCAGGCTTTTCTTGTAATCTACATTTTGCAGGAAGCATACAGATTTGAGGAATTTATCCCGGATCATTACGAGATATGTTCGCAGTGTGGCGAGTTGTATGATTCTGAATTAGAAGGTGGAACCACAGGAGACGAAATGTACTGTGGCGACTGTTATACAGAGGAGGAAAATGAAGATTGAATTAATGGGTGTATTACCGGGGCATAAGCTCCGGTAATATTTTAGGGAAGGAAAAAATTATGACCAGAGCAGAGATACGAAAAAAGTTAGGGATCGTAGTATTGGAAGATCCTAAGATCGCCAATAAGGAATTAACGCAGGAAGAAGCCGAAAAATATGAAGATTACATGAAATCTCTAATCAGTTTGAATAGAGAAATCGATCAGAATGTAAAAGATTTCTGCACAAGATGCAGATACTACAGGACTGACTTGCAAGAAAAATGCGATTCCGTAAGAGAAGGCTGCTCTTATGGAGTGACATGCAAATATATTGATAAAGCCAAGTCGCAAGGAAAAGTGCAATGTAATGAGGACGGAAGTATCTGGCAGCATACAGCACAAGATATCAGATGTGACTGTGGCTGCAATATATTTTATGAACGATATATTGAAAAAGATAATAGCATCTATGACATTTGTTACAAATGCAGAAAAAAGATAGGTGCTGTTAAAAAGGAATATGTGTCGGAAGAATTAAGTAAGGGCACGTGGAAATGGGAGGTATATGTACATGAAAATCCCAATACCGTGTGAATTTGGAAACATGGCAGACGGGAAAATATTTTTTCAGACAATATAGTCACGAAGATAAACCGAAACGTATTTCTGAACAGGAATATATGTCGGCTTATGAAGAATATCGAAATTATTAACGTGTTAAAGGATCAGCAAGATGCTGATCCTTTTTTATGAAAAAATGTTGGATTTATTGCAAAAATAAAGAGCGAAAAGTATAATACATATGTTTTTTATGAATAAAAACAATACATTTACTTATCTGTTTAAATATGCTATAATAAACAAGACAAAAGGAGACGCATGTTTGATTCAAGACCAACAAGATGTAACTGCGGTGGGACAGTAGTATATGGTAAAATGGAAAAATTCGGACTTCGCCCATACCAGAGCGGTTATTGTTATATATGTCAGAAATGTGGAGCATATGTAGGAACACACCAGAACAGACCAAAAGATGCATTAGGAATATTAGCGGCAGGAGACACCAGAAGATTGAGGGTGTTATGTCATGAAGAATTTGATAAGCACTGGATGAGTACGGCAGGAAAATCAAGAGTGTATTATCGTCTGTCAAAAGAAATGGGAATAAAAAAAGAAGACTGCCATTTTGGATACATGCAGAAAGACCAGCTTGTTGAAGCATTATCGATCATGCAGTCTTGGGAACATTACAACGCAAGATAGAAGGAGGCATATCTGTGAAAAAGAAAATGGTATCAATGTTATTGATCTTTACATCAGTAATTATGCTGACTGGGTGCGGATCACTATATTCTTCACATAAAAGCGGATACACAGAGATAACCGCTGTATCCGGCGTAACGTTTGAAATGCCGGAAAATTTTCTTTCGGATGCAACTGCTGTAACGAGCATCTCACAGGATTCTGATTATGAAGCGGCAGAGACTTATCTGTATAAGAACGGCGACAGTTGTTATATGCTTTTCAATATGAAATCTGTTATAGTCGCAGTTTCTACAGATACTTCATATAATCTTAGCGAATCAGATGATGTAGACGGTTCCATAACAAACAGTACCTTAAATGGCATCTGCTTTACCCCGGAAGATGGGAGCAGCTATTCCTATGAAGAATCAAATAAAAAAGATTCTTACAAAATGATTGCCGATGCAGTAGGGGATGTGACGCTCACGACCGAACTTTATGGGAAATATGATGGAAAGTTTGTCTATGTGGAAAGCTCCGGTATGGAGTGTACAATGTTCGTAGGCGCTAATATGGAAAAATACCGAAAGTTATCCGGAAGTCAGGAAAAATTGATCGAACATATTGCAAAATCACTGACGATCACAGCAGATGAAGCAACAGGTTCAGATGATCAGCCAAGCGAAGATGTTTCTGTCATGGATAGTGAAGATTCACAGAAAGAAACAAATATCTCTGATCCAGTTAGTGCTGAAGAAGATGCAACAGAAACAAAAACCGAAACAAAAAGCACAAAACAAGAAAATAGCGGAAATGAACAGTCCGAGCAGACATTCTTACATGCAGAATCAAATCAGCATGAGGCAACCGGAACGGCTTCAGATTTCTATCACCAGTTAAAGATAGGAGATGTTGGACGGTTAGAGGCATTAGATGGTTCTGGGAAAGAACTTAAGAGTACATTTGTGATCGTAAATGATCTGTATGTTAAAGATGATGCAGATAAAATCATCAGGGAATACTGCAAAACTGATGAATGCCCTTATGAATACTCTACAGCTCCAGAGGGTTACAGTTGGCATGCAATAGAATATACCTTAAGCATATCACCGGAAGATCTATATGTAGATATAAAATTAGTGGGACTGGATGGGGAAAAATTAAAATATCGTGGGGTAGCAGCTTCGTCCATGACTCATGATATTTTCTACTATATGGAAAAGACGGAAGACGGCTATTCAAAATTATATTGTTACTACGCAGTTCCAAACGGATGCAAAGAATACACATTGGAGTTTGGAACAAGAGTTGAAGGAGAAAATAGTACGGCATGTTATGAGATCGGTGAATTTTAGAAAAAGGAAGGTTTTTAATTAAAATAGTATAAGAAATTTTATGATTTTACAAATAATAAAATTGTTTTAATGTGCCGTGATAAGTATCAATAAAAGGTATGTGAGACCATTTGTTAATAATTGTTATAAGGAAGCAATAAATGCCTGCTGATGCAGGCTGTAACCGTCACTTCGTAATCTGCCTTGTTGTTATAAGGAAGCAATAAATGCCTGCTGATGCAGGCTACATTCAAAATTTTTCTTACTGCAAAATTGTTATAAGGAAGCAATAAATGCCTGCTGATGCAGGCCCAAGATTATTGACACAACAGGGGTTGACGGTTATAAGGAAGCAATAAATGCCTGCTGATGCAGGCGCCTGAGAGATTGATCCACCTAGTATTTTGATCATAATGAAGCAATCAATGTCTGCTGGTGCAGGTCATAGTCATAACCATTAATGAAAATATATCCAAAATATCTATTGTTGTAGGTTTATCTTGAAATAATAGCATTTGGACCGTTAGCTCAGTTGGTCAGAGCGGTCGGCTCATAACCGAAAGGTCTAGGGTTCGAATCCCTGACGGTCTATTACAGTATTGTTGCTGTGCCTGCCATTAGCATGTTTTCTGATGGCAGATTCCTCAATACTATCAGAAAAGGAGAAAAAATATGGATGAGAAGAAATATCATTATCCATCATCGGGTAATGAAAGAGCTATTGCAGATAAAAACAGGGAGGCAAGAGCCTGTGGATTATCATATGGTGCTTATATCGCAGGGGTAAGCAATGTCAGGAATGAACAATCAACAAAAAAGGTTCATTTCTGGTGGAATGAATAAATCAAAAAAGCAGGCGTAAACGCCTGCTTTTTTCGAAATCTTTGGTTCTAGAAAGGGATTTGTATGAAGTCGATTTTTGTAACTGAAAAAAGTTCAGTGGCAGAGGAATACGCAAGGATACTTGGTGTCACGGAACGGAAGGATGGATACCTTGAAAGTGACAGGTATATCATCACATGGTGTGTAGGACACCTTGTAACAATGTCTTATCCGGAAAAGTATGATGAAAAACTGAAAAAATGGTCGCTTGATACACTGCCATTCCTTCCGGAAGATTATCTTTATGAAGTCATCCCAAAGGTAGCAAAACAGTTCAACGTGATCAAAAAGCTGTATCACAGGGATGATGTAACAAGAATCTATTACGCAGGAGATTCTGGAAGAGAAGGAGCATATATCCAGGCACTTGTAAGACAGGAAGCAGGTGTACGTTCCGGGATAGAGGAAAGGGTTGTCTGGATCGATTCACAGACAGATGAGGAGATCAAGCGGGGAATCCGTGAAGCAAAACCATATGCATATTATGAAAATATCATCGCATCCGGCTATGAACGTGCAATCGAGGACTATTCTACCGGAATCAACTATTCAAGGATATTGTCCTTAAAGTATGCAAAACTTATCTGCAGTGCTGCAGGATTGAGCGGTTATACGCCGGTCGCAGTCGGACGCGTCATGACCTGTGTGCTTGGCATGGTCGTGCGCAGGGAAATGGAGATTAAGAACTTTAAAAAGACTGAATATTACAGGATTTTGAACAAGATTAATAAGTATGACTGTGCGATCAGCGCAGAGTGGAAGGTAACGCCAGAGAGCAGCATGGCAGGTTCGCAGGCATTGTATGATAACAAAGGATTTCTAAAAAAAGAGGATGCGTATGCTTTTATAAACAGGCTGCCGGATAAGATCCGTATTGAAAGCGTTGAAAAGGAAAAAGAGAAAAAGAACGCACCGACACTTTTTAACCTTGCGGAGCTTCAGGCAGAATGTACGAAAAAGTTCAAGATCAGCCCAGATGAAACGCTCGCAGTGGCACAAAAACTGTATGAGTACAAAATGACCACATATCCAAGAACAGATGCAAGGGTACTTTCATCTGCGATCGCAAAGGTAGTGGCAGACAATGTCAAAGGGCTAAAATCGTTTAGTGAAGAGACAGCCGTTATTTGTGATACCATACTGGATAATGGCTATATAGATAGCATACAGAAAAGGACGAGATATGTAGACGATACCAAGATAACAGACCATTATGCGATCATCCCGACAGGGCATGCGATTGAAAATTATACAGACCTGAATGATCAGGAAAAGAAAGTGTATGAATTGATCATGCGCAGGTTTTTAAGTATCTTTTATCCTCCGGCAGTTTATTATAAAGTCACATTAAATGAGAAAGCAAAAGATGAACTGTTTGTAAGGACGGTCAAAGTATTGCAGGATCCGGGGTATATGAAAGTTGCCGGTCTGCCACAAGAAGATCAGGATGCAAGGAGACTTGCAGAGGCAGTCAGCAATCTGACAGAAGGAATGGAAATCCCATGCAGTTATTCGACTGCACAGGCACAGACATCCCCACCAGCACGTTATACATCTGGTTCCATGGTACTTGCAATGGAAAATGCAGGAAATCTCATAGAGGAAGAAGAATTAAGGGCGCAGATCAAATCGAACGGTATCGGAACATCTGCAACCAGAGCCGAAACGATCAAAAAGCTGGTACGTCTTGGGTATCTGTTGCTAAATAAGAAAACGCAGATATTGACTCCGGCACCGCTTGGGTACATGGTTTACGAAGTGGTGGATCAGACCGTTCCGAGCCTTTTAAACCCACGCATGACGGCAAGTTGGGAGAAAGGTCTGCAGAAAGTAGCAGACGGGGAGCTGGAAGCAGCTAATTACCGGAAGACGTTGATCGAGAACATAGAACGAGAATGCGGCAATATGATACGCAATGATTATGTTGTCGAGATCAAGAAAAAGATCGCTGCTTATGTCCAGAATGAAAGTTACGAGGATGACCTGAAGCCGTTTCAGGAAGAAGTCCTTGAACTTATTTGCCCGGTGTGCGGAAAACATATTAAAACTGCTCCGTTCGGATACTGCTGTGAGGGATATAAAAAAGACGGCGGCTGTACTTTTGCGATAGGAAAGATCGCAGGCGTAAAATTGACAAAAGACCAGATGAAGATGCTCATTACAGAAGGACAAACAGAAGTTATTGAAGGATTTGTCTCAAAGTCGAGGAAAAAATTTGCGGCTGCTCTTAATCTGCAGATGGATGCAGAAGGAAAGCCAAAATTAAGCTTTGATTTTAGTGCAGTTGCGCCAAAGACACTTTCTGCCCGATGCCCGAAATGTGGAGGGGCAGTCCGTATCGCAAAATTCGGATACTGCTGTGAAAATTATGTAAAAGATGATCCAAATTCCTGCCATTTTGGGATTGGAACGATCGCAGGGAAAAAACTGTCGGAAACACAGGCAACGACACTTATTAAAGAGAAAAAGACAAACATCATAAAGGGATTCAAGTCAAAAAGTGGAAAATCCTTTGACGCAGCATTAAAGATGGATGCAGAAGGAAAGATAAGTTTTGATTTCCCGGAGCGGACAGATCCATCCGAATCAGATATCTCATGCCCGAAATGCGGAAAACTGCTCATCAAGGATATGTATTCCTATAACTGTACATGCGGTTACAAGATCTATCACAGGATCGCAGGAAAGGCAATGACAGATATGCAGATGAAGACGCTGATCACAACCGGAAAGCTTGGACGCACGTCTGGATTTAAGAGCAAGAAGGGGAAATCATTCACTGCCGGGCTGGTATGTGACGAAAATGGAACAATTACATTTAAAATTTGACACTCCCAATGCTTAAAGGAATGGGCTTTACGGCAAGTTTTCGTAACGGCAATGCGGATAGGAGAACAGGATATGAGATTTGTCACAACAGAAGAAGAGTTAAGAAAAAATGCAGGAAATCCCAAGGAAAAGATTTCTCTGGTTCAGACAGAGATAAAAAAGTGGGACTGTCCATTTTCGGGCAGGATGATCACACGTCAACTATATAAAAATATAGAACATGATAAAATGCCATCTGAAAAGATGCTTGAGGATCTGCAGAAAATAGGTATAACGGCTGACAGAATTGTAAAAATATCAAATCTAAAAAAATAAGATAATGATAACAGTACGACATAAACATGTACAAGTATATGTTTACTTATATGTTTAAATATGATATAATATACAAGACAGAAAGGAAACATATACATATGAGTTCATGCCGATTATTTATCTGCAGGGAAAATTGTGATGGGATATGCCGTAACAGCGAGGAAGCCTGTATAAAGGAGCAGTGCAGCCATATCAATGGAAACTGTCGAATGTGCGTACAGAAAAACTGCATGTTCAAAATGATAGAAGCAAAAGCTGCTGAGCAGAGAAAGAATGATATCATCGTCTATCTTGCTCATGATCTGAAGACACCGTTGACGTCGATCATTGCATATTTATCATTGTTAAATGAATCGCCGGATATGTCGGAAGAACAAAGAGCTAAGTATATAGGAATTTCTCTTGAGAAAGCGAAACGTCTTGGAGAACTGATCAATGAGTTCTTTGAAATTACAAGGTATAATCTTCAGAATATTACCTTGGACAAAAAGGAATTTTATCTTTATGTTCTACTTGAACAAGTGATGGATTCTTTTGCTGCGGTATTTAAGCAGAAAGGATTAGAGTGGAAGATAGAGGTAGATGATAAAATTTTAATTTATGGTGATCCGGACAGACTTGCCAGGGTTTTTGAGAATCTGCTTCGGAATGCAGTTTCATACTGCTATCCAAATTCTCTGATCGAGGTTTATGGGATGATCGATGGAGATGAGGCAGATGTTATTGTAAGGAATCAGGGCAAGACGATACCAGAACATCAATTAAACAACCTGTTTGAGAAATTTTACAGATTAGATGAAGCGAGATCATCCGAAACAGGTGGTGCAGGTCTTGGACTTGCTATTGCCAAAGAGATCATCGAGCTTCATGATGGAACTATTAAAGCAACCAGCCAGAATGAGTATACGACATTCACAATAAGGCTGCCAAGAAAGAAGGAGGAACAATGAAAAAAGTATATGTAATTGGACATCGCAATCCAGATACAGATTCTATCTGTTCTGCGATCGCATATGCAAATCTTAAAAATCAGGTGGAAGGGAATGGATACGAAGCATATCGTGCCGGAAATATCAATGGTGAAACAAGATATGTTCTCGATACATTTGGAATCAAAGATCCTAAATATGTTAGTGATGTAAGACCAAGACTTACAGATGTTAACCTAAATTCTGTTAAAGGGGCAAAACCAACAGATTCACTGAAAGCTGTACGAGAGATGATGCAGACAGAGAAGATTGTATCTCTTCCAGTATTAGATGGAAAGAAAATGATCGGACTTGTATCTATCAGTGATGTTTTAAAAGCAGACATGGATGTTTATGATAATGAGATTCTTGCGAAATCAAAAACACCATACAAGAATGTAGTTGAAACATTAGATGGAACACTTCAGACAGGAGATATTGAAGGATATATCACAGAAGGTAAATTAACAGTATCTGCAGCAAGTGTTGACACAATGGAAGAGTTTGTAACAGCGAAAGATACAGTGATCGTTGCAAACCGTGAAGATGCACAGATCGGTGCACTTCAGACAGGAGTACAGTGTATCGTTGTATGTATGGGAACAGAAGTAAGTGATAAAGTATTAGAACTTGCCAAAGAAAAAAATTGCAGAATCATCACAACACCATACGATACATTTACAGCAAGCCGTTTAATCTGCCAGGCTATGCCAGTATCTTACATTATGGCAACAGATACGATTGTATCATTTAATGAAACAGATTATATCGATGATGTCAAAGAAGAGATGACAAAGAAACGTTTCCGTTATTTCCCTGTATTGAATTCAGATAATGAATTCGTAGGATTTATTTCCAGACGTCGTATTTTAGAATTCAGCAAGAAACAGGTAATCTTAGTTGACCACAACGAAGTATCCCAGGCTGTCGAAGGATTAGAAGAATGCGAGATCATGGAGATCATCGATCATCATAGAATCGGAAGTGTGGAAACAGTTTCACCTGTATACTTCAGAAATCAGCCAGTTGGATGTACAGGAACAATTATTGCTCAGATGTATCGTGAACAGGGAATCGAGATCACAAAAGAGATGGCTGGATTAATGTGTTCAGCAATCCTTTCTGATACATTAATGTTCCGTTCACCAACTTGCACACCAGTTGATGAGCAGATCGCAAGAGAGTTAGCTGCTATCGCAGGTGTTGATGTAGAAGAGCATGCAAAAGCTATGTTCCGTGCAGGAAGTGATTTAAGTGGTAAGACTCCAAACGAAATTTTCTATATGGATTACAAGAAATTCAACGCTGATACAATTAACTTCGGTGTTGGACAGATTACATCTATGGATCAGGGTGAATTAGATGATATCAAAGCACCAATCCTTGAGTATATGGATTCCGTAAAAGAAGAACAGGGACTTGACTATGTATTCTTTATGTTAACAAATATCTTAGAAGAGACAACACATCTATTAATCTGCGGACCAGATGCAGAAGGTGTGATCGAGCGTGGATTTGATGTAACACCAGAAGATAAGATTGCAGTATTACCAGGAGTTATGTCACGTAAGAAACAGATGATTCCTAACTTACTGAATGCATTTCAGCAGTAATTTACAAAAGATTAATTGAGCAGCTAAAGCTGTTGATATATGAAGAAAATTAAATTATAAAGTATGATAATTGTCAGATTTTTTTCAAAATCTGGCAATTATTTTTTGCAAAAAAATAAAACACAAACCACGTAAATTGGACGTTTGTTGGTAGAAAGATACAAAAAATAAGATAATAAATCGTAGAATTAGTACAAATTGATAAAAACGTTTGACGTTAACTTGGACTTCAAATAGATCCAATCAGAAATTATAATAAAAACAAGTCGAAGGGAAATGGGTGATAAGATGAACCGAAGAGAGAATAAAATATTCAGCGAGCTGATTTGGAATGATAAATCAACGGTAGCAGCATTTAAAGATAAATATAATGTTCAGGAGCGCTCTATAAGATTAGCAATTAAGAGTATCAATGATGATCTTATGGAAGCTGGATTACCAACAATCTTTGAGAATAGCGAAGGAGAACTGAGTATCGAAGATAAAGACCAAATCGCTGTGAAAGAGTTTGAAAAATTTATTCAAAATTATAATTTCTATTCTTACACCATGACAAAAAATGAGAGACATACAATTTTAGCCTTGATACTTTTAAACGGCAGAGAATACATCACAGTGGATATGCTTAAAAATGAAATTGGAGTCAGCAGAAATACAATTTTAAATGATCTTCAGGAGTTGAAAAGCTGGTTTGAAGACAGGGAAATGACTTTAAAAGCAAAACCACATGTTGGATATGTGATCGATGCAACAGAGACACAGATCCGTGAAAATATTCTGAAACTTATGGAAGTTAACAGTGAAGAATATTATCAAAACGGATATACGTTGAATGTATATTGGTGGTTGCTTTTAAAGCAACTCGATACAATGAACTCTTTTGAAAATCTTAAGAATATTCTGCTGGAAGAGGAAGAAGAGACAGGTGTTATCCTGGAAGACTATTCGTTTTATGAAGCAGGCATTGAATTGATGATCATTTTGAATCGATTAGATCAGGGTAAATATCTTATAAGTTTTAATGATGAATTAAAAGAAGAAATAGAGATCAGTTCAAAATATCCTTTCAGCAAATCTGTTTTAAATAAAATTGGAAGAAAATATGATGTAAAGATAACAGAAGAAGAAATTTTGATGTTCACAAAACATCTTAGAGGAAAAAGATATTTAAAAGGTGAGCGAAACAGTGCAACCTCATTAGATATCAATGTGATGATCGCAGAAGCAATTCATTTGATCTCAGGTCAGTTAGGAATCGATTTTTATCTGGATTTTGGACTGTATGATCTGATGGTTGCACATATGAAATCTGCAGTTTACAGAGTTATGAATGGAGAAGTTCTTGTAAATCCATTTAAAGATGAGATTATCAATGATTATCCTGAAATCCTTCAGATTGTACATAAAGAACTTGAAAATTTAGAGAACTTTATCGGAAAGAAATTTAGAGAAGATGAAGTGATGTTTCTTGTTTTGTATTTTGCATCAGTGATAGAAAAAGAAAAGATACAAAGTAATAAAAATAAGAAAATTCCGGTAGCACTTGTTTGTGCGACAGGAAGAGGAACTGTTCAGTTTATGTTGGCAAAACTTAAGATATTAGAAAATATCATAGATATTGTCAGTGTATCATCTCATCACAATATGAATGAGATCGAGCAGTCTGGCGCGAGGATGATAATTTCAACTATTCCATTACCGAATTCGAAACTGCCAAATGTGGCAGTGAGAAGCCCAATGCTTGATGATCAGGATATTCTTACAATACAGCAAAAAGTATTTGAATTGAAAGAAAAAGAGCAGGAAGAGATAGAAGAACAGGAAAACAGAGTGATAAAACAAAATCCTCAAAAAGATATTCAAGGAGCTTTTTACAATCTGTTATCCAAGGAACGCATTGAAATGGATTATCCGGCAAAAGACTGGGAAGATGCCATAAGATGTGCGGGAAAACTTCTTTATGATACAAACACAGTAACAGAACAATACGTTGAAGAAATGGTAAGCAGTGTAAAAAAACATGGACCATACATTGTTGTTTGTAAGGGAATGGCACTTCCTCATGCAGATTGCAGCAAAGGTGCGATCAAGGAGGCGGCTTCACTTGTCAGATTGAAGACACCGATTGAATTTGGAAGTGTTTATAATGACCCGGTCAGATACGTCATAGGAATGAGCATTAAAAGTGCAGAAAGTATCAATCAGGCCATTTATGATATGATGAAAATTTTTGGAGATGAAAACAACATGAATAAATTTGACTCGCTCCCAGATGAGCAGGCAGTTTTAGACATGATCAACAGTTTTCAGAAACAAAAAATATAAATAAAAAGGAGAGCTTAAAATGGACAAGATAATAAGTAACAAAGAAAAAAGTTATTTGGCAGTTACTTTATCAGGTGACAACGACAAGGAAGTAATTAAGCAGATGGCATCTGCACTGGAAGAAGAAGGGTATGTAAAAGATACTTTCGCAGATGCAATTGTAAAAAGAGAAAGTATTTATCCAACAGGACTTCCTGTAGGAGAGATCAATGTAGCAATTCCGCATACTGATCCAGAACATGTAAACAATGCAGCAGTTTGTCTGGGAATCTTAGACAAACCAGTAACATTTAATGTTATGGGAATGGAAGGAGAGACAACAGAAGTTTCATTATTATTTATGCTTTCCATCAAACATAAAGAAGATCAGATGGGAATGCTTCAGAAATTAATAAGTCTTTGTCAGGATCAGAATACATTGAAAGAAATTCTGGCAAAAGATCAGGACAAGATTAATGAGGTTATGACAGCTCTGGTAGAGAAATAATGACTTTATTGATAGAGAAAAATGAGAAAACGCATACATAGAAAGGAGAAATTAATATGAAAAGAATTATTATTGCGTGTGGATCAGGAGTAGCAACATCAACAGTGGCAAATCAGAAGGTATCAGCATATTTGGATGAACATGGATATTCAGGAAAATATCAGATCGAACAGTGTCAGGTATCAGAACTTGCTGAAAAAGGTAAGAGTGCTGACTTCGCGATCGCAACAACAGTAGTTGGAGCAAACATGCCTTGCCCAGTATTACCAGGACTTCCATTATTAACTGGTGTTGGAGCAGACAAATTATTCAGCGACGTTGAAGAACAGATGAATAAATAAGAAAAACTATCAGAAAAAGAGAGATAAGAAGGGAGAAAAATCATGCAGGCAGTTATTGATTTTTTCAGTTATATTAACGGCTTAGGCGCAAGCGTCATGATGCCAATCATTTTAACAATTTTCGGAGTTATTTTAGGGGCTAAATTTGGTAAAGCTTTAAGAGGTGGTCTTACAGTAGGTGTAGGTTTCATCGGATTAAACCTTGCAGTAGGATTGATCGGTACATATCTTGCACCAGCTGTACAGCAGATGGCAACAAGATTCCATTTATCACTTACAACAGTAGACGTAGGATGGCCAGCTGCAGCAGCTATCGCTATGGGAACAACAGTAGGTCTGTTGATCATCCCAATCGGATTGATTATTAACATTATCATGTTACTTACAAACACAACACAGACAATCGACGTTGATATCTGGAACTACTGGCATTTCGCTTTTACAGGTTCTTTAGTAGCAATCGTTACAGATAACCTTACATACGGAATCATCGCAGCGATCATCAACATCATTATCGTATTTGTAATTGCTGACTACACAGCACCAAAAGCAGAAGAAGTATTAGGAATGCCTGGAGTATCTATTCCTCACGGATTCTCAGCAGCTTATGTACCATTTGCAATCGTGATCAACTGGGTTATGGACAGAATTCCAGGTGTAAACAAAATCGACATCAATATTGAAAAATTACAGAAGAAATTTGGTGTATTCGGAGAACCAATCTTAATTGGTACAGTATTAGGTATTGTAATCGGAGCTTTAGCAGGATATGATCTTAAAAATATTTTAACAAGTGGTATATATTTAGGAGCAGCTTTAGTACTGATTCCAAAAATGGCATCATTACTTATGGAAGGACTTATGCCTATTTCAGAAGCAGCACAGGCATTCATTTCTAAGAGATTTTCTGACAGAGGAAAAATCTACATTGGACTTGATTCAGCTGTAGGTGTAGGACATCCTATCACATTAACAGTAGCATTAATCCTTGTACCAGTAGCAGTATTCTTAGCAGTAATCCTTCCAGGAAACACAGTATTACCAATGGCTGACTTATCTTGCATCCCATATATGTTAGTACTGATCGTTCCATTAGTTGGTGGTAACGGATTCCGTGCGATCATCACAGGTATCATTGCATTAGCAGGTGGTTTATATATTTCAACTGACCTTGCAGCAGTTACAACATCTGTAGCTCATACAGTAGATGCCGCTACATACAATGGTGTAACACAGATTTCTTCTATCTGTGATGGAGCTAACCCTTTAACATGGGTAATCTACAGAGCAGGTAACTTAAGTATCGTTGCATTAGCAGTTGTTGGTGTTATCGCACTTGCATTAGCTTTCTTAAACAGAAAACGTATTATCAAAGCAGCACATGCTGAACAAAACTAAGATATAAAACAGCAGAAAGAGGTAAATGTATTTATGAAAAGTTATATATATAAAAAATCGCATTATCTCATTCAGCATACCATACCAGGAATATTCACACTTCTGATCGGGCTTTATTGCCTGATCAGACAGGTGATGACCGGATTTGATGGTTTGCTGATGTTTGTATTAATTATTTGCGTATATAATGTTTGGAATGAGTTTGTATCCTTGAGTAATCCGTACGAATTTGATCTTGGCGAAGAAACTATAACTTTTCGTGGATACAACAAGGAACATACATATAAGATCAGTGAAATGACAGCTTTCTCTATGAGAATGGTAGCAGGAAACACAAAGATCTATATGAACATCGACAAAGGTGGACTATTAAAAGGCAGATACTGGCTTAGAGTATCTGAATTTGATGATGATAAAGATATTATAGATTATTTTTATGATTTGGATGAACGAGTAAATCCACACTCTGTTATCACAAAAGCAAGAAAAGCAGGCAGAGCGAGATTGGCTCAGAAAGCGAAACGAGTTTAGGAGGAATTAAGATAGATGTTGGTAACATTAAAAGAATTACTTGACCAGGCAAAGGTTGAACATAAAGCAGTTGGTGCTTTTAACGGAACAACATTAGAAGCGATCAGAGGAATCATACAGGCAGCAGAGGAATTAAATGCACCTGTTATTTTACAGCATGCACAGAGTCATGATGATCTGATCGATTTAGAAGAAATTGGACCTGTTATGAAATATTATGCCGAGAGAGCGAAAGTTCCTGTGGCATTACATTTAGATCATGGTTCAAGTTTTGAAAGATGCGTACAGGCATTAAGACTGGGATTTACTTCTGTAATGTATGATGCATCAGCAAAATCTTTCGAAGAAAACGCAGCAGAAACAGCAGAGATCGTTAAGATCGCACATGCAGTAGGAGCAAGCGTAGAAGCTGAACTCGGTCATATCTTTACATCAAAAGTCGTACAGGGTGAAGGTGCAGGAGCTGATAGTACAGATGATTATGAAGATTTAGATAACATCTATACAGATCCTGAAGTTGCAAAGAAATTTGTAGAAATGACAAATGTAGATTGCCTTGCCGTTGCATTTGGAACAACACATGGTGTATATCTTACAGAGCCTAAATTAGATCTTCCAAGAGTCGCAAGACTTCGTGAAGCAACAAATATTCCACTTGTTATGCATGGTGGTTCTGGTGTATCAGATGAAGACTATGCAGTAGCAATTGAAAATGGTATTTGTAAAGTGAACTATTATACATACATGAATACAGCAGGTGGAAAAGCATCAAAAGAATACTGGGCTGACGACAGCAAACCATTATTCTATGATTCTATGTCATTAGTTGCGACAGAAGCAATCAAAGAAGATGTAAAACGTGCGATCAAAGTATTCCAGAAAATCAAATAGTTCAAAGAAAGAAGGCGTAAAAATGGCAGTTTATAAAGAAACGATCTTATTAAAATCACATGGTAAAACTCCAACATATGTAAATATCACACCACAGGTTCGAGAAGCAATCGAAAAAAGTGGAATCCAGAATGGAATCTGTACAGTCATTTCTCCACATACAACATGTTCTGTATTTTTTGAAGAATTTGTACATGATTATAATGAAGCAGGAGATGAGTTCTTACAGGAAGATTTGAACGATGTGTTAAAGAAGATCATTCCTGATCATGTAAGTGAAGATCAGTATAATTATCCAGGAGAAGAACATTATAAGGCTGTAGAATCATGGCCAGATGCAGATACATATCTTCCAAACGGAGATAGAACAGCTTTATTTAATGGTGATGCCCACTTAAGATCAACACTGATCGGTTCCAGTGCAACATTAGAAGTTGACGAAGGAAAATTAGGAGTTGGAGCTACAGGATATGTATATTTTGTAGACTTTGACAGAACAAGAGAAAGAACAAGAAAATGTAAGATCATCGTAATCGGAGAATAGGGGGAAAAAGATAAAATGGCAAAAGCAGAATCTCCATTTTTAATTGTTAATCCTAAATCTTATTTATATGGTGAAAAAAGCTTAGAATTAGCAAAAGCAGCAGACAAGACAGCAAAAGAAACAGGACTTCAGATTTATTTTACATGCCCATATGCAGATATCAGACTGATCAAAGAAAATACAGAAAACCTGATCGTATGTGCACAGTCTATGGATTCATTAACACCAGGACGAGGAATGGGACATGTACTTCCAGAATCTTTAAAAGAAGCAGGAGCAGAAGCTGTATTCTTAAATCATGCAGAAAACCAGAAAACAGTATCTGAATTATATGCAACGATCAAAAGAGCAAAAGAACTTGGAATGATCACGATCGTTTGTGCAGATTCAACAGTAGAAGCAAAAGCAGTTGCATGTATGGATCCAGATATCGTATTAGCAGAGCCAACAGATCTGATCGGTACAGGTAAGGTAGCAGACGATTCTTATACAATTGAAACAGTCAAAGGACTTCACGAAGTCAATCCAGATGTTTTAGTTATGATCGCATCAGGAGTCAGCACAGCAGAAGACTGCTACAATGTTGTAAAACTTGGAGCAGACGGAACAGGAGCAACTTCTGGAATCTTAAACGCACCATCTCCAGCACAGAGAATACAGGAAATGGCAGAGGCTATTGTTAAAGCGAAGAATGAGAAATTTTAATTTTGTAATTGGCCAACTGTAGATTTTGAGTATATGATAAAAAATA
>ERZ1106963.2584-NODE-2584-length-17493-cov-3.042895_pt1 | contig 17493 bp, 19 predicted proteins | sample MGYA00403681_ERZ1106963 | MGnify/ENA primary metagenome ERZ1106963 (study PRJEB35170, sample SAMEA104062407) | human gut metagenome | biome: human gut; feature: human-associated habitat; material: faeces | place: Denmark | collected 2012-05-03 ...
GAATATCCGATTGATACCAGCGATGGATTTATCGGATTTATTTGTGGTATTATCTGCCAGGATCACGATCTGGAGCAGATGTATCTTGACAGCTTCCTGAAACTTGCCTGCCTCGAGGGAGCGGATATTGAAGAGACCTACAAGACGCTGGAGACCATCAGTGAGAAATATCATGTAAAATTCGTTTTAAGCATATCCATGAATGCAGCCGATCTTCCAGAGTGCGCGAAAGAAAGTGTTGTAGTATCTTTATAAGAGATTCAAAATGAACGAAACCGCAGCTGTCAGCGCAGGGCGGAGACAGGAGACTGTCCGATTCATCTGAAAAAGGAGAATTGGATGGTCTCTTTTTGCGCATAGGAAACTTCGCCCTATGGCAAAAAACGCTCATTACCACAGTGATGAATACGATAAGTACCTGCGCTTCAGAATCCGGCGGAAACCGGATTTCTGAAGCGCAGTACATATCCGGTGGTTGCTTGGCGGATGAATGAGCCGTAACCGGCGGCCAGAACAACCGGATTTGGGATGTCCCCGTCAGCTTCTTAGTTTTTTGGCTAATTGAGGGAGTAATTGTAGACATTGATCGCCGACTGGTGTAAAATATTAGTTAGAATTTTTTTGAAATTATGGCTGAATTTGGAAAATTTTAACGATATATAACAGAAAGGTGGATTTTCTATGCAGTACGATTTTGACACACCGATCGATCGGACCCATACTTGGTCGATCAAGCATGATTTTAAGAAAGAAAATGGGAAAGCGGATGATATTCTGCCGCTCTGGGTGGCGGATATGGATTTCCGATCGCCGGACAGCGTGGTTGAGGCGCTGAAAAAGGCAGTAGATCACGGGATTTTCGGTTACAGCCGGGCAGATGAGTCGTACTTTGATGCGGTGGCAGCGTGGTATCAGAAACGCCATCATCTGACTCTGCAGCCGGAGTGGATGACCTGCACGCCAGGTATCGTGTTTGCACTCTCGATCGCAGTGAGGGCTTTTACCCAGGAGGGCGATGCGGTGTTGATCCAGCCGCCGGTCTACCATCCATTCAGCCGGGCGATCCTCCGCAATAAGCGGACGCTGGTGGAGAATCCGCTGGTTTTAAAAGATGGACATTATGAGATGGATCTGGAAGAGCTGGAGCAGAAGGTGCTGGATGAGCATGTCAAACTGATGATTTTATGCAATCCGCACAATCCAGTTGGCCGTGTCTGGACGAGGGAAGAGCTGACCGCACTGGCTGACATCTGCCTGCGCCACCATGTATACGTGATCAGCGACGAGATCCATGGCGATTTTGTATGGCAGGGGCATGAGCAGACTCCGTATGCGTCGATTTCAGAGGAAGCATGCCTTCATTCGATGATGTGTACAGCGCCGAGCAAGACTTTCAATTTGGCTGGCATGGCGACATCAAACCTCTTTATCCCGGATCCGGAGATGCGGCGTAAATTCCGGTCGGAGCTGCTGGATGTTGGTCAGGAAAATATGAACCGTCTGGGATTGTTCGCCTGCCGTGCAGCGTATGAAGGCGGCGGGGAATGGCTGGATCAGCTTATCGGCTATCTGGCTGGCAATCTGGCACTGGTGCGCGATTTCTGTAAAAACCGTGTGCCGCAGATTCAGCTGGTAGAACCGGAGGGAACGTATCTGGCATGGCTGGATTGCCGTGAACTGGGGATGACGGATGATGAATTGATGGCATTCTTCTCGGATGACGCGAAGGTATGGCTGGATCCGGGCACGCATTCGGGTGAACAGGGATCTGGATTTATGCGCTTTAATCTGGGAAGTTCGCGCAGTGTGATTGCACAGGCGCTCGATCAGATCGAGGCGGCATGGAAAAAACGGAACGCACAATGAAAAATAGCAGAACCGTAAAAATAAAACGTTCGGAGGGATTGCATGGAATTTGAAGAAGTGGAGAATATTGGACAGCGGATCAAGGAGATTCGCAAGAGTAAATCTATCACGATCCAGAAGCTGTCCCAGTTTACCGATCTGTCAGTGGGATATCTGAGCAATCTGGAGAGGAACCAGGCAAGCCCGACGCTGAACAATCTGCAGATTATGGATGATTCTGTATAATTGACGGGATGAATTGATCTTGAAATTTGGACAATTCACTCGTATAATAAAGGCTGTACGTTGGGCTATACAGAATATTGCAAAAGTCCATGGCCGGAGACAAATTTGCGTGGATTTTTGTCTGGTAACTGTGAAACTGCAGAAACAGCTGCCAGAGAAGTACATCGGGAAAAGGGAGGATAGAGCTGCATGGCCAAAAACAAGAAAATTGTACGCTACAGAAAGCCATTGAATATCAATGTAGGCATGATCATTTTTGCCATGATTTTCGTATCTTTCTTTCAGTGTCTATACATACCTCAGGCGGGATCACGTCCAGTTTTATGAGGTCGTCGAGGGAAGTATTGTAAATAATAAAGAATACAACGGAATCCTGTTTCGGGATGAGACAGTGGAAAATGCACCGCAGACCGGATACGTCAACTATTATGTGCGCGAGGGAAAGCGGGCAGGCGCTGGGGCGCGCGTCTATTCGCTAGATGAGACCGGCGAGCTGGGAAAATTTTTGGAAGAAAATCAGTCCTCTGGGGTGTCCCTGTCAGCAGAAAATCTGGCTGATTTGAAGAAACAACTCAGTTCGTTCTGTTTATCCTACAACGATCAGCGTTTTGAAAGCGTCTACGACGCCAAATATTCTTTGCAGGCTTCGGTTGCAGAGTATATGAATTTCAATGCGCTGGGCGATATGGATGCACAGCTTCAGGCACAGGGCATCAATTACAAACAGATATCGACGCCCCAGCCGGGTATTATTTCCTATGTGACCGATTCTTTTGAGGGAGTCGCGCCGGAGGAGGTGACGGCGGATTCGTTTGACCGGAGTCAATATACGCGGCAGGTGGGACGAGCCGGGGAGCTGATCGAGTCGGGCACGCCGGTGTACAAGATCATCACATCAGAGAACTGGAGTATCGTGTTTCAGATGGATGACAAAGATAAAGAGCAGTTTGCCGATCAAGATACACTGACGATCGAGCCGTTGGGAAGTGATATGAAATTCCGGGGAAATTATTCGATGTTTACCGGTTCCGATGGCAATCTGTATGGACGCCTGGATCTGGACCGTTACATGATCCAGTTTGAATCCGAGCGTTTTATGACCTTCGAGATCTCCAGCGAGGAAACGCAGGGACTTAAAATTCCGGTATCATCGGTGATGGAGAAGGAATTTTATACCATTCCAGTTGACTATATGACAACGGGCGGAAACGCTACTGAAGATGAGGCTGGCTTCAATAAAGAAGTTTACGGCGAAGGCGGAAAGGCGTCGATTGAATTTGTCACGCCGGAGATTTACAGCTCGACCGATGAGTATTATTATGTCGAGAAGAGCGACGATGGGCTGTTAAAGAGCGGCGATTATCTGGTGAAGCCGGATTCAAACGAGCGCTTCCAGGTAGGACCGACGGCAAAGCTGACAGGTGCTTACAATATTAATAAGGGATACGCGGTGTTCAAGCAGGTGAAAGAACTTGCAAATAGCGGTGAATATTACATTGTAGAAAAAGGAACCAAATATGGATTATCGGTTTATGACCATATCGTGTTGGATGCCAGTACCGTATCGGATGGTCAGATCGTATATCAGTAATGATATTTCCAAAATATAGAGATAAGGAAGGTGTATCACATATGGTTCAGGAACAGTTAGAAGAAGTACGTCAGAATATACGGAACGCCTGCGAGCGGAGCGGACGGAAGGTGGAGGATGTCACGCTGATCGCGGTCAGTAAGACAAAACCGGTGCCGATGCTTCAAGAGGCATATGATGCCGGCGCCAGAGATTTCGGCGAAAACAAGGTGCAGGAGATTCTGGAGAAGGAACCGCAGCTGCCGTCTGATATCCGTTGGCATATGATTGGACATTTACAGAAAAATAAAGTCCGTCAGGTAATTGACAAGGCAGTTCTGATTCACTCCGTCGATACGGTGGGACTGGCAGAGCAGATCGAAAAAGAAGCGGTCAAACGTGATCTGGACGTTTCTATTCTTCTGGAGGTCAATGTCGCCGGAGAAGAGTCCAAATTTGGTTTTGCCCCGGAAGAAGTCGAGGAAGCGGCACGCGAAATTGCAAAGTACCCGCATGTCCACATACAGGGACTTATGACGATTGCACCATTTGTAGAGAATTCGGAAGAAAATCGTGGTGTTTTAAAAAATTATATGAATTATATGTTGACATGAAACGGAAAAACATTGATAATGTTACTATGAATGTCCTTTCGATGGGAATGACCGGAGACTATCAGACAGCGATTGAAGAAGGTGCAACTATGGTAAGAGTCGGTACGGGCATTTTTGGAACCAGGGCAAAGATAGGAGAGAAATAGGGTTATGAGTATTCTGAACAAATTAATGGATACAATGCGTCTCACAGAGAATGATGACGATTACTTCGATGAGGAAGATTACGAAGAAGAAAAACCGGTGATTAAGAAGCGTTCTTTCGGCAAGAGAGACGAAGAGATGGATGATTACCGCCACGATGAGGAATCCAAGCCGCGTTTTCTGCCACGTTCCTCTAACAATAAGGTAGTGCAGATGCGCCGCAGCATGGAAGTATCTTTGATCAAACCTACTTCCATGGAGGATACGAGAGAGATTTGCGATTGCCTGCTGGCTGGAAAAGTTGTTGTTTTAAATATGGAAGGAATCCACATGGAGGTTGCACAGCGTATCATTGATTTTACCTGTGGCGCAACCTATTCGATGGATGGAAATCTCCAGAAGATTTCCAATTACATCTTTATTGCGACACCGTCATCGGTTGAGCTGTCCGGCGACTTTCCCGAACTCTTAGCAGACGGTTCCATGAATGTTTCCGGGATGAATCTCCACTTCTGATACTGATATACTCCCAGGTTCGCTATATATCTGAACCTGGGAGTATTTATTATACAATCGGAAATTTGTGTGATTTCTGATTGTATACAGGCTCTCCGGGTAGGAGCACACTTTATATAAGCACTTTCGAACAGGAGTAGAAACACGCGATGCTGCAGGAAAAAGAAGAACAGCTTTTAAAAAAGAGAATGATAGAACTGGCCGGACTCTGTTATCAGCGCGATATACAGACAAGTACCGGCTTTTTGTCGTTAAATGAACAGACGATCTTTCACTCGATCGAGAAGACGCTGCCGCCGGTGCGGACTTGCCTGACGGGTGGCTTTGAGGGCGCAGAGCGCAAACTTCTTTGTTTTCTGGCTTCGTATGATGAGGAGGAGTTTGGACTTCCGATTGCCGTGTTGGAGGTCATTCCGGCAAACCTGCGTTACAGTGAGGCGCTGACGCACCGGGATTATCTCGGGGCGCTCATGAACCTGGGGATTGAGCGCAGCTGCATCGGGGATATTCTGATGAAGGAAAATGGCTGCTGCGTCTTCTGCCAGGAAAAGATGGCGGATTATCTCTGCCAGGAACTCACGATGGTGCGCCACACCTCCGTGATCTGCCGCAGGGCGGACGCGACGGAGCCGATCACGCCGAAGATGGAGCGCGTGAGTGGAAGCGTTGCATCACCGCGTCTTGACAGTGTGATCGCGATGGTATTTTCATCCTCCCGCACGAAGATACTGCCGCTCATTGAGGGCGAAAAGGTATTTATTGACGGGAAACAGGTGACTTCCCCGGCGGTGCAGCTTAAAGAGGGCGAGATTGTATCTGTGCGCGGCATGGGAAAATTCCGCTTTGCCGGGAGTGGGGGATTGTCGAAAAAGGGACGTCTGTATGTTTATGCGGATAAATATGTGTAAAAAAGAAAGGACTGAAAACAAATGACAGCAGTAAAGAATGAGAAAATGAATCGCGTAACCGTTCACCTGGACGAGAAGCCGATCTATGATATTGTGATGACCGAAGATTTTTCGGCACTTCCGGGTGAAATCGAAAAACTCTCCATTTCAAACCGCCGTCTCTGCATCGTGACGGATTCGAACGTAGAAAAATTATATCTGAATGAGGTAAAGGAACTTCTGGCGCCGTGCTGCAAGACGGTAATTTCGTTCGTATTTCCGGCGGGCGAGGAGCACAAAAACCTCGACACCGTCCGGGATTTATATGAGACGCTGATTTTGAACCATTTTGACCGCAACGATATGCTGGCAGCACTCGGCGGCGGAGTTGTGGGCGATCTCTGCGGATTCGCGGCGGCGACCTATCTGCGCGGCGTTGCCTTCATGCAGATTCCGACGACGCTTCTTTCCCAGGTGGACAGCAGCATTGGCGGCAAGACGGGCGTTGATTTTGACGCGTACAAAAATATGGTTGGCGCGTTTCATATGCCGAAGCTGGTATTTACCAATATCAATACGCTTCAGACGCTTCCGGACAACCAGTTTTCCGCCGGTATGGGCGAGGTTATTAAACATGGTCTGATCAAGGATGCGGCATATTATGAGTGGCTGCTTGAAAATGCGGCAGATATCTGGGCGCGAAAGCCGGAGGCACTCCGCAAGACAGTGACCTGGAGCAATGAGATCAAGCGTGCTGTGGTAGAGAAGGATCCGACCGAAAAAGGCGACCGTATGCTCTTAAACTTTGGTCATACGCTGGGACACGCGATCGAGAAGCTGAAAAACTTTGAACTTCTACACGGTGAATGCGTGGCACTCGGCGCGCTGGCAGCGATGAAGCTGTCGGAAAACCGCGGCATGATCAAACCGGAGGAAACAAACCGCTTCAAAGAAGCACTGGGAGAATTCCATATCGGTACGCAGGTATCCGGGCTTGAGAAAGATGCGATTGTGGCAGCGTCCAAGAACGACAAGAAGATGGATTCCGGCATCATCAAATTTATTCTTATTCATTCCATCGGCGACGCCTACGTGGATCGCACGGTAACCGAGGACGAGATGAAACAGGCACTCGATCAGGTGCTGGTATAATAGCAGGAAAGGAATCAGGTGCATGAACACGAAATTACGACAGTTCTTTATCTTTTTTATCGGGTTGGGAGTCAGCATCGGACTGGATCAGTTTACAAAACATCTGGCAGTTGTCCATCTGAAAGGGCAGAAGCCATTTGTGCTCATTAAGGGTGTGTTTGAATTTTATTATTCTGAAAACCGCGGCGCTGCTTTTGGAATGCTGCAGGGACGGCAGGGATTCTTCTTCCTGATTGCAGCGGCAGTCATTCTGGCAGTGTTGTGGGCGGTTTACCGGATGCCGGCAGGGAAACGGTATCTGCCGCTGATGTGCAGCTTGTTTCTGCTCGTATCAGGCGCAGTTGGCAATATGATCGACCGTCTGACACAGAAATATGTGGTGGATTTCCTGTATTTTAAGTTGATTGATTTCCCGATTTTTAATGTGGCAGACTGCTATGTGGTGATCGCGACTTTCTCGCTGATCCTTCTGTTTTTCTTCTTCTATTCGGATGAGGAACTGGAATTTCTTTCTTTTAGAGGTGCGAAAAAGGAGTCGGGGCGATGATGCAGGAATATCTGGTTCCAGAAGAGGCGGCTGGAACCCGCATCGATAAATTTCTGGCGGACGCCTGCCCGGATCTGTCCCGTTCCTTTTTGCAGAAGCTTCTGAAAGAGAGCAGCGTGACAGCAGACGGAAAAGCGGTTAAAAGCAGTTTCAAGGTAAATGGCGGGGAAACTATCGCCTTTGAAGTTCCAAAACCGCAGGAGGCGGCGATCGAGGCGGAAAATATCCCGTTGGACATTTTGTATGAAGATTCGGATATAATTTTAGTCAATAAGCCGAAGGGGATGGTTGTCCATCCGGCGGCAGGGCATTATACGGGGACTCTGGTCAATGCTCTGATGTACCATTGCAAGGATCAGCTCTCCGGCATCAACGGAGTCATGCGCCCTGGGATCGTCCACCGGATCGATATGAACACGACCGGTGTGCTGGTGGTGTGCAAGAATGATTTCGCCCACAATTCACTTGCAGAACAGCTCAAGGTGCATTCGATCACCCGCGTGTATTATGCCATCGTATTTGGCAATCTGCGCGAGGATGAGGGCACTGTCCATGCACCGATCGGGCGTCATCCGACGGATCGCAAGAAAATGAGCATCCACTCCAAACAGGGGCGCGATGCGATCACGCATTACCGCGTACTGGAACGCTTCGGGGCGTATACATTTATCGAGTGCCGCCTGGAGACGGGACGCACACACCAGATCCGCGTCCATATGGCAAGCATCGGTCATCCGCTTCTGGGCGATGAGGTGTACGGTCCGGCGCGGCAGCCATTTTCACTGGAAGGGCAGACCCTGCATGCGGGAGTCTTAGGCTTTATCCATCCGCGGACCGGAGAGTATGTGGAGTTTTCTGCGCCGCTGCCAGCGTATTTTGAAGAACTGCTGGAGAAGCTGCGGAAAAAAGCTGGAAAGTAAAAGTAACGTGAATAGTAAGATCGTTCTGATTCGTATACACATTCTTTTCAGATAGTTTATTTCTGTGTCGCTAAGAAATACCTTTTATTCCGAAAAAATGATGACTTTTCAGATAGCTTGTGTTATAATAAAGGCAGAACTTGAAAGGAGTTGAGGGAGACATGAAAAAAAATTTAGTAATTACAATCGGTCGCGAATGCGGCAGCTCCGGAAGAGCGATTGGACGAAAACTGGCGGAATCATTGGGAATCAAGTGCTATGATAAAGAGCTTCTTGCACTGGCAGCGAAGAACAGCGGTCTCTGTGAAGAGCTTTTTAAGACGCATGATGAGAAACCAACCAACAGCTTCTTATATTCACTGGTAATGGACACCTATTCGATGGGTTATAATACATCGGCTTATATGGATATGCCGATCAATCATAAGATTTTCCTGGCACAGTTTGACACGATCAAGAAACTGGCAGATGAAGAATCCTGTGTCATTGTAGGACGGTGTGCGGACTATGCGCTGGCAGATTATCCGAACGTAGTGTCTGTTTTCATCTGTGCAGATGAGGAAGTGAAGATTCAGGAATTGATGAAACGTCACAATATTACCCGCGATAAGGCAAAAGATGTGATGATCAAGACCGATAAGCAGCGTTCTGGTTATTATAACTATTATTCCAGCAAACGCTGGGGCAGCTCCAAGAGCTATAACCTCTGCATCAACAGCAGTGTCGTAGGCATCGACGGTGCCGTAGAAATTATTAAGGAATTCGCCAAAAAGAAACAAGAATTTCTTAAGATAAACGAGAACGCATAAAAGTATAATTAAAACCGGTGTGTTTGAATTTCTGGTGAAGAATCAGAAAGGACGCATCGGTTTTTTGCGCCTGGATGCTTTGAAGATGAGATTGCGTTGGGGTATAAAAACAAAATAGTTACTTGAGATTTTGAATGTAGATACATGAAGAAAATGATGATGAAAGAAAGACATTCTTATATAATCCGAACGGCGCTCATGGCGGCATCGGGGATTTTATTGTGCGGGATTGCCGAAGCAGTGCGCCCGGAGGTGGATTTATCAGTCGGTGTGCCTGCTGATAAAGTTGTGATTGCAGATGGGATTTTAGACCAGGAGACACAAAATGATACAGACGAATCCTTCTGCGACCGTCTGATGAAGAAAATGGTACACCCAATTCACATGGCATCCCGGTTTTTAAATGGTCTGGGGGCAGACTCGGAAGAATATGTTCCGTCGGAAACGGAGTATAACCTGATGGCGCTCCGGACGGAAGAGAGCGCTGTTGATCTGTCTGATCCATTGGCGGCATTTGAGTCTCTTCCATGGTATAAACTTGCAAAACGATTCCGGAGTATGGGGACAGAAGATACCTGGGGCGCAAAGATGTACGAAGCGCTTGGAACGCGGGATGCACAGTGGATATCGGAGATCTACGGGTGGATCCAGACGACACCGCTTACAGCTTCCCAGAAAATGGGACTGCCAGCTGCGCAGGTACTCGGCAGCTATGATCCCTCCAATCCAGAGCATAACGCGCAGAACCCGGCGAGCTGGGTAGTTCCAACTTGGAAAAATATCCGTTTCCAGATATGCGACGGAGACGGAAAGCCGACGTCCCTCGCATCCAATGCGACCGATATTTTGTCCATGGCAAATGTATATACATACAGCCTGGACTGGAAAAATACAGACCTGTTCAATACCTATATCAATCAGCTCTGGACCAGTTCCCACCAGTACCACGTGAGCATTAGCAATGTGTATTACTGTGAGGGCTGTACAGAACTGCCGGACGAGCCGGCGACAGAGGGAACAGCAGATGACAATGTGGAGAGCGGCAGTGCAGCAGGAGAGGCATCCTCGGAGGCTTTAGATGCCCAGGGCGCAGGAGACAGTCAGACAGCGGTAGAGGAGCCGTTAACGGAGAGCGAGGCGGCATCCACAGCAAATAATTATGTCAAACCGGCACAGGGACCGGGGGCTTCCACACAGGAGCAGGCAGCCGAATCAAAAGCGGCTGCGTCCCCGTCAGAGGCGACGCTCAGTGCGGAGAGCGCTGCGGCAGTTACATTAAATGAAAACGGAAAGTATTGCCCAGGACATGTTGATCTGACCGTTACCGTTAAGACAACTGGTCTGAAAGAGAAGCATAATCTGTTTGCACTCGATGGAACGGGAAATCAGGCTGTCGGGAACTGGCAGGGTTGGACGGAAGAAAAACAGACAGCCGCCCAGACACTCGCTGCTCAGGATTGGCAGGAAATGTACGGGCTTGTCAGTTCAGAGTTTGCACTCGGGAATCCGCTGACACCGGCAGAAATTGCGTCTTACCTGGATTTACTTCCAGAGGATTTATCACCGGAGCGGCGTGCCGTCATCACATGCGCGCTCAATTCCGTTGGCAAGATTCCATATTATTATGGAGGAAAACCGAGTACAGCAGGACTTTCCGGCAATCATTTTGCCAGCGTGACAAGCCCGGATTACAAGGGACGGATTTTGTCAGGGCTTGACTGTTCTGGATGGGTCAACTGGGTATACTGGACCGCGCTTGGCAATAGAATGGGTGCCGCCAGCACCTACGAGATTGTGCGGACAGGACGGGCGCTCAACAGCGCGGAGCTTCAGCCGGGCGACTTGCTTGTCCAGCTTGGCGGTAATTCGCACGTTGTAATGTTTTTAGGCTGGAACGCAGACGGAACCATACTGGGCGTACATGAATCCGGCAGTGCAAGCAATGTAACGGTCGGAAAGGTCCATACGGTCTGGCCGTATTACCGGGCGTTTTTGGATTAAGAAGTGAATAAAGAATAAAATGAATATGAATTAGTCATAAGGGATTTTGAGCTGGATGGATGTTGCCTTTGTTTTTTGCTGGAGTGTTTGCTGGTAAATGGCAAAGGCGGCATCCATCCATTTTGTGTTTAGGTTTGTTTTTATGCAGAAATGCGATATTGAATAATTCGTAAAATGATTTATTTACAAATAAAGGGAAACATGGTATGATAGGGTAATGGACAAAACTATTCGTGAAAGCCTACTTTATCGAATAGTTTGAAATGTAAATATGTGTATGCACTTAATCTGTTTGCTAAACTATTCATTAGTTATATTTGAAAGGATGTTCTCATGAAACTTCAACGTCTTCTAAGTTTAACCCGCCAGGCGGTTGATGACTATCGTCTGATTCAATCCGGCGATAAAATAGCTATCGGTATTTCTGGCGGTAAAGACAGCCTGACACTTTTATATGCTTTACAGGGGCTTCGCCGGTTTTACCCGGAACCATTTGAACTTTGTGCTATTACAGTTGATCTGGGCTTTCAGGCACTTTCTCCGGAGGTTTCGAACCGGTTGTCGCCGACGCTTTCATCGGATGCGGCTGCATTTGATTTAAAACCGGTTCAGGAGCTTTGTGATGAATTAAACGTGCCCTACACGGTTGTTCCGACGGAAATCGGCAAGATTCTCTTTGAAACCCGTCAGGAATCCAATCCATGTGCGCTCTGTGCCAAGATGCGAAAAGGCGCTTTAAATGAGGCGGCTCTGAAACTTGGCTGTAATAAAATCGCCTATGCACATCACCGTGACGATCTGATCGAAACCATGCTTTTATCCTTGATTTATGAGGGGCGTTTCTATTCCTTCTCGCCGAAAACCCATTTGGACAAAACGGGATTGACGCTGATCCGCCCGCTGATGTATGTCCAGGAGGCCGATGTGATCGGCTTTAAAAACAAATATCATCTTCCTGTCTGTAAAAATCCATGTCCTGTAGATGGAAAAACAAAACGCGAGTATGTGAAACAATTAACAAGAAAACTCAACCATGATTCACCGGGGGTAAAGGATCGCTTTTTCCATGCGATTATTGATGGAAACAATCCCGGATGGCCGGAACGGACCGATCGACACCTGAAAAATTTGATACATTCGGACCTTTCATCATCACCAAAGGAGGAATTGTGATATGGCTGCACTCTCCTCCCTCGAACAGGAAGGCATCGAAAACACAAAACGAATCCGAGGCATTCTGAAAGAGCTGCCACCGTTCTGTACCGATTTCTTCCGCGGCATTGAACCTCGTACATCAGCGCGCACCCGGCTTGCGTATGCCTATGATTTAAAGACATTTTTTGATTTTCTGAAACAAGCAAATCCAGAGCTCAAATCAAAGAAGCTGCGCGATTTGCCACTCTCTCTTCTGGACGAAATCAAATTGATGGATCTGGAAGAATATATGGAGTATCTGAAATGTTATTCGACCGAAAAACGAGAGGATCTGATGAATACAGAGCGGGGTATCATGCGGAAAGTCTCGACGGTTAAGAGCTTTTACAACTACTTTTACCGGACCGAGCGGATTCAGAATAACCCCGCTTCTCTTCTGCAGCTTCCCAAGATTCATGAAAAAGAAATTATACGCCTCGATGTTGACGAGGTGGCGCGTTTCCTGGATGAGGTTGAGGATGGAGAATGTCTGACTGAAAAACAGAAAGCCTACCATGCAAAGACCAAGCTGCGAGATCTGGCGATGATGACGCTTCTGCTTGGTACGGGGCTTCGTGTATCAGAATGTGTCGGACTGAATATCAACGATGTTGATTTCCGAAACGGTGGTCTTAGGATTCATCGAAAAGGCGGAAAGGAAGTCATCGTATATTTTGGTGCCGAGGTAGAATATGCGCTTCAGGACTATCTCAGCGAGCGTGAACATATTGTCCCAGAGGAAGGCAGCGAAGAAGCACTCTTCCTCTCCATGCAGCGTAAGCGCATTAACGTACGCAGCGTGGAAAAAATGGTCAAAAAATACGCACAGCTCGTCACACCGCTAAAAAAGATCACGCCACATAAACTCCGCAGCACCTACGGCACGAATCTGTACCGTGAAACCGGCGATATTTACCTCGTCGCAGATGTTTTGGGACACAGTGATGTCAATACGACGAAGAAGCATTATGCGGCGCTGGAGGATGAACGGCGGCGAAGCGCAAGGAATAAGGTGCAGCTGAGAGAAAAAGAGTAAAGGGCAAAAAAGGCAAAAAGTAAAAAAAATTTTTAGGTAAAAAAGGCTAATTTCGTACTTTATTTCCGTGTAAAGTGAAAATAGTATTTTGCTAAAATAAAGTTCAAAATTCATATTTGCCAAGAAAACCGATGACCTCGACTGCTTATAGTCTATGCTATCGGTTTTCCTAGTTCAAGCACTCTCACTCTGCTTCATCTGTGTCTCAATAACTTCGTCTAAGTTGGCTGCTGTAATTTGTTCACTCATAGCCTTCTGCCTCTAATAATAAACACTGCAAAGGTTTAAAATATCCTGCAACAGATCATACTCCATCTTTGCCTTATCATTCATTTGATAATTTATCAGAGCCTTTTGCGAGTACATCGCATCTACGCTTTGCGTTTTCGTTGAAAATTCCATCAAAGTATCCGGGCCAATGCCCAAACTGGTAAAAATTTTATTCAAATGCTTATCGAATGAGCTTTTACTATCTATCTCGCCATTTAAAATTTTATCTAAAGTAGGTCGAGAATTTTCTGCCTTTTTGCAGAACGATACCTTAGAGAATCCATTGCCACTGATGTAGTCCTTTAATTTTATTCCTGTCAGTTTTCTCATTTCAAAAAGTTCATCAAAACGCACTCTCTATCTCTCCCAGTAACAAATTGTCAATAGTTTTTTAATCACTTTTCTTAAAAATGCAAAAAATAGAACGTATAGTAAACGCTATGGTGCGTTGACAACGTATAGATTATTTCCATACGATCTATCTCTCATTTCGTAAACGCTCCATAGCAAGTACCTTGCCAGCCCAAAGTGCTGCAACATGGTTTTGCAAGCAATAATCCGCAACGTTCGCTCCTCCAGTATTCACCTGTAATCTCCATACCGCCATCTTCTCATCTCCCCGCTTTCTTCTTTAGTGCTTATCCACCTTCCGCTTCGGGAACCATCCTTTTGCCACTCTTTTTTCCTGTTCTTTCAGTTCCTTAATGCTCCAAAAGCAACTGACGCCCAAAACACCCAGGGAAACCGACCAAAGTATTTCCTGCATTCTTACGGATAGAATCATACACAAAATGCCCACCAGCAAAAATACCGGCCAACAGCGGCTTCCAAAGTAATACTCCGCATATATAACAATAGGATGGAACAATCCAATCAGAAAAAAGGTAAGCACACCAATCAATATCCCACTAAAATTCATCATAACTCCTTGTCCTTTTCCTTATACAAACAGCACATTATCGCAGACCGGCGCAACTTATCTTCTGCGTGCAACAGTCGCCCTCAACAGCATATCCAATATGCGCAAAGAAGAAGTATTGCAATATAGAACTACAACCTTCCTCTTCCATATTTTTTAAATATCTGACACATTTTTACGGATTGCATTTTTTACACGGATCATAACCTGCAGCAATCAGCGCATCCCTACTCTCTGATGAGGATTTTTTATTGCTCTCCTTCATCTGTTTGACCGATGAACAGGACGGCCGATGAAATTTCTTTGTATTGGTATTGAGGATATAGGATTCCGTGCTGGTCTGCTGAGAAGCTGCCTGCGTAACAGCCTGTGTGGCCTGCTCTGTTTCTGCCGTCTTGTTTGTTCCAGAAGCCGAGCTGTCACCCGTCGCATAATTGAGGTTAAAGGTCACTTTACCCATTTTGAGGGATGTAAAGTGACCTTCTCTTAGTCAAATATAATGCCGTTCCTTTCTTCGCAAACCTTTACAGAAAGTACAAGCATCCATGTTTCGTTTTTGATAAAGAATCCGTTGCTTTGGTGAGCACTTATAATCGTGTGCACACACTGGGCATGTCCAACAAACAGGTGTTATGCAATTATCCAAAATCTGATCAGGATCACATAACAAATAGTTATCCAAATGGTTCCACTCATTCATTAAATCCGGATGCAATACGGCAAAGGAATTAACACCCGGAAGAACTTCTTTCATTGAACAATACACACAATCCACGTTTCCCGTTGCCATATCTCGAATAGAACTTATATATTCGCCACCACAATCAGGGCATTTCCAGAGTGCTCGGTAACATGAATTATTTAAATAATGTGACATTGGTTCTTCATTATTAGAAGACCATCGCGACATTAATTCTGGATTCGTTAACTTGAATTGACATAAACTTTTTCTTAAAATCACCTCCTCGTCTACTTTCTTTCACACTATCACCTCCAGAATCACACGCGCTCAAATGACAGATATCTCGTTCCCTGAAACGTAAGTTTCCCAATGTCGCCTTCCGCCAGCATTCCATATTCTCTGCCAGAAACCGGCAGTTCCATCCGGTCACCGCTCGCTACCTGAAACGTGACATAGTAGCTGGTACTTGAAGTCGAATGGTAGCCATGAGTTCCAGACAGGTCACCCGCATTTGCATGGCTATGATGTGTGATATTTTCACGCTTTGAGACGATGGTTGCACTCACCGACAAACGCGGTGACTGATTGTTTTTATGCCATGTTCCGATTCCTGTCACAAACTGAAAGATGATCATGCCAAAAACCATTACGAAGATAATCGGAAACATAAACTCAAACAGCATAAACATATAGCTCACCTCTTCTTCATCTTTCGTCCAATGATTACTCTGAGCACAAAACATACGACAATCACGAAAAGCGAGGCAGCGATATACAGTAATGCTTCTGTATACCACGGTGCAGAATACGATTCGTATAGTTTCGGAAAGCGCTTATACTCATAGAAATCCATACCCGTTTTAATCACAATCATGTAGAAACTCGCATAGATAATATATTTTAATAAATCGTATAGTTTATTCATGCCATCGTCTCCGCGATATTCTGTTTTAACCTTTTGGCATCGGCAAACTGAAGCTTCACGGACATTCACTTTCACTCAAATACGAACAATCTTAAGGATGTGTTGTTTTATGGATCGCCGTGTCCTTATCCAGCTCTCCACTCAACATATTTTCATAGGTTCCCTCTACATAATTGATAGTATCCTGGTTCTGAATGCCTATGATGGTCACCATCTCTCCCGGCTTTGGTCCCGGAACCGTATAATCATACCGGACGTCCCCTTCTTCATAGACACCCCGGCCCATTCTGGCAGTTCCCACATAAGGCCTTGCGTTTTTATCCTCCTCCATGGTATTACCCTTAAAATCCCTTACAATCGCATATCCAGCCTCTTCAAGCATCTTCTCATCCAAGTCAGGGTCATATCTCACCATCATGTTCTGCAAGAAATCCTCGCCCAGATGGAACTCTCCCACATCTGCTTTTCCGATAAAATCACCATATTGGAAAGTAGAATTCCATTCCATGTTATTGCCGGTCATGGCCTGATTCAATTCCTTCTTTTTCAGTTTCTGGCCGGAACGCATCACATGAGGTGCCTCAATGGTGATGCCCAGATCCTCATCATAAGCAGGTTCCAGAAGTTCCAGTTTTCCGCAGACAATGACGATTTTTCCATCATTGGCCGGATCATATCCGCCGGTTCCTACATAAACAGCCTGCTTCAATGCTTCCTCCCTCCCGCTGCCGCCGCAGCCAGACAGCATAGGCGTTACAGCTAAAAGGCCTGTCACGGCAAGTATCAGCAGACCTGCTTTCCTTCTACTTTTATGACTCAAGCTCATACGCACATTTCCCTCCTTTCTTAAGTCCCACAGACATTTGACTTACATTCAAACACCGCCGACGAACATTCGTTTCGCGCACATCTTCGGAATTCTTGCTGTAAAAATCTTTATCATCCTCCATATTCCGAATAATCATTCAGAAGGCGTACTGTATGATAGACTTCCGTTCCATACATCTGGATCATCAGGTCATTCTCATGGATAGACGGATACAGCCAGGCAAATTCCGACTTGTTACTCACATTATATCATATTTTTTCTTCAATTACATCCACCAAATTTTAGTACACTGCCATTCGGCTTGCTTCTGTAACCGGCATCCGTTTAATCTTCTCCTGCATTTCTTCCTCGGTTGTAGTAGATTCCTGCCAGCCTCTGTTCACGATC
>ERZ1106963.2598-NODE-2598-length-17402-cov-3.871044_pt1 | contig 17402 bp, 10 predicted proteins | sample MGYA00403681_ERZ1106963 | MGnify/ENA primary metagenome ERZ1106963 (study PRJEB35170, sample SAMEA104062407) | human gut metagenome | biome: human gut; feature: human-associated habitat; material: faeces | place: Denmark | collected 2012-05-03 ...
CCGAAGTGGCGGCAGTCATTGCCAACAGGAGTAATACACCCCAAAAATTCAAGTTTTTCATATTCTATCAGTTTAAACAGTTATTTGGTTATTAATACTCCACCATTGCAAGGAATAGTCAATTGCAATTCTTGTTTCTTTCCTATTCCTATTTGTTTCACACCGCCCTGCAATACCTTATCATCACTAAAAAGTCTCACCTTTTCTCCATTAGAGAACATCGGCAAATTAACTTTAAGTTGCAGTGTTTCCTTCTGCGCATTTACTCCGGCAATATACCATTTGTCTCCATGACGACGGGCAAGAATAACGTATTTACCAGGATAACCGTCAATGAAACGTACCTCATCCCAAGTCGTTGGAACCTCTTTCATAAAATCAATAGCCCATGCAGGAGCATCGGTCAGATTATTCGGTGCCAAAGCAAAATGCTGTACCGGACTCTGAAATAGAACCGCCGTAGCCAGTGCGTAGACATCTGATGTCACCCGCCGGCTTCCCCGTGGAGCATTATCCGCATTATAATATTTGTTCAATGCACTACCTCCAAAATCCATGCTACCCACAGTATTACGAATAAACGGGTGCAAGGTAGCATTAAAGGCCTCATTATCACAACTGCCTTGAGAGAAATGAAGATTTTCACTAGCCAATACAGCCTCACTCGATGCGAAGTTAGGATACATACGTTCCCAGCCACGAGGCAAAGTACATCCATGGAAAATAACTAAAAGACCGTACTCGTTTGCATCCGACAAGATATCCTCATACAACTGCATAGTCATTTGCTTGTCACCTCCGAAAAAGTCAACTTTTATTCCACGAATACCAATGCTTTGCATCCATTTCATCTCCTTACGTCTGGCTATCGCATTATCCATTATACCTCTCGGAGTTTGCGGAGCATCATTCCAATACCCATTCGAATTATACCACAAATAAAGAGCTACCCCTTTGTCCTTCCCATATTTAGCCAATTCTTCAATTTTATCACGTCCTATTTGTTTATCCCACAGGGCATCCACCAACACAGATTGATACCCCATTGCTGCCGAAAAATCAATATACCGGAGTTGCTCTTTATAATTAGTACTTCCATCCATACCGATAATCCAGCTCCATGAACCCCGTCCATACGTATACTCTCCTTTTGCCGGATAAAGCGGTTTTACAACATCAAAAGGAACCGTTGTCTCCACTATTGGAGCCAAAGTCTTGCCCACAGTAATAGTACGCCAAGGCGTCTCGCCCGGTAATGCTATCCCCGGAGAAACCGTACCATTCCCATTTGCTTCACCTTCTTGCGGAAATCCAATGGTATACACTCCTCCTTTGTGTCCCAACAGACGGCTCGCACAATATCCACCATTTACTCCCGTTTCGGAAACAAGTGTCCAACCATTATCTCCATTACGGAATAAACAGGGAAATGTGTATCCTTCTCCCCAGCCATTTTTCCCTGCGACATCATCTGCCGTATAAGACGTCTCATAACTTGGAGAAGTACGGGCAAATCCCCCCATCGGTTTACTTTGCGGACAAAGGAAAGTGGTGGTTCCGTCAGGAAATACAAATCCTGTGACTTCTTGCTTTACCACGCAACTTAGTGTCTCACCTTGCGGATACATCTTATATTTAAAAGCAACATCGTTATTACTTATGCGGAATATAACATCATAAATTGTTTTCCCTTGTTGTGTAAACGAAAATACAGCTTCATTTGCCACATAATGTACCTTGCTCTTTTTAATAGAAGCCAACTCGTATGTTTCATCTATTTTATTTGTTGAAACATTCTTTTCCAGCGACATCCCCGATGAAAAATCTCCTATATTTGCAATCATCCCCAATGGAGATGGCTTCAAAAAGAGAACATTGTCATAACTAACAGAATAAGAAGGTCTTCCATCCATATCTGCGACTGTTACTACCAACTTTCCATCAGGACTTGTTATCTGTTTATTTTCTGCACTTGCAACGCTACTACCCAATAGCATAGCCATCACTATAAAAAACTTCATCATATTTCTACTTTTTAGATTCTTTTCTACTGACATAATCACACATTCTATTACAATCAAAACTTTACAGAAATCGCTTTCCCATTATAATCGATGTTTTTTTGAGTCCCATCCTGAAGAGTTACAGTAAACTTACGGTTCTTCAACATTCCCTCATACGCACCTTTTCTTGCCCCTATCGTCAATTTACGAGATGCATTATTCCAAGAGATTGGAATTTCCGTATAAGCTCCTTTTTCATAATTGTAATTATCAAATTCATCTTCATATAAAATGAAGTTTCCATTCGCACCCGCATACACCTTCAATTCAAGATGATCCCACGGTTTTTCAGTTGCATACTGAACTTGTGGACCGACAGGAATAATACTACCCGCTTTTACATACAATGGAATAACATCCAGTGTAGTCTCTTTGGTAATTTCCTTTCCGCCTTCATGTTTCTCGTTCGTCCAGAAGTCATACCATAGCGTTCCTGCCGGTAAGTATATGTTAGTAGATTTCGTTTCCATGAAATCCACAGCAGCGTCAGTTTTTGTTTTTTTCGCTCCATCTCTGTTCCATCCTTCTTCTTCGGAGACTTTTACCACAGCTTCCGGTGTATATTGTGCATGAGCAATCGGAGCCACAAGGATCGATTTTCCAAACATATATTCGTCATTGATATCCCACACCTTTCTGTCATCTACAAAATCCATCATCAAAGCGCGCATAAAACTCGATTGACGATTGCTCACCTCCCAAGAAGTAGAATAAATATAAGGCAACAGAGAGTAACGTAAACCTATCATCTTCTCGATAGCATCATATACAGGCTCACCCTTCTTTCCGAACTTATAGATTTCCCTATAAACATCCGTCCCGTGCGAACGCATCATCGGATTGAACGTCCCAAACTGCAACCAACGCACATAAAGCTCCTGATACAATGGATTTTTTGAAGCACTATCATCATTCCAGCTTTTATTATAATGTCCTGCAAAAAAGCCACCAATATCACTATTCCAGTGAGGCATACCACACAAAGAAAAGTTTAATCCGGCAGGAATCTGATTTCTAAAACTCTCCCATGTGGAAGCGACATCACCACTCCATACATTTGCACCATAACGTTGCTGCCCCAAGAATCCCGAACGGGTTAAAATAAACACCCGTTTGTCCGAAGTCACTGCACGCTGATGGTCGTAAACCCCTCCGACAGTCATCAACGGATAAGCATTGCGCACCTTACGGAACGAGCCCAGATAGGTTTTGGTATCCATATCCTCCGGCTTCCAATCCAAATGATCGGGTTCGGTAGAATCCATCCACCAGGCATCCATTCCCAACTTAAAAATTCCATCATTCAGATATTTCCAATAAATGTCACGCGCTTCGGGATTGTAAGCATCATACACTCTTACACCGGAAGGATATTCCATATTGGGGGGCCATGACTCCAATCCCGATTGCGGCCAGGTAGTGAAGTTAAACAACATCCCTTTTTTGTCCAATTCTCTATAAGGTTTGGTCATCGGTCCGAATGACGACCAGATAGATATAGCCATGTGTGCGTTCATCGCATGGACATCCTCCATCATCTTTTGAGGATTATTGAAAGTCGGATTCTGAAAATCCATCGCATTCCACAAATAGTTATGCCCCCAATATTGCCAATCCTGAATAATGCCATCCAAAGGAATACCCAATTCACGATATTTACGAACAACGTCTACCACTTCCTCCTGGCTTTTATATCTTTCTTTACTTTGCCAGTAACCATAAGTCCATAAAGGAAACATCGGTGCTTGCCCGGTCAAGCTGCGTACTTGTGCTATTACACCATCGGCATCCTTCCCATACATGAAATAATAGTCTACACAATCACCTACTTCAGAACGAAAAGATGTTTCAACTTCGTTGTCCGTAAAAAGAGTCGGCGAATAGTTATCCCAAAACACACCATATCCTTTGGTGGACTGGAAGAATGGCGACACATCTTCAACATTTCCCTGTATCAGATTTTTAGTCATGTTCCGCTGAATCATCTTTCCATTTTGCAATTGTCCCAAACCATAAATAGCTTCCTCCTTATCTAATACAAAAGGTTGATAAACCTGATAAGTTTTTGTCCCGGCATCATCGAAATCGATAAACTGCATACCGGATTTCTCTGCCAATAACGACTTGCCATCCTTTGAGAAATAAGAAACAATTCCCGTCCCGGTGTCCACACTGACACTTAGTTCACTGGTGTTCAATACAATCTTATTATCTTGTATATCAGCTTTGAAACTCACCTTTTCAGGTTTGGCAATTACAGAAAGACTCTCTTTTTCATAGGCAACACCTTCCGGTGACTTTATTACTCTCGCCACAGCAGGCGCAAAGAATTGTACTTCTATATCCACTGCATTTACAGTGGTTTTGATACCGGACGATGTTTTCTGATAGTTCTGTGCGAATAAGATATTTGTGCTGAAGCATAAACATATACCCCAAAATAGATGATGTATTTTCATAATTATAGAATAATAAGGTTTCTAATTAATTACCAACAGATGTTGCATACAAGCCAATCATTGCTCCTGTAAAGCCACCAGCCTCATTAGTAGAAAGAATATCGCCGGAAACGGTTCCTCCTAAATTTATGAAACCCTTGCCATCAATCGAATAATTAAAACGATAATCATCTCCATTGGCTGTTACTTGCAGTGTCACAGGTTTCTCTGTTTCTATCTTCACCTCACCCAGGACACTCGCTTGTCCTTTTTCGGTTCTTTGCAGTATCAGGTAATAGTCTTTTCCCTTTTTAGTGATACCGAAAACATAGTGATATCTTTCATTTTGATAACATGTTATACCGGCAAAATCTTTCTCATTTTTCGGTTTGTACTCCATGGTTGCTGCCGCGGTAAATTGATTATGCTGTTGACGGTAGAACAAAGTAGAAGTAGGTTTCACTTCATTGATATTTGAGGTAAAAGGGATGATCCGCAACCCTTTATCGGTCATCTCAACGAATTCTTCACGAGGACCTCTAAGACCGATCCATCTAAAATCTAATGTCTTATCGGAGAAATCATCCTTAAAGACAAAGTTGCCACTAGGCAAATAACCGTTTTTTCCTGTTTGGTTCTCTACTCCCGAAGGCATCTTCAATGTAGGTTTCATAGGGATAAGCCCATTCTCGAAAACAGGAAATGTTCCGCTCCAGTCCACCGGAAGAATAAAAGTTTCGCGTCCGGTATTCACTCTGTTCTTCTCATTGGGGCGTATTCCTAAAAATACACCATAATATTTTCCGTCGGGTCCCTCCACTAAGTCTGCATGACCAGCCCAGTCCACTTTATCCGACCGATTTGCAGGAAAATAACGTTGAGTCAAAATAGGATTATTATTTGCCGGGAGATAAGGTCCTTTCGGATGATCACTTACAAAAATGACTTCGCTATGCCAGCCTCCGGTTCCTCCTTCCGCACACATTAAATAATAACGTCCATCTTTCTTATAGATATGAGGAGCTTCAATCCATATCGGCTTTTCTTCTATATTAACGCCACCGTTTACTATGATCCGGTCCGTTCCCGGAACCACTTTATCATTCTCCACATCATAATCCCATATTTTTATAACACGGTGTCCCGAGTAACGCTCGTTTGCTTTAGCAGGAGCATCATTATGTACCACGTATGCCTTGCCATTATCATCAAAGAAAAGAGAAGGATCAATGCCTTCAAATTGAAGTTTGATCGGATCACTCCAGCCATTCTCCGGATTCTTTGTCTTTACCACCATATTTCCAAAGCCACCGGAAAATTGAGTGGTTATCATATAAAACGTATCATTATTGGGATTATATCTTATAGCAGGAGCATATACACCAGCACTAATACCGCAATCTTCAACCTTTAATTGTGACGTTCTGTCCAGCACATGGCCGATTTGTTTCCAGTTGACCAGATCATTAGAATGGAAAATAGGCACCCCGGGAAACATAGCAAAAGATGAGCACACCAAATAATAATCATTACCTTTCCGCGTTATACTCGGATCGGGATAGCAACCCTGCAAAATAGGATTATAGAACTCACCCGGCTTTAAAGGATTGTTTTGATAAATAGCATCCTCCCCCTGATAAATAAATTGCGTAAAGACAGGAGCATTTTTCGTTATTTTACCCTTGCCACTCACCTCCATATTAAAAAACAACATAATAAATACGACAAGCCCCACGGATTGCCAGCCCGACAAAATCAATTTTAATGTTCTCATATTATCACTTTTTATTTTCTATAATTTCCTGTTCCATAGTAGTGTTTGCAAATGTATCGATTCGGTTTTATCATATATGTACAATCATGATACAGGCATCTATATACAGGTTACATTTATCACAGACATGTAACATGATTCTTTTCTGATGTAACAAAAAGCCCCAAAACAGAAAAATGGTAAGATAAATGACTACATTACCTATTATTTCAACACTTTTATCCCCCATCATGTAAAAGACTGAATATCAAGCATTAGCAAATATTCATTTTCCTTTAAAAGAAAGCCCCCGTTGGTTTAAAAGAAACGGGGGCTTGGTTTAAAAGAAACGACCCGTTCCTTTTAAAGGAACAAGGTCGTTCTTTCTTTATTCATTCAATAAATAAATCCGGATTGTCTATCTGTAAAAATAAACAAAATTCCAAAGCGGTATTACTGTACGTTCATTACAATCGTTTTCAACTTATTTCTATCAGAAGTTCCTCCATACAGTAATTCATAAGTACCTTCCAACGGACGCATCGTATTCGACTCTGCATCAAACCATTCAAAGTTCTCACCGGTAAGAGGAATAGCTACTGATTCAGTTTTCCCTGCCGGAATATGAACGCGTTTGAAAGCACGCAAGGTATAACGGGGACCTTCCTTATCACCCGGACGTCTCAAATAAACCTGAACCACCTCTTCTCCATCACGTTGCCCGACATTGCTTACCGGAATAGTCAATACTACATTTTCACCTTTGGCGATTGTATTCTTGCTCAATTTAGCTTCTCCATAAGTAAAGTCAGTATAACTCAACCCATGACCGAATGGGAAAAGTGGTTGCTGTTGCATATATCGATAGGTACGCCCCTTCATGGAATAGTCTTCAAAGTCCGGCAATTGATTCACATCCTTATAGAAAGTGACCGGCAGGCGTCCACCGGGATTATACTCTCCCCAAAGAGCATCAACGATAGCTGTACCACCCGCCTGTCCCGGATACCATGCCTGCAGAATCGCTTCACAAGTAGTCGTTTCGGGCACTAGTCCGATAGCTGAACCGGAATAATTGATAAAGACAACCTTTTTACCAGCCTTCTTCAAAGCTTTCAACAAATCACGTTGAACGTCCGGAAGTTCAATATCCGTACGGTCACCACCCTTAAATCCGGGAACTTCTACCGGCATTTCCTCACCTTCCAGACTTGGAGAAATTCCACCAGCAAAAAGAATCACATCAGCATCCATTACTCTCTTCACTGCGAAGTTCAAGTCGATCCCGACCTCTTTGCCTAAATCAAAATCAAGTGTAGCCCTTTCATTCCGTTGTTTGAATAAAATCTCGATATGATACTCTTTTCCAGCTTTCGCCTGTAACGTATAGAGGTTCGTCGGATTCTTAACATATATTTTCCGAGCCACTTGCTCACCATTTATAATAAGAGTCACTTCACCATCCAGTTGGAAACGGAAAGCAACATCACCGAACTGCGAAGGACGAAAGACAGATTCATAACGAGCCGAGAAATTAGTTATTTCCACACCGGGCGCAAATGTAGTAGCCCCTGTTGTCGCAAAATGGAACGGAGTGGAAATCTGATCGGTAGCAACCACTTCCCCTTCACGATCACGATTATTCCAATATTCTGCCAAGAAACCGGGTTTACCATTTATGCTACATTCATCAAACAGGCTTTGGAGTGTCTTTCCGTCCACACGGTCACAACCCGGTTCGTATATGATTTGTCCTTCCGGTAGTTTGGCACGGACAGCTTCCAATAAGGTAACCGTATGTGCCGGAATACCGTTATAATTTCCCCACTGCATCACGGAGTCATTGGCATTAGGTCCCATAACGGCTACTTTCAGATGGGTATTCAGAGGCAGGATGTTGTTTTTATTCTGCAAGAGCACCAATGATTCACGGGCCATACACAAAGCCAATGCCTGATGTTCCTTACTATTCAACACAGAGGTTGGAATTTCCGACCAAGCCGGTTGTTCGTCCATTTCTCCCAGTTCAAAACGTGCTGTCAACAAACGTTTCAATGAAATATCTATTTCTTTTTCGTCAATCAAACCAGCTTTTACAGCATCCGCCAGTGAAGCATATTCACTTCCACATTCAAGGTCTGTACCCGCCCGCACGGCAGCGGCCGAAGCGTGTTCCTTGTCCGGGTGAGTCCCATGCGTTCCCGGTCTATAGAAATCGGAGATCGCTCCACAGTCAGAGACTACAATGCCTTTGTATCCCCATTCATCCCGCAATATTTGCATCAACAGGCGATTGCTGCCACAGCAAGGCTCTCCTTCAAAACGATTGTAGGCACACATCACTTCTTTTACATGCGCTTTCTGTACCAAATCTTTAAAAGCAGGCAGATAGGTTTCCCATAAATCCCGGGGAGCTATATTCTCCGCATCAAAACTATGCCGGTTCCACTCCGGTCCTGAATGAACGGCAAAGTGCTTGGCACATGCGTGCAGCTTATCATACCTGGCATCTTCCGGTCCTTGCAAACCACGGACTACAGCCATTCCCATTTGTCCTGTCAGATAAGGGTCTTCACCGTATGTTTCCTGACCGCGTCCCCAACGAGGGTCACGGAATATATTGACATTCGGTGTCCAGAATGTTAATCCCTGATAGCGTTTCAACGCGCCACTTTCACCGAAAATACGCGATTTTACGCGAGCCTCATCGGAAGTGGCATTGAACACTTCATATAATAATGAATCATTAAAAGAAGCTCCCATACCGATAGACTGGGGAAAAACAGTAGCCAATCCGGCACGTCCCACACCGTGCAACGCCTCATTCCACCACTCATATTCTTTAATTCCCAGTCGAGGGATAGCAGGTGACGCATTTTGCATGATTGATACTTTTTCTTCCAAAGTCAACCGGGGCAACAAATCCTCCGCCCGTTGTTCCGCCGTTAAAGAAGTGTCCTGGTAAGGCAGCAATTGCTTACATGCCGAAAACGATAACACCAAACAAACACCCATAATCGGTATCCAACCTCTTTTCATAATATTATACTTATTAGTTATGATTAATTGGGAAACAAAAATAGCCTATTTTCCAATAAAACAATGTTTCATTGGTTACAAATACATATTTGTGTGTTACATTGACGCATCACAGAACGAATAATCAAAAGAGTCCACATCTACATAACCGCCTACAGAACGTGTAGCATAATTAAATATGGCAAACTTACTGCCCATGAACATACGGGTGTAGTCAAACTTCATCTTAATAGGCAGACCGACAGGTATCCATGCTTTCCCATCAAGACTATAAGAAAAACGAGCCTCATCCCGTCCATTGGTAAAGTCACCTTCCACACGCAAATAGACAAGCTCTTTGTTTAGAGGTATACGGGCTTGTTCGGTCATATCCACACGGCTAATGGCACGCTTCGTTTTCTCAAACACACTTTTCTGTTCACTCATCACAAGAGACAGTTTATTTCCGTTCTTTTCAATCGTAAGCACACCGCTGTCACCATTAAAAGCCGATAATCCTGCACGGTCACCATCTTTCATCCCTCCCAGAGAAAGACTGACAGTGCCCATGCATTTCGGTCCTACCATACGTTGAGTCAACGTATTGGGAGCAACAAACAGGTTATCTACCACACGGGAGGTTTTCAAACGCAGAAATCCGGGACGATCGGTAAGACTCCATGCCTGATCGACGGGGTTATGATTCCACTGCCAATAGAGGGAAAGCCCGGAAGCGGAAAAATCATCCGAACCGCAGATACCATCCATTGACATATACGATAAAGTGGTATCATTCGGAATGCGCCCGTCCTTGTCTCCCAGCATAGGCCAACCATCTTCCGTCCATGTACAAGGCATGAGACACGGCACACGCCCTACGCCACCACGATCCTGAAAAATCAGTCCGTACCATTCACCGTTTTTCCCATCTACGATGCATCCCTGACCAACACCGCCATGCCCGTCGAACTCCGTTTCAAGAATGACACGCTTTTCGTAAGGTCCGGTAATCTTATCGGCACGATAGCATACTTCACGACGCAGACGGCCAGGAATACTCCAATCCATAGAAATCATCAGCAAGTAATATTTCCCATTATGCTTGATGACGGAACTACCTTCCAACAGACCTTGTTCGTCAGCATCCCGTTCAAATATTTGCTGATTGATGCCACCGGGAAGTACATCGGTCAAATTGGGGTTCAACTCCGTAAGCTGTCCCGTACTGTGAAAGAGATACACCCGCCCGTCATCATCAAACAGAAGCGAACCGTCATGGAAATGCGGGGGGCGCGAAAGAAGTTTCCAGGGACCGGCCGGATCTGTCGCAGTATAGACAAACCCACGTCCGGGCGCGCCATTGGCTGTAAACCATACATAGAATTTTCCGTCATGATAGCGGATAGATGATGCCCATTGTCCTTGCCCGTAAGCAGTGCCTTCGAGCAGATCATAACGAGGACCATCGTCAATGCGGGGAAATACGTAGCTGATAGTTTCCCAATGTTTCATGTCCGGCGAACGCATGATAGGCGCTCCCGGCATCAGGTGCATAGTAGTGGAAACCATGTAAAAGTAATCACCTGCACGACACACCGACATATCGGGCACGTCAGCATAAAGAATAGGATTACGGTATTGTGCTCCGGCTGATAGCGGAAAGAACAATGTAAAAAGAGTACACAGTAAAATAGTGTTGATTTTTGTTTTCAGCATAATCATCGTTTTTTTATTAACTGGCTACATTATCTATTATTTGAAAGCTAATTATTTAAAATGTTTCTTGTTATCTTCCACATCACAAAAATAGAAAATGCAAACAGATATATTGCCCAAAGTATGCTACATGATTTCTTTGTGATGCTACATATCGAATGAAGAATGTTACATCTATATTTACTCATGTTACATCACCCTATCTCCCAAAGAGAGGAGACTGTATTCAGCCTCCTCTCACTTATTACATACCCGAAACAACAGGTATCAACAACTATTCTTATTACAAGAACTTATCAGAACTCAACCAGTATGCGGAACACCTTTCCCGGATTAGCCGTCCATTCCTGCATAGCTTCCAAAGCTCCTTCCGGTTTTGCTATCTTCGAAATCAGTTCTTCCACCGGACAGTTGCCTTCTTTCATATAATTAATAACCGCACGGAAATCTGCCGGCAACGCATTTCTGGAACCACGGATATCCAGTTCTTTCTGAACGAAATATTTCGTTTGGAAAGCTACTTCGCTTTTGGCATAGCCAATGCAAACGACCCGTCCTGTAAAACCGACTTCATCCACCGCCATCACATAAGTGACCGGACTGCCGACAGCTTCAATCACCACATCGGCACCGAAGCCCTCCGTTATCTGTTGCATCCGTTCGTGTACATTTTCTATCTTGGAGTTAATCACATGAGAAGCACCTACCCTTTTCGCCAGTTCCAGTTTCTCGTCATCCAAGTCGACAGCAATGACCGTTGCCCCTCTCAAAGCAGCACGTACAATGGCACCGATACCAATCATACCGCAGCCAATAACCATCACAAACTCATTATCGATTACCTGCGCACGAGATACCGCATGGAATCCGACACTCATCGGCTCAATCAACGCACAATCGCGAGGAGAGATATTACCAGCCGGAATAATCTTCGTCCAAGGCAATACGGCATATTCGCACATCACTCCATTGCGCTGTACCCCTAACGTTTCATTATGCTCACAGGCATTGACACGACCATTACGACAGGAAGCACATTTACCACAATTGGTGTATGGATTCAATGTCACGTTCATCCCTTTTTCGAAGCCAGCCGGAACATTCGGACCAACCTCCTCAATCACCGCTCCTACCTCATGTCCCGGGATTACCGGTAACTTCACCATTGGGTTACGTCCTAAAAAGGTATTCAGGTCGGAGCCACAGAAACCCACATACTTGATTCTTACTAATACTTCACCGGCACCAACGGTCGGTTTTTCCAGTTCAACCACCTTCATTTCGGAGGGGTTGACAATTTGAACTGCTTTCATTGGATATGTTTGATAAATAAATTTATTAATCGATTACTTTATAACCTTTCCAGCCGTAATACGCACAGAAGACAAAACAAATCATCGGTACACAATAGGCCATATAATAGATATGCTCATTGGCATGCATAAAATAAGCCGTCAACTGTGGCAGGCAGGCATTGCCGACAATAGCCATTACCAGAAATGCCGAACCGCTCTTTGTCTGATTCCCCAGTCCTTTTAGCGCCAATGAGAACTGCGTGGGATACATTATAGACATAAAGAAAGAGATAGCCAACATTGCGTATAACCCGATCATACCTCCCCATATCATCACTGCCCCGCACAAAAGAATATTCATCAAGGCGTAAACCAGTAGCATATCCTGTGGACGGAATTTCACCATCAATCCGGTACCGATCCAACGCCCCAAAAGAAATGCAAGCATATACAATCCGAAGAAGGTAGTCGCTGTATCTTCCGGCAATCCGGCATAAGTGCAACAGTAAACCAGGAACAAACTGTTTATCGCCGTCTGTCCGCCGTTATAGAAGAATTGCGCAATCACTCCCCACCGCAAGTGTGAATGCTTCAATACACCGAAGTCTATCAGTTTTTCTTTCTGGCTGCCCTCTTTCGTTTTACCCGAAGAAGTCATTTTATCGGAAGAAGCCGTTTCTCCTTCGTCCCCAATCTTCGGCAATTTTGAAAAGACGAAGACGACAGCTATGGCAATCAACAATATAGCCAATATCAGATAAGGAAGTTTCATGGCATCCGTTTCCAATTGGATATAGGCCTGCCAGCCTCCCGGATAATCTATAGGAAGGGTCTCTCGCGTGTAATGAGCTCCGCTAAGGATGAGCTTACTCAAAAACATGGCAGCGATAAAAGCTCCGAGTCCATTGAAAGACTGCGCTAGGTTCAATCGGCGGGGAGCTGTTTCGGGGGCTCCTAAAACCGTCACATACGGATTGGCAGCTGTCTCCAGAAAGCACATTCCCGTAGCGATAATAAAGAAGATACAGAGGTAAGCCCAATATTCTTTTAAAATGGCGGCAGGAAAGAAAAGCAGGCCTCCGATTGCTGCTAATACCAGTCCGAAAATAATTCCCGCCTTATAGCTGTAACGTTTCATAAACATCGCTATGGGGATGGGGAAAATAAAATAAGCCAGCCAGTAGGCAGTCTCGGTAAAAGAGGCTTCAAAGGTATTCAGTTCACATGTCTTCATCAATTGCCGGATCATTGTGGGAAGCAGATTGCTGCTTATCGCCCACAGAAAGAAAAGGCAGAAAACTAACGCTAAAGGTATTGTATATGTATTCTTTTTCATGGTATAAATCTAGTTTTACGATAAGGATGTTTTCTCTATCATTCGGACATGTTCTTGATGTAAGGAAGTACGGGGAGATCCGTGAATCCATAGAAGTTCCGGGCATTTTCTCCCAAAAAGAGTCTTTTGTCCTCTTCCGTCAACTCGGAAGACTTCACCACAAAATCGTATGACATCTTGTAGGTGATTGCTGTAATGGTGCGCGGATAGTCCGATCCCCACATCAGTTTCTCCATGCCAACTAAATCCGCCGCTTCCCGAATGGCTTTCACTGCTCCTTTGAAAGGATAAAATTCATCATTGAAAAGCCAGGTGATTCCGCCGGATTCAATCATCACATTGGGATGACGTGCCAGGCGGATTTGTTCTTTCCAGTCCGGACGTGTCACCATTCCGAAGTGCCCGACAGCTATTTTTAGGCGGGGACATTCCTGAATAATCTCTTCCACTTCGGGAACCTGTGTTGCTCCGTCAGCCAAATCGATGGAGAGCATGACATTCCGTTCTTCCATAGAATGAAACATCTGCATCATTTCCTCATTATTCAGCATTACCCGTCCCTCTTTTAACAACAAGCGTTGGGCAGGTATTTTTATAGCCTTAAAACCTTTGGCTATAAGCTCTTTCGCCTGCTCCAGAAATCCAGGTTTGCGGAACTCACACATTCCGCAAACAAAGAAACGGTTGGGATAATGGGAAACGACTTCCGACAAATAATCATTCTGAATACCGTCAATAAACTCTTGGGTAATGACAGCCGCAGCCACTTGCGCATAGTCCATATTCGAAAGAAAAACTTCCGCGCTATTCACTCCGTCTATCATAAAGGGCGGAACCATTTGCCGGATTTCTCCCATAAATTCCGAACGGCCATTTTCCAAAGTCCGGATAGGCAATCCGTCCACAACAGTATCCTGTCGTAACCACAGATGGGCGTGCGCATCAATAATTGTATAGTCCATACGAATGACGCTGTTTTATGAGTTTGCCCAACTTACACGTTTCTGCTCTCCGATAATCTCCTGCACTTCCCGAACGAGTTCCCAGTCAATAGGTTCTTCGATGAAAGCGATGTTCTTTTTCACATTCTCCGGATTAGTTGTACTAAATAAAGTCGTTGCTATACGGGGATTGCTGACGGAGAACTGCATAGCCAGCTTCTCAATCGGATAATTCTTAGCTTTGCAATGTTCCATTGCTTTACGGCAAGCCTCTACCAAGGGTTTGGGAGCCGGATGCCAAGCAGGCACGCCACGTTCACTCAACAGTCCCATTGAAAGCGGAGAAGCATTAATCACGCCGATTTCTTTGGATTCGAAGTAGTCCAGGAAGTCTGCTAATTTATCATCACACAGGCAATAATGGCAGAAGCTAAGCACAGATTCAATCGTACCGCTTGGTGAATGGTCAATTACCCATTTCAGGTTCTCGAGTTGCAAGTCGGTAATTCCAACGTGTCCTACCACTCCTTTTTCACGCAACTCAACCAAAGCAGGCAGAGTCTCATTAACTACCTGATTCAAATCGGCAAATTCAACATCGTGTACATTTATCAGATCGATAAAATCTATATTCAAACGTTCCATGCTCTCATACACACTTTCTGTCGCACGTTTTGCAGAGTAATCCCACAGATTTACTCCATCTTTTCCATAACGTCCCACTTTGGTAGAAAGGTAATAACGGTCGCGAGGAAGATCTTTAAGTGCCTTTCCTAAAACAGTTTCCGCTTTATAATGTCCGTAATAAGGAGACACATCGATAAAGTTCATTCCTGCCTCAACAGCGGTAAACACAGCCTGAATGCCTTCTTTTTCTTTCAAATCATGGAAAACTCCTCCCAAAGAAGAAGCTCCAAAACTAAGAGATGATACTTTCATCCCTGTCTTTCCGATTTCATGGTATTGCATACTTTTAGGTTTTAAATCATTTTGTATGCGACAAAAATAGGTCAGTAATAGTTTCAGTGCAGCAGAGAGCGGTCGAAAAAACAACGTAACGGTTTACGTAAAAAATATTGCTTCAGATGCTCTTAATTTTCCGGGAATGTGCTTTCTTTGTAAAAAGAATCTAAGTTGCAGACTTTCAAATGGAAAACCGGAAACATACTTCACTCAAAGATCTCGCCCAAGCATTGGGGGTATCAATTCCTACTGTATCCAGGGCACTAAAAGATAGTCCGGAAATCAGCCGTGAACTTTGTGCTAAAGCAAAGGCACTGGCTAAAGAGATGAACTACCGTCCCAATCCTTTTGCCATGAGCCTGCGGAAAAATGCGCCACGTATCATTGGAGTGGTAGTCCCGGATATTGTCACTCATTTCTTTGCATCAATTCTGAATGGAATAGAGAATATGGCTATTGCCAACGGGTATTTTGTGATTATCACGACCTCGCATGAGTCTTACGAGCACGAAAAAAGAAATATTGAGAATCTGGTCAATATGCGCGTGGAAGGTATCATCGCCTGTCTGTCTCAAGAAACAACCGATTTCTCCCACATCTCCGCCTTGAAAGACATTAATATGCCACTTATCCTGTTCGACCGTGTTTGCCTGACCGACCAATTTTCATCGGTGATAGCAGACGGGGCACAATCCGCACAGATGGCTACACAACATCTTCTGGATAATGGAAGTAAGCGGGTAGCTTTTATCGGAGGAGCCAATCATCTGGATATTGTAAAGAGAAGAAAACATGGTTATCTGGAAGCCTTGCGTGAGAATCGTATTCCTATCGAAAAGGAGCTAGTTGTTTGCCGGAAGATTGATTATGAGGAAGGCAAGATTGCCACAGAAACTTTACTGTCACTTCCACAGCCTCCGGATGCTATTCTTGCCATGAATGACACATTGGCTTTCGCAGCAATGGAAGTCATCAAAAATCATGGCCTCCGGATTCCGAATGATGTGGCAATCATCGGGTATACAGACGAGCAGCATGCTAATTATGTGGAACCGAAATTATCAGCAGTATCACATCAGACCTATAAAATGGGAGAAACTGCCTGCCAACTACTTATCGATCGGATAAAAGGAGATAAGACTATCAAGCAGGTGACGATTCCAACACATTTGCAGATTAGGGAGAGTAGTATAAAAAATCAAAAATGTAATCTTCTGTAATATAAGCAAGAAGGAACAAAACATAAGGAGTAGTCAAACGACATCATGACAATGAGGATTATGGATTGATGATGAAAATGAAAAGAATGCAAATCAAGCTATTGTATGGGATAAATGGAACAATCCTATAGGATATGACTTACCTGCAGATAAGAATTTCCATGGTATTACTCCTAGTAGAAATACAATATATGAAATACTTCAGTTTTAGAAATAATTCATAGAATAAAAATCATATCTAAACCAATGCTATATTAATAATAAGCTCCCTTATTCTATCCTTTGCCATAGATGAAATAGGATTAGAATAAGGGAACTTTATTTTAATAAATTCCAAATGATAATAAGTGATTATTTTTCGCACTTTAACATTTGAATATCAAATACTAAAGTTGAATAACCTAAAATAGTAATCGAAGAACCTTTTGGAGTATAATCACTACTACCATAACCATATTTCCATGGAACATACACTTCCAAACGTTCACCAATTTTTCTTCGTTGCAATACCTCTGACAAACCAGTCGCAAGCCCATTAACCGTTAAGTTCGCAGTTCTTGAAAAATCAATGCTAGGATTCGCTTCAGTAAAAGAGCCATTAAACACTTCCCCTATAAAGTTATCTTGTTTATCAACATAACCACCAGTATTACCCCAAA
>ERZ1106963.2604-NODE-2604-length-17372-cov-4.654732_pt1 | contig 17372 bp, 17 predicted proteins | sample MGYA00403681_ERZ1106963 | MGnify/ENA primary metagenome ERZ1106963 (study PRJEB35170, sample SAMEA104062407) | human gut metagenome | biome: human gut; feature: human-associated habitat; material: faeces | place: Denmark | collected 2012-05-03 ...
CGCTGTTTCATTGCGACTCAAACGTATGCGCAATGCCTTAGCAAAAAATGCGCCTGATATGCTTCGGCATATCGATGTTTTAACTCTGCTGTGAGAGGTGTAAAACAATGAGAAGAATAAGAGAACAGGTCATATGGTACAGAACGAAGAGGTTGGCCGCAGCGCATCCGTTCTTCCACAGGAAGAATGGATTGCTGTCCATGAGCGAAGCAAAAGCCCGGCTCCAAGGCAGGGAAATTCCTGACGGGCATGAAGTGCTCCGTCAGGCGAGAGTTGAGCTTGGTATACCTGAACCTGTCTCCAATGTAACCATATCATCAGAAAAAACACTTTTTAGCACCGTGAGTAGAGGACGCTCTTTCGCTCTGCGCAGGGGATTGGTATGTCTGTCGGTGCTATTGATTGTATTTGGCTTTTTCACCATGACGGAAGCAGGCGCTGCATTGGCAAAAGGACTCTACAATGTCATTATCAGCGTATTTGACGGCTCTCTATTGTCCCGCAATGAAGGCACCACGGGGTATGTGAAACCAATCGATTTTGCGGCGCTCCCCGCAGAGTTTGAAAGCCTGGAGGCTGTTGCAGAAGCTACCGGGAGGCAGGTCGTAATTCCGGGCGGCAGTGACGACGTCCTGTTATCGTTCTCGGTACACATAGTCGGCGATGATGCACTTGTTATAAGGAGCAAATATACCCGAACCGATGGAAAAAAATATGCTGTTGTGCAGTCCCTTTATAATGATTCTGCACTCTGGAGTGGGGCCAATAGCACAACGGAAGACAGCATAAATACAATAGAGCTGACAATTGGGATTAAAGCATATTTGTCAACAATGGAGGACGGTACGGTGTATGCAGAAGCATTTGACACGGGGCATGATTTAAATATAAGCAGCACAATGTTATCCGTTGAAGAATTGAAAGAAGTTATAATGAACTTAAAATATGTGAGTTAAAACACAAACAGGCTGCCGCAGCTGGCAGCCTGTTTTCATGTTTAATCTTTATTATTACGGAATCCATTTGCTGGAAGTTTCTGATGTTACGGAATAGCTCGTGCCATTTTTTGAAGAAGTATGCGTACCAGTAACCTTATAGTAGTGTCCGCCATCTACGGTTTTTGTTCCTGACGCATCTGCATAGTCAGTATTTCTTAGCTGGCTGGAAGCTCTCGCTACTTCATACCAGGTAGTCCCTCGCTGTTCCCAGAGAATTACTGTTATGCCTATGGTGTCCTCTGTTTGAGCGGACGTGGAATATCCGCTGAAAGATACCGAGCGCCCGGTGTTGTTCATATAGCAGCGCCCGCCGGCCTGGCGGGTTGCGGCTAAAGCTGCGGTACAGATTGAAAGGCACATGATAAGGATAAGCACAAGGGAAAGTATTCTTTTCTTCATATAGAAGCCTCCTAAAATGTATTTGCGGTTGAACCGCTGTTTATATGACACCCCAACTTAAGGAAATCTTTCGCCAATTTCAAAAATATATTTTTATTTATTTTGGATTTTCATGACAGATTTACCACCTCCTCAGGTGTCTATATAGCAGAGATTGCTGAATCTCAATTCAAAAGCCGTCTGTGACCCAGCGGTCAAGGAGGGATGCCTATGATTGTCCACACATGAAAAAACCCTGCATTTCATGAGCGGGCGGCTCACATCACGGTAAGGCGATGACAATTTGCAAGGGTATAATTTTATTTTATCTTATTATCACTCAAAGTACAACTATGGATCATGACATGAAAGGAAAACATTTATGAAAAAGCATGCGCGTATCTTATTGACCTGTGTGCTCGTAGCTGCAATGCTTGCGTCTTATGCGGTTGCTATGGCTGCAGATATTGGTTATACCGGATCAACTACACTGTCAATGTTGTCAGATCAGCTTTTCAATGGCGTTGCTCGCACAAAAAGCGATAATGGCGGAGCGATGAGCGTTAATACGCAACCTGGAGGCAGCAAGCCCGGTTGGGTGCAGGATAGCAATGGTAATCCAATAACTAGCGGAAACCCGTTGAAATTCAACTGCGTGCGTACGACTTCAACGACCAGCTATGCGTGCAATGACGAATACGTCAAGGATAACGAGAGGAAGTTTGCAAACTTCAAAACCAACATGGGGATAAAAGATGCACAATATTATCTGTACATCTATAACGCCAGATGGAGTACAACCAATTTTTCTATGACCTGGACGCCCAATTAATTATTGAGTAGCTAAAGAGGGGGCGTATGCCCCCTTTGCATAATAAGGAGTGCAAAATGAAAAGGAATTTTTGGTTGTTAATTGTCCTGTGCATATTATTATGTGGATGTGAAATGAAAGCCGATGTAGCAAAGTATAAATATACTCAGGATACGAACAACAATGATTTACCAAGTTCGGCATTCTACTTTATTCCTTCAACCCATAATGACATTGAGGCAGAATTTGCGTGGTTGCCTGATAATAATGCTATGGGTGTTTACTGGGATAGTCACAAACAAATAAAACTCCCAGACGAAGAAAGATCTAAAATTAAAATTGTACTAGACGAGTTTGTGTCAACATATTACAAGCTGTCCAGTATGTTTTCGGATTATAATCAAGCTATTAAGTTGCCCGTCTTGAGTGAGGATTTGCGTTATGCTATTTCAGAGTCGAAATACTTTTCTTGCTTGTTTGATGATATCGAGGAATATAACGTGGAATGTGATATTTCGGCGTTGTTCATTTATGACTATGTAATATCTAGCGTGCATAATGGTGTGCCGGTTTATATAGTGCCAGTAAAAATGCAAGTTGAGTTCTATGATGACGGTACAGATGCTTTTTCAACAAAGTATACTAACTATGTCAGAGGCAACGGTAATTTTGTTGACTTATGGTGTGCTTTTGAGAAAAGTAATGAATCATTTACTTTAGAGGCATGGGCCGAAGTATTTCAAGATCCTTATAGTGTCAGAATTTATTCCTCCAATGGGATTGATGAAATATATCATACACCTTACGCAACGTGGAAAATATGTCGTTATATTGAGGACTTATACAATGGTTTGCAATTAATTAAAGATATGGCATTCATCCCAAAAGAAAAGTACGTAGAATATACGGAAAGGTTATGGCAAACTATTTTCTCGTTTAATAACGAAACAGATGCTAACCAATATCGAAAAGAATTGATGAACCTATTGAACGATGAAAAAGCTACTAATGCTTGGATACAGCAATTAATTGAATTTAACGTGAATTTGGCATCGGCAGAGTATCCCAATGCTGTAGTCCAATATAACGGGAGCTACACAGAAGGAAAGAATATATACCATGAGTTTACAATTGTAATACAGATTGCTTGTACTATTAATTCAATTAATAGCAAATATATACAGTTTGGAAAAAATGTAATCCCCGAAGGAACATTTAGATGTGTCTTTCATGTTCTGCTATCTGAAGACCAGAACAGCAGTATACAATGCTATGATTGGTGTATTGATAACTTAAAGCGGCATGCAAAGCTATCATTCAAATGAGGTGATTTATGTGGATAGAGATACTAAGATTATTAAGACATAAGGTTATCATTAAAACGGCTATTGTTATGGTAACACTAATTTTAGTCGCGTTGTTTATACAAGAATATTATGATCCATCCGTTATATCAATCTGGGAATATGCGCTAATGCTAATTGACAACCGCATACTCATGTTGGTTATATTTACATTTCTACCATTTGTCCTAACTCGTAATACTATTGAAACTACTCCGTACGATATGCATATTGCAATGAAGCTAAAAGGAATCAACGCATGGTACTATACTCGCATTATATGTTTGGTGCTTTTTTCAGTACTATTTGTATTGATTGCTGGTCTTTGCATTATATGTGTTGGAGCATTAAGTGGTTTTAACCCTATATCCAATTGGGAGGAATCATACTATTTTTACGGGCAAGCCGTTCGAGCAGATAGCTTCGATCAAATTGGCAACCCGTTTATTCTATTGATTCACAAAGGGCCAACACCCATGCAAAGCTTTCATATTGCATTATTACTGCTCGCATTTCGTATTTCTTTTTATAATATTATGTTGTTCATATGCTCAAACACTTCAAAAGGCGCGGTGTTAGGAATACTTAGTGTGGGAACTTTTGCATGGATAGAGGTATACATATATGCTATTTTCTGTATTCAAAAGCCCTGGGGCATACTGCCTTTTGAGCACTCGTTAGTTTCATCAATTAACGCTTACCGCTTCCCGTTTTATTTTTCGGTGGCTTATTGGATGGCTTTATTAACTGCTATTGTTAATATTGGAGCATATTTCAGAGCTAAGGCTATGAACCCAACAAAAAATTCGTTTTAGGGAGGACTAATATGGATAAGGCAATTGAAATGGTTAACGTCAGCTTAGAAACTCGTTCAAATACCTTACTGAAAAACATCTCTTTTGATTTGCAAAAAGGAGAGATATGTGGAATCTATGGCCGCAATGGTGCAGGTAAAAGCATGCTTATTAAAACAATTTGCGGACTTGTTTCCCCGACACAAGGGAAAATACAAGTATGGGGAAAAGCAGTCGGGATTTGTGGAAAGACTGCGACTAATACTGGAATTCTTATTGAAAGTCCCGGCCTTCTGCCAGATAATACTGCTTTTGAAAACTTGTTTTATTTATCATGCATAGCAAATAAGAAAGGTAATGCTGATAAAGAAAACATACGTAACACCTTGAGCGATCTGGGAATAGATCCTGATGAAAAAAAGCCCGTTCGTAAATTTTCATTAGGCATGCGGCAAAAGGTTGCACTTGCAATAGCTTTGTTTGAGAAACCAGGTCTTCTTTTGCTGGACGAGCCGACAAACAATTTGGATTCACAAAGCATTTCTTCTCTTCATGCTTACCTAAAAAAAATCCATGAAAAATATGGTACTTCTATCCTTTTGGCAAGTCACCAAGAAGATGACTTTTATAAACTTTGTTCACGAGTTATTACAATAGAACAGGGAAAAATTGTAGGAGATGATCAGCTATGAAAAATTTATTAATTGCAGACCTCAGAAGGGCATTCTTTTCAAGGCGTTTCGTTGCCTCTCTTCTTGTTTATATTGGCTCATTTCTTGTTAATTTATTATTTAATGTATATAGGAGTGGGCAAGCTGTTTCTGGCGCTTGGAATATCTATTTTTTCTCAACTGGATTTGGTTTAAATGTATTCCATGTTACTGCACCGATAGCAACAGTTTTATCTTGCGGCTGGCTTTACTTGGATAGTCGGAAAAGCGGATACATTAAACATGAGTTGTTGCGCTCTACTTTACGAGAATACTCTTTGTCCAAACTCTATGCCTGTTGTATATGCTCATCAGCAAGTGCTTTTATTGGGCATATAATTATATTGGTAATATGCTTTGCACTTGATCCATCTTCTTCATTGCGAATATTGAACGCAACATATCTAGTGTCATTTTCAAAGGTATATTTAAATAGCTTACTTGGCTATGGAGTACTCCATATCATAAACGGTATGCTATTTTCGATAGCATATGCATGTATGGCATTAGCTGCATCTGCGCTGCTAAATAATACAATATCCCTTATTATTCCTTTACTTTGGCATGTAATATTTTTCTTGATTTCATCATCGACAAACGTGCATTGGCTATCTGTATTATTGCCTGCAGGCTCACCCGCTTTATTTGACTTTCCGGAATGGAAATTCATATATGATTATTGCGTTATATTTGCAGGAAGTCTAATTGGATATTTTATTGCAATTAAGAAAGATAGATCAGATATGAAAGTTTAATCATAAAATTCTTGCCGAATATCCTCCTGCATAGTTGGATTTTGGCTTTATTGTGATAAAATGAAGTATAAATTTAATTAGGCGAAGGAGAGCCATGAATGAAAAACAGGATTCTTATTGTAGAGGATGATTTTGATATATCCGATATCATTGTAATGAACCTACAGTACTCAGGCTATGAGTATGTTGCAATAGACGACGGAACCAAAGCCGCAAATTATCTGTCGAAGGATCATTCTTTTGATTTAGCGGTTCTCGATATAATGCTACCTGGCATTGACGGATTTGCCCTCATGGAGTATATGCAAAAGTACAAAATTCCTGTTCTATACCTTACTGCAAAAGATGACATTTCTTCCAAGATCAGAGGGCTTCGGGATGGCGCGGAAGATTATCTTGTAAAGCCATTCGAAGTATTAGAGCTTCTAGTTCGTATAGAAAAAATATTGTATAGGGCAGGTAAGTTCAATAAAGTACTGAAATTCCGCGATATTGTGATTGATCAGGAAACTCGTACGATTACAAAGAACGGTAATATTGTGATGCTTCAGCCAATCGAATATGATCTTTTGTTAACACTTATTAGACATAAAAACTGTTCTCTGTGTCGCGAACGTCTCTTATCCGAAATATGGGGATATGCATACACGGGAACTACGCGTACTGTAGACACTCACATATCAAGTTTACGACGTAAGTTAGATCTTTCGGATGCCATTATTTCTATACCCAAAATTGGCTACAGACTAACGGAGGAATAAGATATGCGATTGCGCACGAAGCTGACCTTTGTTACAGTCATCATTGTAGTGCTCTCAATTTTTTTGAGCACATTTTTTATTGTTTTTTTTGCAAAACAGAATACGGAGAATACAATACTAGTCACTGCAATCAAAGATTTTACTGCGTTTTACTACAAATTGTCTAAATCACAGGTTTATTTTGATTCAGAGCAAAATAGTACTTCTAGTCGCAGCTTTCTTCGTTACATCATTATGAGCATTCCGGGTGCGGAAGAATTTGTACTACAACAAGGCGACACTACTATTAGCAATAATACGGGAATAGACGCTATAGGAATACTCAATTCTAATAAGAACTCATCAATGAGTTTAAACGACACAGAAATTCCTATACGCTATCTGTTTTGCAATGTAAAAGGGGTTAGCTATTTTTTGGCAGTTACAACAATCACTATTGCCCATAAAACATATTCTCTATCGTTAGTGCGTAATATCACGGTAGCGGCAGACAGTATTGACACGCTTGCTGTACAATGTCTGTTTGTGGGGATTGCCGTTGTTTTTGTTGCTGCATCGTGTGTCCTATTGTTTGTTAGGCACGCATTAAAGCCTATGAAAGAGTTGGAAATAGGGGCATTGGAAATTGCTAATGGTAATTATGGGACCCGTATTATGGTAAAAGGTAATGATGAAATTGCTATAGTTGCAAAGCAATTCAATAATATGGCAGTTGCCATATCTGATAAGATTGATACGCTAAATAGTGCAGCGGAGCGTCAGCAATCTTTCGTTAATGGCTTGTCTCATGAACTTAAAACTCCAATTGCCTCCATTATGGCCCGCGCGGAAACGCTGCTTAACCGTGAGATTAGTGATGAGGATCGAGCGCGCTCTCTGGAACGCATTCATCACCAATGCGCATGGCTTGAACGATTTTCCGGCAAACTAACATCTTTGGTGGTGCTGCAAAGAGATTTTTCAAAGAAACCAGAGAGCGTTGCAAGACTATTTGAATTTGTTAGAGAAGCTGTCTCTGATTCTCTTCAATCTAACGGTATTGAATTTCGTGTTAGTTGCCGTATAAATACTTTATATATGGACTTTGACCTTATGGCTTCTGCGTTATTCAATCTTATTGATAATGCTCGAAAGGCAAGCAACCCTGGTGCCGTAATAAGGCTTTATGCTCATGATAATGTGATTGAAGTAAAAGATTATGGGAAAGGAATACCGGCAGATGAGATCGCACACATTACTGAACCGTTTTATATGGTTGATCGTTCTCGAAATAAAAAATATGGTGGTACCGGCCTGGGGCTTGCTATCGTAAAACGCATTATAGAGGTACACGGGGCACAAATGAAAATCATTAGCGAACTCGGTCAAGGAACAACTGTCATGCTAATATTTGCGCAGAAGGATATTGACAAATAAATTACATTTCAATGACATCTTTTCCTTCTCAATATGAGAAAATCATTGTACTAACAAAAAGGAAGTGATATTAATGAAAACAAGGATGGTTCTTCTCATATTGCTCTCTCTGATGCTTCTTCTTTCCGCCTGCCAACCTACCCCTGAGCAGGACATTGTGATTAAAAAAGATACCGAGCGCATGGTGGAACAGGCGCAGGCGACCAATGCGGATGGCAGCAGTCTGATATCCGCTCTTGGCGTTCCCGACAAGTACATTGTAAATGAGACTTATTTTGACGGCAAGATGTTGTTGAGCGGCGAAGCGCCCGTTTATCTGCCCGCTGCCGAAACAGTTCCCATAGTGGAAGTTGCTCCGTCCAATTTTTCGCAGGACTTTATTGATAGGGCTTATAAGGCTCTTGTTGGCAACGCCGAAATGTATCAGGTACAACAGGGTGTGGTTCTAAAAACCAACTTGGAAGCACAAATTATGGACTTGCAGAAGCGCATTTCCGATCCTAATACCAACGCTGAACAGAGAAGCTATGATGAGGAAACTCTGTCTAAGCTTAAAGATCTATATAACAGCGAATATGCGATTGATGCCTTTGAATGGGTAAAAGGAAGCGCGCGGCTTACGGAGCTGCATAAATATGACCGATATACAATGGAAAGAACCGAAAGATATTATGGCGTGGCTCTATCTGAAAACCCGGATGACTTAGTTGATAACGTCATTCGATTTAACGTAAATAACAACTCTGTCGGCGAGGATGCTTCAAAAGATGCTGTTTTGCTATATGAAAACGGTGCGATAGAGCCAAACGACTCATCCGCGACCTATCAATGGGGCACGGTCTCAACAGACAACTATCCTGCTGAGTTAGTGGACTTGTCGGGCTTTACACCTGAACAGGCATATAGACAAGGCGAAAAGCTGATTGAAGATTTAGAGTTAAATGAAGCAGTCGGCTTAGGGAATATGTATTTGAATATAGTTTTCTCCAACCCCAAGGAAGCCGCGCAGGTAAATGCTTTAGCAAACAAAAACCAGCTTACGAAACAAGAAACCTTGAACTTTGATGAAATCTACAAGGAAACTCTGCAATCCTGTGTGCTTAATGCTCAAGACGATGTTTACATATATTACACGCTGAATTATTGCAGAAATATCAGAGGGGTCTTGGTCACGCATGATGTGCCGTCCACGTTTGTATCGGACGAAGCGTGGGGGCCTCAGTGGGTACATGAAGATATTGCTTTATCCGTCATGCCGGAAGGTATCGGGAGCTTTTCATGGAGCTCACCATACGAAGTAACAGAGGTGAGAGCAGAGAACAGCACTATGCTGCCGTTCTCTGATGTAAGTGCGATATTCAAGAAAATGATTCTGTACGAAAACGAGCAGTTATTTGATTCCGCTGATATTGATTCAGGCCTCAGTCAGCTCGAATTTGTAGTCACAAAGGTAACATTGTCCTTACAGCGAATCATTGAAAAGAACAATATTGACAACGGCCTGCTTGTGCCCATATGGAATTTTTACGGAGTTCAGGTTGGACGCAGCAAAGACGGCCTTGAAGTTGCTTTTACAAAAGATACCCCGTTCGTATCCGTCAATGCGGTTGACGGCAGCATAATCGATTTGGCAAGGGGCTACTAAAATTCAACCGTATAACTAAAAAGCAGGCATGACCGCATGGAAAACCGCCATGCCTGCTTTCTTATTGTCCAAAACCGTGGAAAGGAGAGAAGCGCATGAAAAAAGCCCTGCGCGCCAGTCTCCGGCAGGCCATACTGAGCCGTGGCTTTCTTATCGGCACTTTAGGCACAGCTTTGGTGCTGCTCCTTTCCTCCGTTCAGGGCATATTGTCGGGCTTCCGCTCGGAGCAGCTCCTCTCTCCCGGCTTCCACAGCGACCTTATCATGAGCGCCCTGTCCTCCGAGGCCATGGCGCTCACTTTACCGATCCTCTGCGTACTGCCGTATACCGCTTCCTTCATTGGCGACGTAAAGAGCGGCTTCATCAAGGAATACCTGCCGCGCACCACGGTTACGAGATACATCGCCGGGAAGGCTGTGGCCTGCGCCGTTTCCGGCGGGCTGGTGCTGGCATTGGGGATATTCATTGCATACGGCTTTGCTGCGCTGCTGTTCCTGCCCATGGAGGCTTACCCCAATCCGGACGCGAATGTGCCGAATTACTTTGGCAATCTAATGGAGACGGCGCTCATGTTTTTCGCCTCCGGCGCGTTCTGGTCGCTGACGGGGTTGACCTTCGCCGCCCTCACCAACAGCAAATATATGGCCTACGCCTCGCCCTTTGTGCTGTTCTATGTGCTCATCATCCTGTATGAACGTTACTTTAACAAGTTGTTCGTGCTGTATCCCCGGGAATGGCTCAACCCCTCCTCCCGCTGGATGTTCGGCAGGGTCGGCGTGGCGGTGCTGCTTATCGAATTCAGCGTCCTCATGGCCCTGGCGTTCGCATACGCCGCGAAAAGGAGGCTTGGGCGTATATGAAGCCAAAGCAGATCATGGCCGTAACGAAATACAACTTCCGCCAGTGGCACAAAAACCCCCGCATCGTCATCACGTTCTGCCTTGCCTTCGTGCTGTGCTTCCTGCTCTCGGACAAGGCGGTAAAGTTTGCCAAAGAATACGATACCACCATGCAGCTTGTGGAAGCGTTTGTGTGGACCTTCGGGGACAGCAATTCAATACTTCTTTCCTCCCTGCTGCTTCTGCTGCTGTTTGCGGATATGCCTTTCATCAGTACGGGAACACCGTTTTACCTGATGCGCATCGACCGCAAAACCTGGCTCATGGGACAGGCGCTGTATATCGTCCTCGCAACATTCCTCTATCTGGCGTTTATCCTTGTGTCCACATCCCTCGTCTGCATGAGGCAAAGCTTTATCGGCAACATGTGGTCGGAAACCGCAGCCATTTTGGGCTACTCCGGCGCGGGGAAAAAAGTCGCGTTGCCCGCGCTTGTGAAAACGCTGGAGATGAGCCGCCCGTATGAATGTATGGGCACGATATTCCTGCTGATGCTGCTCTACACGCTGCTGATGGTGTTTGCCATGCTGCTGTTTAACCTTAAAAAAGGCCAGCTTGCGGGAATTGTGTCCGTGTTCGCGTTCAGCCTGTTCGGCTTTCTTCTCAACCCGCAGACCATAAAGGCAATATTCCAGCTTCCCGACGAGCTTATGTACAAAGCAAACGTGGCGGTGGGCTGGCTGTCTCCGCTCAACCATGCCACCTACCACATGCACAACTTCGGCTACGATCTGCTGCCCCGGCTCTGGCAGACGCATCTTATATTTGCGCTCCTCATTGCCCTGTGCTTTATTCTGTCCCTTCGGGTGGTGCGGAATTATAACTTCAACTTTACCGGAACGGAGGGCTGATGTATGGGTGATACAGCCATAAGCGTTCAAAACGTATCGAAGGATTTCGGAGCGGAACGGGTATTAAAAAGCGTCAGCCGCGATTTTGAGAAGGGGAAAATTCACGGCATCGTGGGCAACAACGGCAGCGGCAAGACCGTGCTCATGAAGTGCATATGCGGCTTTCTCATACCCACCGAGGGCACGGTCATCGTAAACGGCAAGCGGGTGGGCAAGGACGTGGACTTCCCGCCCGATCTTGGCATCATCATTGAAACGCCGGGATTTTTGCCTAATATCACGGGCGTGAAGAACCTTGAGATATTGGCTTCGCTGAATAATAAGATAGGGCTTGAACAAATCGCGGCTTCCATCCGCCGGGTAGGCCTTGACCCGCTGATGAAAAAGCCCGTGGGGAAGTATTCCCTCGGTATGCGGCAGAGGCTTGGCATTGCCCAGGCCATAATGGAAGACCCGGCGTTGCTCATTTTAGATGAACCGCTCAACGGCCTCGACAAACACGGCGTGGCGGAGATGCGGCAGCTCATAAAGGGGCTGAAGGAGCAGGGCAACACAATACTGCTTGCCAGCCACAACCAGGGGGACATCGATGAACTGTGCGACACCGTGTGCGAAATGGACGCGGGAGTGATGACAATTATACGGGAGGAAAGCATATGAACCGATTATTCGCGGCGCTGTTGGTAATATTGCTGCTTGCGCTGCCCATCGCGGCATTTGCGGAGGGAACTGACCCGGCTGCCTCGGAACCGCCGGAGACAACGCCTGCACCCACACAGGCACAACCTCCTGCCCTTACGCCTGCTGCAACGCAGCCATCATCACCAACAGCGAACCCGACAGCTGAGCCCACACCGGTGGTGGATCAGCTTATCATCGACAGCCGGAACCTGTATGAAGGCATGGACAGGACCTACGCGCAGGGCTATGTGCCCCGGATTGTCAACGGCAGGGCGTATATCATACTGCCGCTTCTCGGCGAAACCTACGACGGCAAGGTGACCGTCACCGCCGACCTTGGCGCAACGGCGGACAGCCCCTTTATTTTCGGCAACTATTCCCAGACCGCCGGCGGTTGGGGCAGATATGTTTTCGCGCTGGAAATCCCCCTCGTAAGCGAGCGGATAAACGGCTCATATCCCGTGACTCTCAAGGCGGATTACCTCGATGTGCTGGGGCAGCAGAAGCAGCAGAGCTTTACGGTGTATGTTACCGTAACCGACGGCAAAAACCCGCCCGACCCCAACGACGTGCCCAAGCAGACGGTGGAAAAGCCGGAGCTGTTTATATCGGAATGCACGGTTGCCCCAGACGCGGTGGGCGGTGAAGAGGAGTTTTCCGTTGACGTCACCATAGACAACATTGGAGCAATCCGCGCCCGCTCCGTGCGCCTGTCCTACGGCAGCGAGGCGGCGGGGATCGTCCCCGTGGAGACCAACAGCGCCATGCACCTCCCGAACATCGCAAGTGGAAAGAGCGAGGCCGTTTCCTTCAAACTGCGCACCACAAAGGACGTGCTTGCGGGCGAACAGCCCTTTTACATCACGCTGGACTATGTTGACCTTTACGGCGGCGTATATACCAATACAAGGACCTTCCTTGTGCATGTGACCCAGCCCGCGGAGATGAGCTATGATTCCGTTTCCCTGCCCAGGGAAGTCGCGGCGGGAGAAACCATATCCCTGCCCGCCAATGTGTTCAACATAGGCAAAAGCACATTGCGGAACGTAAGCGTGAACCTGAGCGGCGCGGGGCTGTTCCCCACCTCCAGCGTGTTCCTTGGGGACATACAACCGGGGCAGGCGGGCTACGGCGAGCTGAAAGTATTCGTAGGTATGCTGTCCATGACGGAAGGCTACACCGAAAGCTACGGCAGGACAAGCGCCGTTTATACCATATCCTACACGGACGACGCGGGCGAAGCCCACACCGTGGAGCAGCAGCTTTCCACCGAGATCAAGCAGCCCGTGATCGCCGGGGAAAAGACCGAGGCTGAGCGAAAGGCCGAGGAGGAGCAGAAGCGCGCCATGAGCCAGTGGTGGGTCAGCGCGCTGGTGGCATTTGCCATTATCTCCATCGTCGTTGCACTGATTGTGGTAGGAAAGTTTACCCGGATGATGAAGATGAAATAACGTTTTTGCCGCTAAGGAGGCTGCTTCCTCTATGGCGGCTTTTCTTTTTCAACGTTTCCCGAACGAAATATGCGTTGTTTGCTGCTGCGATGTATGCCGCATTGTGCTTCTCTTCTTTTGCGAATCAAATCAGAGTTTATGACAGCTTACCGTCTGAATTTTCATAAAGAAACAAATGCTCAGCCAATATGGATGAGTGAATTCCTTTACCCATAAAAGAACACATGACGGAGTATGAAACCCGTCTGTCAAGCGCTGTGAAAGCCGTATGGTTTCACGGCGCTTTTTGTTTGCATCCGGTTCCACGGCGCGCCCGCTCACCTCCGTTTTTCTTGGCTTTCCACATAAAAATCAAGATTTTACGGAGGTATATATGAAAACAGTAAATCTCAAGGATTTCTATCAATCCATTTATGACCACGATTGCCTATACGAAGTGCCGGACGAGGTGGCAGAACTGCTCATCCTGTATAAGCGGCGAGAAGAAGCTCATCGCAGGCTGACATATAAGTACAAGGCATATTTTTCTCTCGACTGCTGTGACGGCATTGAGAATGAAGCAGTACACAATGAACCGTCCGCTGAGGAAACCTTTTTTCGATATGCAGACAAAATTGAACTGTATGCAGCACTGCAAAGGCTTACGGATAAGCAGCTTAGAAGGCTGTATGCGAAATACTTTCTCGATATGAAATACACCGACATAGCCAAATGGGAAAATGTGAATGAAAGCACAATCAGATGCTCTATTCAATCGGCATTATCCAGGCTTGAAAAATCAATTAAAAAAAGTTAGGAACAGAGGGCCGATTTACCCGGTTTTTGTTCACGGTTATTGAGAGGGATGTTTTTTCTCTCGATTGAACGTTGACAACTTCATATCCGACAGCTTAGATACCGAGCTTTCTATGCAGCGAGCAATGCGGCGCATACGCGAAGACTGCCTGCGGGGCAGCCCGTAAAAAGGATGACATCCAAGGCACGAGCGAGAATTATTCCTGCCGCAACCCCTTTGCAGCGTGAGGAGAATGCCAAGACCTGCATGGAAAATAATGAGACTTCCGCACAGTCGAGGTTAAGTCCCAGAGTGCGGCTCTGTCGTTGGCAGGGTGGTGAAAATCCAATGCGTCCCAACGCGTGGGACGGTCTAAGCTCTCGCCCAAAACACATCGGGGAGCAGCGGCGAATAGATGTGTGATTGTATGGAAGAAAAACGGAGGTGGGCGGCGGTCAATTCCGCGTGTCCGGGAGCAAAAGTGACCGCCGCCCTTCTATTTTTGACATAACATTCTTTATGGAATCATTTAAATTCGTACATTTGCGTCATAGGCGAATTGCCTGTATGCTGAACACAACAGATGCGTCGCCTGGCGATTTTCATACGGAAAGGAGGAATAAGATGGAGCAGCCGTCAAGGAGCATCTGTGAAAAGCGAACTTACACCGTTGAGGAGGTCGCCATGCTGTTAGGAATCAGCCGTACCTCCGCTTATGAGTTTGTCAAGAAGGGCGAGGTAAAGTTCGTAAAAATCGGTGCTTCAATACGAATATCGAAGAAGTCCTTTGATGAATGGCTGGATCAGCAAAACATTTAGCAAAGGAGAAAAACAATGGCATCTATTAAAAAAAGAAGAGGGACGTTCTCCGTCGTATATACCTACGAAAATGAGAACGGAGAAAAAAAGCAGCGTTGGGAAACCTTCAAGACCTATGCGGAGGCGCATAAGCGCCGTGCTGAAATCGAGTACAAGCAGAACGAGGGTACATTCCTGCCTCCGAATAAGCAGACTGTAGAGGAGATCATGAAGGATTATGTGGCGCTGTATGGTGAGAAAACATGGTCGTATTCTACCTTCAATTCCAACTGCGCCCTGATCGCGAACTATATCGTTCCCATCATCGGTGATAGGGAGATGAAGGAAATTACGCCGCGAGAAGCAGACAAATACATCAAGACGCTGCAAAGGACACAGCCCGTTGAGGTTGGCGGCAGGCGAAGAAAGACGGAATACATGACTCCGGCAAATATTGAAAAGGTGATAAAGTTGCTCAGATCCGCTTTCAAACAGGCGGTGCGTTGGGAGGTTATCGCGCGCAATCCGTTTGACTTTGTAACGCTCCCAAAGGTCGAAAGGAAACCGAGACAAATCTGGACGGCGGAAATCATTCGCAAGGCGCTGGACAGCTGCAAGGACGCAAAGCTGTTTGTCGCTATGAATCTCGCGTTTGCCTGCTCCTTGCGAGTGGGCGAAATCCTGGGTCTGACATGGGATAATGTCAATATAAGCGATGAGGATATCGCAAAGGATAACGCCTCCGTATATGTCGATAGAGAGCTTTTCAGAGCGTCAAAGGAAGTGATGGACACGCTTGGAAATCGGGATATCCTTTTTGTGTTTCCGCCCGTGATGAGCTGCCCAAAGACAAGGCTGATACTTAAAACGCCTAAGACCGCTACCAGCGTCAGGCGCGTATGGCTTCCGAAAACCCTTGCCTATATTCTGCGGGAATGGCGGGATACGCAGCAAAAGCAAAAAGAATTTCTTGGAGATGAGTATTTCGACTATAATCTTGTGGTTGCGCATGGCAATGGACGCCCTTGTGACTGCAAAATCATTGAAAAGAGCTTCAATCGCTTAAAAGAGGAGGCCGGACTGCCAAACGTTGTGTTCCACTCGTTGCGCCATTCAAGCACGACTTACAAGCTGAAGCTCAATCACGGCGATATCAAGGCGACGCAGGGGGATACGGGGCACGCGCAAGCGGATATGGTAACAAAGGTTTACGCGCATATTCTGGACGAGGATCGAAAAGTAAATGCGCAGAAGTTTGAATCCGCATTCTATGCCAACCCGGATTTGCGCGATGTAAAACCTCCTGCGGAACAAAAGACAGCCATTGATCTCGGCGTGCTCATCGAGCAGCTGAAACAATCGCCGGAGCTTGCTCAAGCGCTTGCGGGATTGATTGTTGGATAAGGTTTGCTAATCTCAAATTAGCAAGATGAGCAAAATTTGGTGCCAAGCCACGAAAACCGACCTAACGCCAATTAGCAAATTTTGAGAGGGGAAAGAAAAATGAAGATAAGCAGCAATAAGAAGCAAAGCAGCTTCCGGGCAAAGGAAAAGCCCGAAAAAGTTAGATTTTATCGGGCTTTTTGGCGTCCCCGGCGCGATTCGAACGCGCGGCCTTTCGCTTAGGAGATCGAAAAAGTGTTCGCCTTTGCTGTTCCCTGAAGTGCCTTTAAGCCTTACCATTGCTGGGTTTCTAACGATTTTCACTGTTCGCATTTTTCTTCAAAATACCCCCGTTTTCCCCCAGTGCTGTTAGCTGGGTGTTAGCACAGCTAACAATGGCGGCGTGTTCGACTTTCACATCTACCGCCAAATCGTTAGCTGGATGTGATGAAATCATCATCATTTATCCCCGTAATACGGCAAATGCAGGTTCAGTCATGAATGAATATTCATTGCATATTTTCCAAGGCATTTTCCGAAATTCAGATCCGTGTTTTGTCCCTCAGTAAAACGAAAGACATTGCAGGAGCAGCAGAAAGATTTGAGTCTGCCACCTTTGTTAGCTGAGTTTTCCGCGAATAATTGCAGATAATTTCTTTGTCTACGCGCTGTGGCGTTTGCAATCTAACAATTAGAGATCCGGATTCTGTCCATCCTCCATACCTTGAAGATGCTCAGAATCCTTGTGTAGAGCCGTTTTCCTCCATTACAACCACTTTGGTCAGAGCTTTGGCATCGTCCGCCTGAAATGTGACAGGCAGGAAAACGGCTCGCTGCCAACAAAGACGGCAGTCGTTAGCAGAAACGTTAGATGGCACAGAAACCCAGCCAACCGTTCATGCAGGGAAATGCTTATTTCAAGC
>ERZ1106963.2610-NODE-2610-length-17347-cov-15.329285_pt1 | contig 17347 bp, 11 predicted proteins | sample MGYA00403681_ERZ1106963 | MGnify/ENA primary metagenome ERZ1106963 (study PRJEB35170, sample SAMEA104062407) | human gut metagenome | biome: human gut; feature: human-associated habitat; material: faeces | place: Denmark | collected 2012-05-03 ...
GGGGCTCCACCCCGTTTCTTTGCGCAAGAGCAAAGAAATGGGGTGGAACGGGCAGGGCCTGCGCTGTCTATTGCCCGGGGGAACGGCGCACACGTAGAAGAATAAACAAAAAGAGGGAACCCCTCGCCGGGGTTCCCCATTTTTTATTCCTTCGGGAAGGTCACGGTTATCTCCGTGCCCTTGTCGCTGGATTCGAGGCCGATCTGGCCGTGGTGATACTGGGCGGCGTGCTTGACTATCGAGAGTCCGAGGCCGGTACCGCCGGTGGCGCGGGAGTGGCTCTTGTCCACGCGGTAGAAGCGCTCGAACACGCGGGTCTGGTGCTCCGGGGCGATGCCCACGCCGTTGTCCTTAACGCGCAGGCGCGTGCCGCCGTCGGGCAGCTGCTCCGTGTATATCGTCGCCTCGCCGCCGTCCCGGCCGTACTTTATCGCGTTGTCCGCGAGGTTCCACACTATCTCCCACAGCAGCCTGCGCACGCCGGTCATGACAGCGGGGCCGCCCTCGACGCTCAGGCTTATGCCGCGCTTTTCCGCCGCAGGCTCCAGCTGGGCCGCTATCTCCACGGCCACCTCGTGCAGGTCCACCTGCTCCGTCGGGAAGCTCTCGCCCTCGTCCATGCGGGAGAGGTCGATGACGTCCTCGATGAGCGCCAGCAGCCGCGAGGCCTCGGTGCGGATGCGCCTGTAAAACTCCGCCTCGTCGCCCGGCTTCACCAGGCCGGTCTCCAGCAGCTCCGCCGCGCCCATGATGGAATGCAGCGGGGTCTTGAGCTCGTGCGAGACGTTGGCCGTGAACTCGCGCCTGATGCGCTCGGCGCGGCGGCGCTCCGTGACGTCGAACACCAGCAGCACCGCACCGCCGCCCGAGACCGGGCTGGCCGTCAGCTGATACTCGAGGCCCATGCGCTCTATCGTCGCCTCGCCGCGCTCGCCCCGGCTCGCCTTTTCCATGACAGCGCGCAGCTCCGGGCTGCGGTCCACGGTGAGGATGTCCTTGCCGACGCACTCGTCGTCCGCGCCGAACACCTTCTTGGCCGCGGGGTTGATGCTCAGTATGCCGCCCTCGGCGTCGAGGAGGATGAGGCCCTCGCTCATGCTGCTCGTCACGGCCTCGAGCTCGCGGCGGCGGCGGGTCAGCTCGTCGAGCTGGCTGCGTATCTGGCGCTGCTGCCGCTCCACGCGGGTCAGCAGCGGGGAGAGCTCGTCGTAGGTGTCGTTCTCCAGCGGGTGGTCCAGGTCTATGGCGTTGAGCGGGCCGACTATGCGCTTGGAGAGCCGCGAGGCCAGCAGCGCCGAGAGGATCACGGCCAGGACGACTATGACTATCAGCGGCTGCAATATGCCGAGCAGCAGCGTCGGCACCGTGTAGTGCGAGGCCGCGGCGCGAAGCACCGTGCCGTCCGAGAGCCGGAGCGCTATGTACACCGTCTTCTCGCTGAGCGTGGCGGAGACGCGCTTGCCCTCGCCGCTGCCGGTCTGGAGCGCCTGGGAGACCTCCTCGCGGTCGGCGTGGTTCTCCATGGAGGAGGCATCCGCGTTCGTGTCGTAGAGCACGGTGCCGTCGGAGTCTATCCAGGTGAGGCGCAGGCCGTCCTGACGGCCGAAGTTTTCAAGATAGGCCTCGCCGCCGGACTCGACGCCCGCGGCGGCCAGCCTCGCCTCTATGCCGAGCTGCGCCTCCTGCCGGGCGGAGAAATAGCTGTACAGCGCGCCCATGACCAGCACGAGGCAGGCTATGAACACCGCGAAAGCCGCGAGAAAGACCGAGCGGAAAATGCGTTTAGTCATGCCTCACGCCTCCATCCTGTAACCGACGCCGCGCACGGTGCCGATGGCCGCGCCCGCGTCGCCCAGCTTCTGGCGCAGGGTGCGGATGTGGACGTCCACGGTGCGGGTCTCGCCGTCGTAGTCCGTGCCCCAGATCTCACTGAGCAGCCGGTCGCGCGTGAACACGACTCCGGGGCTGGCCATAAGGGCGTGCAGCAGCTCGTACTCCTTGAGCGTGAGCGTGACCTCCCTGCCGTTGGCCGTGACGCGGTGGCTGGCGGGGTCTATGGTTATGCCGTGGAACTCCATGGCGCGCTCGGTGCGCTCCGGGTTCGACCGGCGCAGCACGGCGCGCACGCGGCTGACCATCTCCATCATGCCGAAGGGCTTGACGAGGTAGTCGTCCGCGCCGGAGTCGAGGCCGTTTATCTTGTCGTACTCCTCGCCCCGCGCCGTGGCCATGATGACCGGCACCGAGCGCGTGGCGGCGTTCAGGCGGAGCTTTTTGAGTATCTCCAGCCCGTCCTCTCCGGGGAGCATGACGTCGAGGATGATGAGCTCGGCCGGGGCCTTTTTCAGCGCGGCGAAGAGCTCGGCGCCGCCCTCCACGCCCTCGGCCTCAAAGCCGGTGGAGCGCAGGGCGTAGACCTCGATGTCCCGCACATTTGCGTCGTCCTCTACACAGTATATCATCACAGCATCTCCCTGCCCTTGTAGAGCCCCGTAGCCGCGAACTCCACCCACTCGGCGATGTTCGTCGCGTGGTCGCCGATGCGCTCGAGATACTTGGCGATCATGAGCAGGTCGAGGGCGTACTCGCCGTCGCCGGGGCGGCGGGAGAGGCGCTCTATCATCGCGCTCTTTATGGCCTTGAACACATCGTCGGCCTCGTCGTCGCGCTTGGCGACGGCGCGGGCGGCGTCCGGGTCGCGGCTGACGTAGGCGTCCACGCTGTCCGTGACCATGGCGACGACTATCTGCGCAAGGGACTTGAATAGCCCCGCGTCCTCCTCATCGAGGGGGCCCATGAAGCCCGCGGTCTCGGCGATGTCGAGCGCCTGGTCGCCTATGCGCTCCATGTCGGTTATCATCTTCAGCGCAGCGGAGATCTGCCTCAGGTCGCCCGCCACGGGCTGCTGCTGGAGCAGAAGGCGCAGGCAGATACGCTCTATCTCGCGCTCCTTCTGGTCGATCTCCTCCTCGAGCGCGCTTATGCGCTCCGCCTGTTTCCGGTCCGCGTCCAGAACGGAGCGGGCCGTCACCGCGATGGCCTCCTCGCAGAGCGCGCCCATGTTGATGAGCTCGCGGTTCAAGAGCGCGAGCTGCCCGTCGAATCTCTGTCGCATATCAGCCAAACCTCCCCGTGATGTAGTCCTCGGTCCGCTTGTCCTGCGGGTGCGAGAATATCCGCTCCGTGTCCCCGAACTCGACCAGCTCGCCGAGCAGGAAGAACGCGGTCTCGTCCGAAACACGCACCGCCTGCTGCATATTGTGCGTCACCATGACCACAGTATAGCGGTTTTTAAGTTCCATCGCAAGCTCCTCGATCTTCGAGGTGGAGATGGGGTCGAGGGCGCTGGTGCTCTCGTCCATGAGCAGTATGTCCGGCTCGACGGCGAGGGCGCGGGCGATGCAGAGGCGCTGCTGCTGGCCGCCGGAGAGGCCCAGCGCGCTCTTGTTCAGGCGGTCCTTGACCTCGTCCCAGATGGCCGCGTCGCGCAGGCTGCGCTCCACGATGTCGTCCAGCTTGGCCTTGCCGCGCACGCCGTGGGTGCGCGGGCCGTAGGCGATGTTGTCGTAGATGCTCATCGGGAAGGGGTTGGCCTTCTGGAACACCATGCCTATCTGCTTGCGCAGGCGCGTGACGTCCACGTCCTTGCCGTAGATGTTCTCGTCGTTATAGAACACCTCGCCGGTGATGCGCACGCCGGGCACCAGGTCGTTCATGCGGTTGAGCGTCTTGAGGAAGGTGCTCTTGCCGCAGCCGGAGGGGCCGATCAGCGCGGTTATCTTGTTGGCGGGTATCTGTATGGAAATGTCCTTGAGCGCGTGGTTGTCGCCGTAATAAAGGTTGAGCCCGCGGCTCTCGATTATCGTTTTGTCACTCATTTCGGTTCTCCCTGCTCTCAGTGTTTTTTGAGCTTTCTGCCCGCGAGCTTCGCGGAGATGTTGATTATGAACGCGATGACCAGCAGCACGACGGCCACGGCGAAGGCCTGGTCGAAGTCGGCGCGCTCCTTGGCGTAGACGTACAGCGCGACCGTGAGCGTGGCGCCCGAGCTGTCGAAGAGGTTCTTGAAGAACTCGGTGAAGCTGCTGCCGTAGTTCTGCATGAACATGCTCATGCCGGCGGTGAACATGAGGATGGCGCTCTCGCCGACGATGCGGCCGATGGCGAGGATGCAGCCGGTGACGATGCCGTCCACGCTGGAGGGCAGGACGACGGTGCGTATCATGTGCCACTTGCCGCTGCCGAGGGCGAGGGAGCCCTCGCGGTAGCTCTGCGGCACGGTCTTGAGCGACTCCTGCGTCGTGCGGATGATGGTGGGCAGGGTCATCATGACCAGCGAGAACGCGCCGGCTATCAGCGTCTTGCCCAGGCCCAGCGACTCGCAGAACACGATGACGCCGACGAGCGCGAAGATGATGCTCGGCATGCCGGAGAGCGTCTCGGTGGCGAACTCGATGGCGGAGACCAGCTTTTTGTTCGTGGCGTACTCCGTGAGGTAGATGGCGCTGCCGACACCGAGGGGCAGGATGAATATCAGCGTGGCGATGATTATGTAGAGCGTGTTTATGAGCGCGGGGAGTATGCCCTGCACGTCGTTTATAACGCTCTCCTCGCTGGTGAGGAACTCCCAGCTCAGGCTGGGGATGCCGCGGTAGAGGATGTAGCCTATGAGGAAGATGAGCAGGGCGCAGATTATGGCGGCGGAGGCGTACAGCAGCGTGCGCATCACGATGTCGTAGGCCCTGCGGCGGGGGCTGAGCCCCTGGGTTATGGAGACGCGTTCGTTCATCAGTTGCCCTCCTTGTTCCGCTTGAGGAAGATGTTGAGCACGGCGTTTATGAGCATGATGAAGAGGAAGAGCACGAGGCCGATGGAGAAGAGGGCCTGACGGTGCAGGTCCCCGGCGTAGCCCATCTCGCCGGCGATGGCGGTGGTGAGGAACTTGACGCTGGAGAGCAGGCTCGGCATGTTGGCGACGTTGCCTGCGACCATGAGTATGGCCATGGCCTCGCCTATCGCGCGGCCCACGCCGAGGACGACGGCGGCGGCGATGCCGCTCTTCGCCGCGGGGGCGGAGACGCGGAAATAGGTCTCGAGCTCCGTTGCGCCGAGGGCAAGGGACGCCTCCTCATACTCGCGGGGCACGGCGTCGAGCGCGGTCTCGGAGACGGAGATGATGCTGGGCAGTATCATGACGGCCAGGACCACGACGGCGGCCAGCAGGCTGTCGCCCGCGGGCAGGTCGAAGACCTTGCGTATCGCGGGCAGGAGCACCATCATGCCCACCAGACCGTAGACGACGCTGGGGATGCCGGCCAGCAGGTCGACCACCTCGCGGATGACGGCCGCCACCTTGCGGTTCGCCACCTTGGAGAGGAACACGGCCATCAGAAAGCCGATGGGCACGCCGATTATTATGGCGCCGGCGGTGCCGTAGATGCTGGTGAGGATCATGGGCAGGATGCCGTAGGAGGGGTTTCCGCTCTTGTTGGCGGGGTCCCAGTTCGTGCCGCCCAGGAAGTTGAACAGGCCCACCTCCCGGATGGCGGGGATGCCGGAGACTATCAGATATATCGAGATGACGAGCACAAAGGCGACGGCCACGAGCCCGCAGATGAGAAACAGCGCGCGCATGAAGTTCTCCAGGGCGTCCTTCGCCCGGTGCTTCGAGTCTATGCGCTCCGCGGCCTGCTCCTGCGCGGCGGCGGGGTCATTCTTCGGCATGCGCTCCTTGGTCCTGAGCTTCACTTTGCCGCTTCCTCCCTTCGGTGTTATGACTTGGTTCAAAGCTGTTTACCTCTTTCTCTTTCAGGGGTGGATCTGACAGAAGTTCACGCGCCGGGTCTGAGCGCCTGTCAGATGCACCCCTCACGACAGGGCAATAGGCCCCCGGTGTGGGGGCCTTTGTCTTTATTCTGCGCTGGCTCAGCCGTTGGCGGAGACGGCGCCGGCGGCGGCGATGATGTCGGCGACATCAGCGCTCATCGCGTAGTCCAGGAAGGCCTGGGCGGCCTCGGAGAGCTCGGTGCCCTCGACGGTGACGATGACGAAGGGGCGCTGGATCGGGAAGCTGCCGTCCGCGACGGTCGCCTCGGTGGGGGCCACGCCGTCAACGCTCACAGCGGAGACGGTCTCATCAACGGCGGAGAGGGAGGCGTAGCCGATGGCGTTGGGGTTGGAGGCGACATTGCCGATTACGTCGCCGGTGGAGGAGTACTCGTTGAGGTAGGCGCACTTGTCCTGGATGCCGAGGATCTCCTCGAAGGCGCTGCGGGTGCCGGAGGCGCTGTCGCGGCCGAACACGGCGATCTCGGCGTCCTCACCGCCGACCTCGCTCCAGTTGGTGATCTCGCCGGTGAAGATCTTGGCTATCTGCTCGGTGGTGAGCTCGGTCACGGGGTTGGCGGGGTTGACGACGACGGCGACGCCGTCCTTGGCGATGACGTTCTCAACGGCGCCTTCAGCCTTCTCGTCGTCCGTCAGGGCGCGGCTGGAGAGGCCGAGGTCGCAGCTGCCGGCCAGCACGCCGCTGATGCCGGAGCCGGAGCCGGAGCCGTTGTAGTTGACGGTCACGCCGGGCTGCACGCTCTTGAAGCCCTCGATAAGGGCGAGCATGACGTCGTTCATGGAGGTGGAGCCGTCGGTGTTCACGATGCCGGTGAGCTCGATGGGCTCGCTGGAGGGAGCTTCGCTTGCGGGGGCCTCGCTGGCAGGGGCCTCGGAGGCGGGGGCTTCGGAGGGGTCGGAGGCGGGCTCGCCGCAGGCGGCCAGCAGGCCGAGGCAGCAGACCAGTGCCAGAGCTATCGCGAGAGTCTTTTTCATCTTTTCAAATTCTCCTTATATGTATTGTCGCGCGGGCGTTTCCGCCCTGCATCATGGAGAATAATGAGCCCGTGTAAAATGAAAAAGCCCCGGTGTGTTAAATCGGGGTAAAGTTAAAAGTTTAATTTTTCTCTAATCCGCGCGCGCTAAAATAGGCTTTACAAGATGTGCGCGTTGACGCGGGGCGTCCCGGATGTTAGAATACAAGATGTTGGATGACGCGGCTTTGCGCGCTTTGCAAGGGGTTTGAGCGATGGATAAAAAGAGCGGCGGCTCGTTTATGCAGAAGGTCGCGGCGGTGATCGTGGACAGGAAGACGTTTTTCTTCCTCACCTTCATCGTCATGGCCATTTTCTGCGTTTTTTCCCGCAACTGGGTGAACGTCAACGACGACATAACGAGCTATCTCGCCAAGGACACCGAGACCCGGCGGGGTCTTGACATCATGGAGTCGGAGTTCACCACCTTTGCCACGGCCAACGTCATGGTCTCGAGCATCACCTATGACGCCGCGGAAAAGCTGGCACCGAAGATAGGCGCCATAGACGGCGTCCGCTCCGTCGAGTTCGACGCCACGGAGGCCCACTACAAAAACGCCTCCGCCCTCTTCGCCGTCACCTTCGACGGGGACACGACCTCCGAGGTCAGCGAGAAGGCCATGGACGAGATAAAGTCCCTGCTCGCCGACTATGACACGTACATAAGCTCCGAAGTGGGCAACCCCATGGAGCAGACTATAAAATCCGAGATGGTGGTCGTCCTCGGCATCGCCGTCTTCATAATCATCGCCGTCTTGCTCTTCACGTCCAAGACGTACATGGAGATACCGGTGCTGCTCATCACCTTCGGCGCGGCGGCGCTGCTGAACATGGGCACGAACTACTGGTTCGGCACCATCTCCTACGTCACGGACTCTATTGCGGTGGTTTTGCAGCTGGCGCTGGCTATAGACTACGCCATCATCCTCTGCCACCGCTACACGGAGGAGCGCGAGCACCTCGAGGCGCGCGACGCCGCCGTCGCGGCCCTCTCCAAGGCCATACCCGAGATCAGCGCCTCCAGCCTCACCACCATCTCCGGCCTCGCGGCGCTGTCGCTGATGCACTTCCGCCTCGGCTACGACATGGGCATCGTGCTCATAAAGGCCATAGTCATGAGCATGCTCTCCGTGTTCCTGCTCATGCCGGGCCTGCTGGTGCTCTTCTCCAAGCTCATAGACAAGACCCACCACCGCAGCTTTGTGCCCAAGATCTCGCTCTGGGGCAAGCTGACGGTCAAGACCCGCTATGTCATACCGCCGCTGTTCCTTATAATCGCTGCGGCGGCTTTCGTGTTTGCAAACCGCTGCCCCTACGTCTACGGCTACAGCACCCTGGACACGGTCAAGCAGAATGAGAGCAAGATAGCCGACAAGATGGTGGCCTCCACCTTCGGCACGGACAACCTCGTCGCCATGCTGGTGCCCTCCGGCAGCTACGAAAAGGAGGCCCAGCTCCTCAACGTCATCTCCGCCCAGCCCGAGGTCGAGAGCGCCATGGGCCTTGCGAATATCGAGGCCATGGACGGCTACACCGTCACCAGCGCGCTGACGCCCAGGCAATTCGCCGAGCTCACCGACCAGGACATAGAGGCCGCCCGGCTGCTCTACGCCGCCTATGCCGTGAACGAGAAGGACTACGGCCAGATCGTCTCCTCCATCGACGACTACACCGTGCCGCTGGTGGACATCGTGCTCTTCCTGCGCGACCAGGAGAACGCGGGCTACATCACGCTCGAGCGCGACATGAGCGACATGCTCGACGAGATGTGCGCCGAGCTGGAGTTCGGCCTCGCCCAGCTCGAGGGCGAGAACTGGTCCCGCTTCGTCATCTATCTGAACCTCCCCGAGGAGTCCGAGGAGACCTATGAGTTCCTCGACACGCTCCACGGCATCGCCGGGGCGTATTACAGCGACTGCGTCCTCGTCGGCGAGAGCGTGAACGCGCGCGACCTGCGCTCCTCCTTCTCGACGGACAACCTGCTCATCAGCATACTTTCGGCGCTCTTCGTCGTGGTGGTGCTGCTCTTCACCTTCCGCTCCGTGGGCCTGCCGCTGCTGCTCATAATCGTCATCCAGAGCAGTATCTGGATAAACTTCTCCGTGCCCTATCTCACGAGCTCGAACCTCTTCTTCATCTCCTACCTCATCGTCAGCGCCATACAGATGGGCGCGAACATAGACTACGCCATCGTCATCTCCAGCCGGTATCTGGACCTCAAGAAGTCCATGCCCATCAAGGAGGCCATGATCGAGACGCTCAACCAGGCCTTCCCGACGATAATCACCTCCGGCGCCATGCTGGCCTCGGCGGGCCTCATAATCGGGCGCATGACCTCGGACAACACCATCTCGTCCATAGGCACCTGCCTGGGGCGCGGCACGATAATCTCCATCTTCCTCGTCATGGGCGTCCTGCCGCAGATCCTGCTGCTGGGCGATATCCTGATAGAAAAGACCGCCTTCGCCATAAAGGTCCCCGAGATAACGCATGTCGAGGGCAGCACGATACGCCTGCACGGACGAGTGCGGGGTCAGATCTCCGGCTTTGTGGACGCCGACATCCAGGGCGTGTTCCAGGGCAGCCTGCACGCCATGGTCGAGTCCGGCGCCATAGAGGTGGACGAGACAAGGGCCGAACTCCCGCCGGGTGACGACACGACACCTGCGGACGACCGAGGGGAGGACACTAGCAATGAGGACTAAAAAGGCGCTGTCGCTGTTTCTGAGCCTGCTGCTCGTGCTGGGACTGCTGTCCGGCGCGGCGGGCGCGCTCGCCGAGGACGCGGCGCAGACCGGCGTCACCTATTACATAAACGGGCTGGAGGACCTCCTCAAGCTCGCGGACAACTGCGCCGTGGACACCTATTCAAAGGACGTCACCGTCATACTCCAGACGGACATCGACCTCACGGGCTCGGAGTTTTCCTCCATCCCCACCTTCGGCGGCGTGTTCGAGGGCGGCGGCCACACGATATCGGGCCTGAACCTCACGGCTAACCGCTCGCACACGGGCTTTTTCCGCTACATCCAGCCCGGCGCCGAGGTCAAGGAGCTCAACCTCGCGGGCAGCGTGGCTCCCGGCGGCTCCGCCGAGTACGCGGGCGGCCTCGCGGGCAACAACGCCGGCACCATCCGCGACTGCTCCTTCAACGGCACGGTCGAGGCCCTGACCTCCACCGGCGGCCTCGTCGGCGCCAACGAAAAGACCGGCGTCATCGAAAACTGCCGTGTCTACGGCACCGTCACCGGCCAGCACTACACCGGCGGCATCGCGGGCCAGAACCTGGGCAGCATCGTCCGCTGCGTGAACTCCGCCGCCGTCAACACGACCAGCCAGGAGATAAACACCGACCTCTCCGGCCTGAGCATCACGAACCTCGACTCCACCACCGAGCTCATCAACGACTACACCGACACCGGCGGCATCGCGGGCTTCTCCTCCGGCACCCTCAGCGCCTGCATGAACACCGGGGCCGTGGGCTATGAGCACATGGGCTACAACATCGGCGGCATCGTCGGACGGCAGTCCGGCTTTGTTGAAAACTGCACCAACAGCGGCAGCGTCCTGGGCCGCAAGGAGGTCGGCGGCATTGTCGGCCAGATGGAGCCCTACCTCTCGCTCGACCTCTCCGCCGCCTCGGCCGAGAACCTCTCTGCCGAGCTCTCCAAGCTGCACGACCTCCTCGACGTCGCGCTGCTGAACGCGGGCGACTCCTCCACCAACATCACCAACCGGCTCAATTCCGTCTCCGGCTACATGGGCAGCGCCTCGGACGACCTCGCCTACATCGCGGGCGAGACGGTGGACTTCGTGGACAACACCGTCGCCTCGCTCAACGACATACTCAGCCGCATAGACTACGTCTCCGACAGCGCGCCGTACATCCTCGGCGACGTGGAGACCGCGGGCAGCCACATCTCGGACGCCATGGGCTGGCTGGCCGAGGTGAACCGCGACCTCTCCGTCATCACCCACATGCAGGGCAGCAGCTATGACGAGACGAGCCACCGCCTGCTCTCCGTCACCACCGGCACCGGCGGCTATGCCCGCGCCGACACCTCGAACCCCGCCGCGGGCAGCCTCGTCACCGTGGAGCTCCGGCCCGACACGGGCTATGAGGTCGGCCCGATAGAGATAGCCGACGCCGACGGCGCCAGCGTGCCCTATGACTACGACCCCGCCGCCGGGACTGTGACCTTCACCATGCCCGTCCTCTCCGGCGACCCCGTGAACGACCCGGTGAACGCCCGGGCCAAGAACACCGTAGTGCGCGTGGCCTTCGCGCCCACGGCGACCTATTTCGAGGATACGCAGAGCCCCGTCAGCATCGCCACCAACGCGGGCGGCACGGTCACGGCCACCCCGGGCTCCAGCGGCATATATGTCCTCGACATCAGCCCCAACAACGGCTACGAGCTCGCCTCCCTCTCCGTCACGGACGAGAACGGCGCAGCGGTGCCCTATGAGCGCATCAATGACCTCGGCACGCAGTACGCCTTCACGCTCCCGGCCTCCGGCCGCGCCTGCGTCAGCGCCAGCTTCCAGCGCGTGAGCGACTGGGACATCGTCACCGGCGCTGCGGACACGATAGGCTCCGCCGGCAGCGCCCTCAGCTCGGCCATGGACAACGCCCAGGCCGACGCCGGCGCCCTCATGGCCAAGCTCAATGAGCTGCTCCGGAACCCCAACCCCAGCCCGGATGAGGCCCAGGCCCTGCTCGACGCGCTGGGCCGGCTCTCCAGCGACCTCACCTCCGCAGGCGGAGCGGCGGCCGACATCATCGGTGCCGGCAACACCATAGCGGGCGCCATGGGCCCGTACATAGCCGAGGCCGCCGTGAACCTCAACGAGCACCTGGGCTACGCCATGCAGAGCCTGCAGGCGGCCTCCAACAGCATAACCGACGCCGTCGCGGGCGTGCGCGACGTGCTCAGCTACCTGAACGGCCTGCCCGACGTGCAGTTCCAGGGCCTCGGCAGCGAGTACAGCCAGCGCGTGGACTCCCTCTGCGGCAACATGAAGAACATCTCCGACGCGCTCACCGCGCTCAACACCGAGCTCGGCAGCTCCGCCACGGTGCTGGTGGAAGACCTCCGGAAGGTCAACGACCAGTTCTCCGTCGTCATGCTCATGCTGGTGGACGCCATCAAGGCGGCGGCCAGCCCGAACATCGGCGACGTGTTCACGGACGTCTCCGAGCAGGAGGGCTCCGCCACCGAGGGCAACGTGGCCGGCTGCGGCAACTCCGGCTCCGTCTACGGCGACGTGAACGTCGGCGGCATCGCGGGCGCTATGGCCATAGAGTTCGACTTCGACCCCGAGAGCGACCTCACGGGCTCGACCACCATCTCCCGCGCCTTCAACAGCCGCTGCATCCTGCGCGGCAGCGAGAACACCGGCACCATCCGCGCCAAGGAAAACTGCGCCGGCGGCGTGGTGGGCCTCATGGAGCTCGGCGTCACGCAGGGCTGCCAGAACTACGGCGCCGTCTCCAGCGAGAGCGGCGACTACGTCGGCGGCATCGCGGGCAGCAGCAGCTCCACCATTCGTGCCTGCTGGGCGATGTGCCCCCTGACCGGCGACGACTGGATCGGCGGCATCGCGGGCCTCGGCATGAAGCTCTACGACTGCCGCAGCCTTGTCGAGATCGACGGCGGGGACGAGTGCCTCGGCGGCGTCGCGGGCGCCCTCTCGGAGGACGGCGAGGCCACCGGCAACCTCTTCGTCAGCGAGACGCTCCACGGCATAGACGGCATCAGCTACACCGGCGGGGCCGAGCGCGTGCCCTTCGCCTCGCTCAAGGCGCTGGAGGACGTACCCTCGGAGTTCCTGGACCTCAAGCTGGTGTTCGTGGCCGACGGCGTGACGATAAAGACGATACATTTTGAATACGGCGACAGCATCCCCGAGAGCGAAGTCCCCGCCGTGCCCGCCAAGGAGGGCTACACCGGCGCGTGGCCGGAGCTCGACCTCACCAACGTGACCTTCAGCCGCACGCTGGAGGCGGTGTACACCCCGCTGGACTCCTCTGTGGCGAGCACCGCGGTCCGCGGCGACGGCGTGCAGTCCCTGGTGCTGGTCGAGGGCAGCTTCCGGCCCGGCGCGGCGGTCGAGGCCGACGTGCTCTCCAGCGGCGAGGCGCCCGAGGACGCCCCCGCCCTCTCGCGCGGCACCAAGTCCCTGGAGGAGCTGAGCGTCTCCGTCACCGGCAGCGCGGACGAGAGCAGCGGCTACCGCGTGCGCTACCTCGCCCCGGAGACGGACCGCGTCACCTCCACCATCGCGCTCTACGTCCGCGAGGGCGGCGGAGCCTGGCAGGAGACGGACTACGACACGCTGGGCAACTACCTCTGCTTCGACGTGGACAGCTCGGACTTCGAGCTGCTGGCGGTGGAGCGCCCGGCGGACATGACACGCGTCATAATAATCGGCGCGGCCGCCGTGCTGCTGGTGCTGATAATCACCGTTGGCAGCATAGTCCGCCACAAGCGGGCGGTGCGTCCGGCCGGAAAACACGGCAAATGAGCGCAAAAAGGCCCCGGTCAGGAGACCGGGGCCTTTCTTTTTTTACTTTTTCTCCTCAGGCAGTTCGCTCTGCTGCGCGGCGCCCGGGCCGTCCATATCCTCGGCTGCGGAGACCGGGATGAGCATCTTTGGCCCCGGCATCGTGAGGTTCACGATGAGCGCCACGACTATGCCGATGACCGTATCGAGCATGCGGTTGAGCGCGTAGGTGTAGGGGTCGGCATCGCCGACGTGGTAGACCGTCGTGCTCAGAAATACGACACAGGCAAAGCCCGCGACGGAGGGCTTTTTGATGCCGATGGTCGTCAGTATGACCGGGATGAGCATCAGCGAGACGACGAGGTAAAAGAGCGGCGGTACGCGCTGGAGGTTGAACTGAGTCTCGAGAAAGAGCACGATGACGCCGTAAGCGCCGCCCACGGCGGTGCCCATGACGCGGTTGAAGGAGGTGGAGAGCGTCTTTTCCGCCGACTTCTGCATGCACAGCACGGCGGCGATCATCGAAAAGAAGGTCATCTCGCCCCTGAGCCACCCGATGATGGCGCAGACAAAGACTGCGATGACGGTCTTGATGATCCTCATGCCTATGTGGAAATGGTGAGGCGGTTCGACCTCCTCAAAGAAAAGCTCCCTCCAGGGCTTCACTCCGTCCCCTCCGATCAGATTTACGTCTTTACATTATACCCTGACTGTCGGTTTTTGTAAAGCGGCGGGGCCTGAACTGTCCCACCAGTGCCCCCGCGAGCACCAGAACGGCGCCGGCGAGCTGCACGCCGCTGAGCCTCTCGTCGAGGAACACGGCGGAGAAGATGAGCGCCGAGACCGGGTCAAAGTAGCCCATCAGCGCCACGGCCTTGGCCGGGAGCCGGTTCATGGAGGAGAAATACAGCCAGTAGGCAAAGCCCGTGTTCACCGTGCAGAGAAAGAGCAGCGCAAAGATGCCGCGAGCATCCGTCGGCAGCGGCACTCCACCGCTGGTGGCGAACACATATGGCAGCAGTATGACCGCGGCGATGACTATCTCAATAAAGGTAAGGTTCAGTCCGGACACGCCGGTTATCTGCTTGTTCACGAGCATGAGCATGGCGTAAAACACCGCCGAGCCCAGGCCGACTATCAGGCCCGTAGCGCTCACTCCGCCCTCGCCGAAGTCCGTACCGACCACCAGCAGCATGCCGACGATGACTACGGCCATGCCGAGGTAGGCGAGGCCGTTCTGCCTCTCCTTTAGCACCAGCGGCGCCAGGACAAGCACCAGCACCGGCGCGGTGTAGTATGTAAGCGTGGCGAGCGAGACGTTCATGAGGTTGTAGGCCTCAAAAAGCAGCGCCCAGTTGGCCCCGAGGCAGACCCCGGCGAAGAGCAGGCGCCATTTTTCGCGGAGAAGTACCTCTTTGGGCGTCCGGCTGCGCGAGATGAGGATTATTATGAGCAGCACCGCCCCGCCTATCAGCGTCCTGAGGAGCACCAGCTGCGCCCCGGACATCTCCAGCATCGACGCAAACACGCCGTTTGAGCCGAAAATGAGCATTGCCGCCACGAACATAAGGTAGAACTTCATCCTCCGCGCCTCCGAACTGCGATATAGCAAAAGAGACACAGCAAATGCTGTGTCTCTTTCGTGTTGGCACTGACCTATCTTCCCGGTCCGTCTCCAGACAAGTATTTTCGGCACAGGTGAGCTTAACTTCCGTGTTCGGAATGGGAACGGGTGGACCCTCACCGTTAAAAGCACCAACTATGGTACACCATCAGGGACTCGAACCCTGGACACCCTGATTAAGAGTCAGGTGCTCTACCAGCTGAGCTAATGGTGCATATCGGGTCGTGTCCTCGACGCTGTCTCAGACACTGGCCGCCTGCTCAGGGTTCGTTTTCTGCGCCCTGAAAACTGAACAGAGAAACTTTTGCACATCCACAAGGCCGCCTGCATTATTCCTGTAGGTCAAGCCCTCGGGTTATTAGTACCGGTCAGCTGAACACGTTACCGTGCTTACACCTCCGGCCTATCAACGACATAGTCCACGTCGTCCCTTACTCCTTTCGGATGGGAGATCTTATCTTAGGGGGAGTTTCACGCTTAGATGCCTTCAGCGTTTATCTCGTCCAGACGTAGCTACCCAGCTGTGCCGTTGGCACGACAACTGGTGCACCAGAGGTCTGTCCATCCTGGTCCTCTCGTACTAGGGACAGCTCCCTTCAAATCTCCTGCGCCCGCAACAGATAGGGACCGAACTGTCTCACGACGTTCTGAACCCAGCTCGCGTGCCACTTTAATCGGCGAACAGCCGAACCCTTGGGACCTAATTCAGCCCCAGGATGTGACGAGCCGACATCGAGGTGCCAAACCTCCCCGTCGCTGTGGACGCTTGGGGGAGATCAGCCTGTTATCCCCAGGGTAGCTTTTATCCGTTGAGCGATGGCATTTCCACTCACATACCACCGGATCACTAACTCCTACTTTCGTACCTGCTCGACCCGTCGGTCTCGCAGTCAAGTTGGCTTTTGCGTTTGCACTCTATGCACGATTTCCGTCCGTGCTGAGCCAACCTTTGAGCGCCTCCGTTACGCTTTTGGAGGCGACCGCCCCAGTCAAACTGCCCACCTAACAGTGTCCCCCGACCGGATTCACGGCCGCAGGTTAGAAAACCAGCAATACAAGGGTGGTATTCCAAGGTTGCCTCCGCCTAAGCTGACGCCCAGGTTTCTCAGGCTCCCACCTATCCTGTACATGCATTACCAATCTTCAGTATTAAGCTACAGTAAAGCTCCATGGGGTCTTTCCGTCTAGTTGCGGGTAACTGGCTTCTTCACCAGTACAACAATTTCGCCGGGCGGGCTGTTGAGACAGTGCCCAAATCGTTACGCCATTCGTGCGGGTCAGAACTTACCTGACAAGGAATTTCGCTACCTTAGGACCGTTATAGTTACGGCCGCCGTTTACCGGGGCTTCAATTCAAACCTTCGCTTGCGCTAAGCTCTCCTCTTAACCTTCCGGCACCGGGCAGGCGTCAGCCCCTATACGTCATCTTTCGATTTAGCAGAGACCTGTGTTTTTGGTAAACAGTCGCTTGGGCCTATTCTCTGCGGCCTACCGTAGTAGGCTCCCCTTCTCCCGAAGTTACGGGGTCAATTTGCCGAGTTCCTTAACAACCCTTCTCCCGCTGGCCTTAGGATTCTCTCCTCATCTACCTGTGTCGGTTTGCGGTACGGGCACCTCAGATGTACCTCGAGCCTTTTCTCGCCACAGAGCATCACCGGCTTCCCTACTGATGTTCGGTCCCTTTCGCCCCGGTCGACCAACGCCGGGGTCCGGTTATCTCTATGTGTCAGCTCGCTTAAATCTTTCGGTGGTCACGGAATTTCAACCGTGTGTGCATCGACTACGCCTATCGGCCTCGCCTTAGCTCCCGACTTACCTTGGGCGGACGAACCTTCCCCAAGAAACCTTAGATTTTCGGCCATTATGATTCCCACATAATTCTCGCTACTCATTCCGGCATTCTCACTCGTGTACAGTCCACACGTGCTCTCGCTCGTACTTCACCCCGTACACGACGCTCCCCTACCATGTCTTAAGACATCCCAAGCTTCGGTTATATGCTTAGCCCCGTTATATTTTCCGCGCAGGGTCACTCGACCAGTGAGCTATTACGCACTCTTTCAATGAGTGGCTGCCTCTAAGCCAACGTCCTGGTTGTTTTCGCAACCCCACATCGTTTTCCACTTAGCATATATTTGGGACCTTAGCTGTGGGTCTGGGCTGTTTCCCTCTCGACAATGAAACTTATCTCACACTGTCTGACTGCTGCACATCAATTATCCGGCATTCGAAGTTTGATAAGGTTCAGTAAGCTCATCGCCCCCTAGCCAATTCAGTGCTCTACCTCCGGTAATCTAATGCAACGCTAGCCCTAAAGCTATTTCGGGGAGAACCAGCTATCTCCGAGTTCGATTGG
>ERZ1106963.2614-NODE-2614-length-17322-cov-6.254068_pt1 | contig 17322 bp, 15 predicted proteins | sample MGYA00403681_ERZ1106963 | MGnify/ENA primary metagenome ERZ1106963 (study PRJEB35170, sample SAMEA104062407) | human gut metagenome | biome: human gut; feature: human-associated habitat; material: faeces | place: Denmark | collected 2012-05-03 ...
AGGACGCCGTTCGGCTGTGCTGGCTATCCGAATAATTACTCCATGAACCATAGCTTATGCTGTGCGAAGCATAATCGTAGTCCGTTGCACCGCAGTTTCGGCAAGAACCGGTGCGCCAATGCTGACTGGACGAATACTGTTCCCAGCTTCCGTAGCTATAACTGTGGCCGCTTGCATAGATGGTTTCACTTTTTGTCTGACCGCACGCGCAGAAGTACGAACGATAACCGTTGCTGGTACAGGTTGCTGCCTGCTCATTCTGGAGAATCCATGTATGGCTGCCGCAGTCCGGGCAAGTCCACGAACCATACGAGCCGGAACCGTGGTCTTTATACACATAAGTGCCCAAATTTTGAATATAATGGCAAAGATAGCACTCGTAATATTCGGCATGGCCTCTGTATGTGTGCGACTGAGAAACGTATGTTCCCTGCAAAGAGTTCTTTTTGCAGGATGGGCAGGTGCCGACAATACCAGTGGATGCACGGGATGCCACCTTCGCGGGCGCTTTCTTAGCTCCGGATTCTGTTTCCGTTGGCGCTGCACCATCTGCGTTGGAGTACACGCCGTACAGATCGTAGAAATATCGGTTGCTGCGATTGGATGCCATCCAATCATAGGAGTAAAACGGCACCGTCGCTTCCGGATAGCCGATGATGTAGGCAATATAGAGCGTATCGCCAGCATCGGCCTCGCGCCAGAACGCATCTTCACCGATGCTTTTCAGAACCGTTTCGCCATAGTACATGGTGATCGTGTTCAGATTGTCGCAGCCATAAAAGGCGTGGTTGCCAATGACCGGGGCCAGCGGCAGTTCGGCGGTAGTCAGCGCCGTGCATCCCTCGAACCAGTACGCAAGGTCGGAGATCGTCAGGGTGCTCATATCGTCATACCAGACTTCCGTGATTTGCTCCCGATAGTCCGCCCACGGCTGGTCGTCTGCGCTTTGGAATACGGGCGCTTCGCCAGAGCCAGAGATCGTCAGCCAGCCGTTACTGTCCAGCTCCCAGCGGATGCCGCTGCTCTGAATTGTGCCGCTGGCAATCGCATCACTGGCCGCAAACGCCGAAATGCTCAGAGATAGCATCATGCAGAGGGTGAGCATCAAAGCTGCAAATTTTCTCATTTTCATGTTTTAACCCTCCTCCATGACGGCAGCAATCGTAAACACGACGGTTGCCGCAGCGACGTTGGTGACAGCCTCGCTTGCGGACACCTTTGCGCGGTAGCGGATGGCAAGCGACTTTTCCGCAGGGATTGCAGGAAATGCGTTTTCTGCCAGCGTCAAAGCGCCTGCGCCTTTGGTCTGGCAGCCGTTGATGTTCAGTGCGATGCTGTTTTTGCCTGCGCTAAAATCGTCAAAATTTCCGATTTCAAACGTACCTGCCTGCACGTCAACCTTTGTGACTTTAATTGCGCCGATCTTTCCAGTATTTGTGATGGCGGCGTTATTTGCACAAACGACGTAGCCATCTACCAGCGACACAGGCAGGCAAGCCGGAACCGTACACGAAATCGGAGAAACCGTATTGACCACGGTGAGCGTAACCGGCACACGGGCCTCGGTTGTTTCCGCTGCCGACGCACTTACGGCCAGTGATAGAATCATTGCCAGTGTCAGCAATAAGGTGATAGCTTTCTTCTTACTCATCACTGCACCTCCTTGGGCCAGAGATACGCCGTGTGCAGCGTCAGCTCTGTCTGCACGGAGCCGATCTGCTTGCCGTCACGGTAAGCCGTAATTGTCACGGTACAGTCGGTGTTGCCGAACTCCGGCGCTTCCAGCAACGTCAATGCCGAGATGGATTTTCCTGCGGCAAGCTCAAAGGCATCTGCAATCAGAGCGTTATCTTTGTTCCGGCGAATTTCCACCTTGTAGGTGTCATTCTTGCTGTTGTTTGTGAACTCGGCCTTCACGCTGGATTCTCCGACCAGAGCATATAGATGAGCAGGAGCAGTAAGAGCAATCTGATTGTCCGCGACGATGGCGTTGAGCTGCTTCTGTGCTTCTCTAAGGCCGCTGACATCGTAAAAGATAATCTCAGTTTCTTTGTTCTGCTTTGCGCGCTCGGTGATACGGGTTTTGATCGTGTCAATGACCGCGAGAGTGGAATCTCTGTCATAAATGACCTTGACCGCATCGTCTACGCGGGCTACAACAACAGCGGGCATATTCGTCCCAGCGTTGCAGTACACGGCTTTCGTGCCGCCGCCCCAGACAAGCAATCTGCCCTTGACAGTCACGTTATCCAGCGTGATTTTGCCATCCGCCGTGCCGCAGCCGACGATAAGATCACCGTCTACGGTCATATTCTTGAGCGTCACATCGTCGGTGCGAATCAATACGCTGCCTTTAATGTCCTTGTCGTAAGTACCCTTGGACACGATGTAAGTACCGATAATGTTATAGAAAATCTGTGCAAACTCGGCGCGCGTGATATTGTCCAGCGGTTCCAGCCCTTTGGTTCTGCCGTGAATATAGTCGGCGCCAATCATCGCCCGGACGTAGGGCAGCGCCCAGTTGGAAATCTCGCTGCGGTCGGAGAATACGGACAAATCCGTTTTGGAATACGAATCGTAGTCCAGTTCCAGCGCACGGGCAACAACCGTCATGGCTTCCTGCCGCGAAATCGGCGCGTCTGGGGCCATTGCAGAAGCAGAGCGCCCATTGTACGTTCCCATCTGGGCAGACTTTGCAATATCATCGTAGTACCATTTGGATTTGGACACGTCCGTGTACTTGGAAATGTCGGCTTTGACATAGCACCCGAACGAGCGGTTGATGATCGCCGCCATCTCTGCGCGGGTCATGTCGCCGTTGGGGTCGATGATGGCGCTGGATTTGCCGTACAAGAGGCCGTTATCCACAGCCGCAGACACGGCTTCGGCGTACCATGCAGTACGGTCGAAATCCCTAAAATCCGTAGCTTTGCGGTTGACTGCGTTTGCCGCCGACGCGCTGACGGCCAGCGACAGGCACGATGCGACAGCGAGAAACATTGCGAGGATTCGTTTTTTCTTCACATTGAATACCTCCTTTTAGAATTTAAGGGGAACGCTTGCGCGTTCCCCTGTGCGATAGGCGATTGAATTAGACCGCGTCCCACGCGATAACAAAGAGCACGGACGCGATGGCGGCGTTGACAACGGCCTCGCTGACGGGCGTAACAATGGCATCATAGGTAATTGCAACCGTGTTGGCGCTGGTATCACCCACACCGCTCATGTAGCAGCCCTCGATGGCCGTATCAAGAAGCGTCTGCTTGCTGGCGTTCTTGCCGTCCGTCGCGGTCGCAGCACCACCGCCGATGGCAAGCTGGAAACCGAATTTGTTGGAATTTACTTTTTCCTTGGCGAGCGTTGCCTTGTCACCAAACGCCGTCAGGCTCCAGCCCTGTGCGGCTTCGATAGAAACATTCGCAACCTTGACCGCGCCGAAAGAATTATTGGTGATGCGCGCATCGGAAGCGGTGCTGACTGTGCCATCCGTACCAACGGCAATGGGCAAAACGGTGGGCACGGTAACGCTCATTTTGGTGGCCGCGGGATCGCCGCCGATAGAACCGTCCGCGGTCGAGGACAGGGTGACGGAGGAAGTGCCCGTGCCGCCCGAAGCATCAACGGTATTGGCGGCGGAAGCGGAAATAGCGAGGGACGCGATCATGCAGACCGCAAGGATGAGGGAAACGATCTTCTTAAAGTTTTTCATGGTGTGTACTCCTTTTTGTAATTAGAATTAGTTTTTGATTGTGATGTTGATGATGGCCCCGGCCGTGCCGATCATATCGCCGGTTTCGGGGTCTAAGTTGGAAAAGTAGGCGGTACATTCGTATGTACCGGCGGGAAGAATAACATCCAGCTTCGCGTGTTCGATCTTCGAGCCAACCGGAATAGCATTACTCTGGTAGATTTGTTCGCCGGTGTCGTTACGGATGATCTGGACCATTTGCGGATAATTATTGATGCTCTCGTTTACAAGCATCAAATTTCCCTCAGATGCTCCATCCTCAAAGATTGGCGCGGTGTTGGCTGAAATGTTAATCATGCCTTCCGCGACCTTGTTGTTCAGCGCCGCTTCAATTTCCTCCGGTGAAAGGTTGTCCCAGCCGCCCTCAATGGCGGACGAATCATAAACGATTCCGGCTTTGGCGCGGGCTTCTTCCTTTGTCATGGGAGAGCGGAGCGTAACGATGATGAAAATGAGTGCGCCGACGGCAACGGCGGCAAGAACGCCAGCGCCGATCCAGACGGCGGTGCGCGAGTTAGATTTGTGTTTGGGATGATAGTTCATGTGTGAACCTCCATAAATTTAGATCGTCAGGGCGGCACCACCAACCGGTGCAACAGCTTTCGGTGGTGCATATTAACGGGTGGGGTCTGGCTTGCCCGGATGCAAGATTTCTGTTTTCTGCTTCGCGCGAATTTCACGCTGACGGCGTTCCTCCAAGGCGGAATAGATGCTTTCCACGATTGCCATGGCCGACATTGTAACGTCTGGGAAGTATCTGCGCAGCCGGTCGCCGCCCAACATGATTTTCAGCGATTGCATACTTTCGCGTGGCGTATTGGACTCGATTGGTTCATCGTCCGCTGCTTTGGATTTGCTCGGCTGCTTGCCCTCCGCGGAGATTGGAATGACGTTGTTGACCGGCGCTGGCGCAGTTTCCGGCTTTTCCGCCGTCTGCGCTGCGGGCGGCTGCGGGGTGCTTTCCTGCTTCGGCAGTTCCGGCATGACCGGCTTCATGTCCGGCGGTGTCGGCGCTGGCGTGACAGGTGATGTGCCCGTGGCCGGTGCTGGCATGACAGGCGAAGCATCGGTGACTGGTGCTGGCGATACGTTGGGTGTTACCATTGATGCGACCGGGAACGGCGGATCTGGCTGCGTCGGTGCTGGCTTCGGCGGTTCGGGCCGTTTGACCGGCGGGAGGTCTATGTCCTCCAAAATTGCCCGTATGGTCTTATCATCCAGCTTGCCGGTCTTTTCTGCCTGCCGTAGTCTCTGAACACGTTTGACCGTTGGTTTGAGATTCAGACCCATTAAATCAATGACGGCATCCTGATGTTTCGGAGACAGGAACGACAAATCTGATGCAATGGACAATTCCAGCGAGTTATCATCCACGGCATCACAGACAGCCTTGGTCGCTTCGGAAAGTCGGATGATCCGGTTCAGTTTGCTGGTGCTGATGCCCATTTCCTTTGCCAGCATTGCGTCACTTTGCAGTTCGTCCGCACCCGGTACGCCGCGTTTCTTCCGGCCTGCCTTGCGTTTCATCGCGGTCATTTTATTGCGCAATGTCCGCGACAGGTCGTAGGTAGAAATGTGCGGTCGATGCAAGTTAGCGTCTGCAACAAGGATCATTGCATCATTGTCGTCGATTTTCTGGATGATGGCCGGAACCGGATAATTCAGCTCCCGTGCGATCATGTGCCGCCGCTGACCGGAGAGAACTTCCAGCCCACCCTTGGGATTGATTCTGGTTAACACCGGGTCCTTTACACCATTCAGTTCGATTGATTTTTTCAGTTCCTTATAATCGTCGCTTGTCACATCGACGGAAACCGTATTCAGCTCCGATTTTTCCAAGTAGCTGGGATGCAGCGTGATGAAATACGATTCACCATCACCGGGGACCGGCAAATCCTTCATGGCCTTTTCATCCGGGGGCATCAACCGATCTTCAAAAATCTTCGTAATTTTCGTTCCAGTTGGACCAAGGGCAGCGGGGCCGGGCATAACTGCCGGGGTCGTTTTGACCGCTGCGGTCTTTTCCGGCATCTTCGGCTGCGTGGCCGGAATCTTGCCGCCTGTGTCGGCCTTTTCCGCAGGCACAGTCATTTTCGGCTTTTCCTCCGGCTTTTTCTGCTCCGGCACGGGCGCGGGTTTTACCGTAGCGGCCTTTTCAGGCAGTTTCGGCGGGGTAACAGGTGTCTTGCTGTCTGCATCGGCCTTTTCCGCAGGTGCAGCCGCTTTCGGCTTTTCCTCTGCCTTTTTCTGTTCCGGTTCGGGTGCAGCTTTTACCTCGGCTGCCTTTTCAGGCGGCTTCGGCGGTGCAACCGGAACCTTGCCGCCTGCGTCGGTCTTTTCCATAGGTGCAGCCGCTTTCGGTTTTTCCTCCGGCTTTTTCTGCTCCGGTGTGGGCGCAGGTTTTACCTCAGCGGCTTTTTCAGGCGGTTTCGGTGATGTAACCGGCGTTTTGCTGTCCGCGTCAGCCATTTCCGTAGGCGCAGCCGCTTTCGGCTTTTCTTCCGGTTTCTTCTGTGCCGGGGTGGGGATAGGTTTTACCTCGGCTGCCTTTTCCGGTGGCTTTGGCGGCGTAACCGTTGCTTTCTCCGCAGTCTTGTCCGGCGTTTTTTCAGGCGCTTCACGTTTTTTGCCGATTTCACTTTCGGGCAGCAGCTTTCCGGGCGGTGTGCCTTTCGCATTGCCACGCAAACGGAAATCTTTCGCTTCTCTCTCGCCCATGTCGTAGACGAACGCTGGGATTTCTGTTTTCTTCGCAAGCTCGCTGGCCTTGCGGCGGCGATTGCCGGAAACGATTTGAAACTCGCCATCCTCGCGCTGCCGCAGGATAACCGGCTCTTGTACGCCTCTGAGAACGATGCTGCTCGTCAATGCTTCAAGACTTTTCGGACTCGGCGGTGCGAATACGCTGCCGGGCAGGTCGTGGATTTTGGCAAGCGGGATGTTGACCGGCTTGATCTCCGGCTTCGTCGGGTCGCGTGCTTTTTCTTCTGCCATGTGTTACCTCCAAAATTGAATTTTTATATCAAAAAATACGTCTCACCGTGAGACCTATTTTCGACCAAGATCATGCCGCACCTGTGCGGAATAGAAAAAGCCCATCGTCGTCGGCGCATTGTATAACGCGGTCAGAAGATAGGCTTTGATATTATTGATTTGTGTCGTTGTCGTTCGTAGGCTGTCCAGAATGTAGGCAACGTGCATCTGTGTGAGCTGCCGGAACCGCTCCTTGATGATCTCAATGGGGATTTGTTCTTTGCCCAGCCGGACAGCGTCGGCGGTGCTGCTTTGTATTTCTGCAATCAGCTCCACCAGCGCGTCCACGTCCTCGGCGGCGTACTGCGTACAGAGCGCGTCATATTCGATCTGCTCTTTGACACGTTCTTTCAAGCTCCATCGCTCGATCAATCGTCCTCCATCTCGCGGCGGTTTCGCAGGGGAGATAGATGGATCAGGATAACTAAACTCAGGATAATTATTATCAATATAACTTGGGTCGGAAAATCCGACTTCTTGAAGTCGAGGTTTCCGACCTCTTGAAGTCGGGATTTCCGACTTCTGGACGTCGAGAATTTCGACTTCTGAAATGGGCGCAGGAATTTCCTCTTTTTTGGGCGGAACCTCGCGGGTCGTAAACCGCTTGACGTATATCTTCGTCGGCTTGCCCTGTCCTTGGCGGACGCGCTCAATCAGACCGGCACCCTTGGTCTTGTCCAGCTCAGCCAGCAGCTTCATCGCCTTATCGCGCCCGCAGCAGAGATCGTCGGCAATTTCTTCGACTGTGTAATAAATGAACACGCGCCCGTCCTCGTCGTACCAGCCGTGTTCCTCGGACAGCCCCATGCGGTCAAGCAGCAGACCATACAGCAGCTTCGCTTCGACGGAGATGTTTTTGAACCGCTGATGGGTAATCAGCAGGCGGGGGATACGGAAGTAGCTGAACTCTTTTGATTCGTCGCCGTAAAAATAATCTGATACAAAAACCTGCGCCATACTCCGCCTCCTTTGCTGTGTTTCCTGCCAAATAAGCGCAGAAACGCGCGATTCGATTTTTCAAATCGTGCGTTTCTATGCTTATTTTTGAAGCAGCTTGTCCCAATTTTTATAATGTTGTCTTTACGCTATCGCAGCATGAAAAACCTTGCGCCATCAAAAAAGCCAGTAGTTTCAATGCTTTCAAGCGTCGGTTGTGTTTACATGGTTGCAGCATCTGCCGCCATATCCTCGACCAGGTCGGCCATGGGGTCTCCCGTCACGGCCATCGTCGCCGCCGACCACGGCGTACCGGACGCAGCCTGCGGATACACACCCGCCGTGTGGTCAACAAAGTACGGCGCGAAGCCCTGCTCCTTCATCTGCTCCTCCGTAAGCGTCCTCGTCAGCTGATGGACGATCGAACCCACCATCTCGAGGTGTCCCAGCTCTTCGGTGCCAATATCCGTCAGCAGTCCCTTGAGCGCGTCGTAGGGCATGGAGTAGCGCTGGCTGAGGTAGCGGAGGGACGCCCCTAATTCCCCATCGGGACCACCGTATTGTGAAATTACAATTGCTGCCAATTGCGGGTTGACGTTCTGGATCCGCACCGGGTACTGAAGCTTCTTTTCATAGACAAACATACTCTCTTACCGCTCCTTTCTGTATTCCCAGGGCCAGGGTCCTGCGAGCCAGTCGTACGTTCCGTTTGCTGCCGCGTCCATCAGCGTAAGCGGTCCGTTTCCCTGCTGGTACTGCTCGATGGCCTGCTGGTAGAGCTCGACGTACTGGTTAAAAAGCTGCGCGGCCTCGGTGTCCTCCGCGTGCGTGTCGAGATAAAGCGCCAGCTCCTGCAGCGCAAAGCCCATCTGCTGAAGCTCCACAGAGGCAGTTGCAAGCTTCTCCTGCGTGTTTTCCTGCCCGCCATAGGGAAGATCGAGCCCGTGGAACAGCGTCCCGCGGATGAGCGCGCAGGAGGCGGTATAGAGATCGGCGCCCGTCTGCTGGAACGGGACATATGGATTGGCAAGCGGCGCGCAAGACGGCAGCTGACCGTCTGCGTTCGCACACTGCGGCAGCGTCATTACGCCGTTTTCCGCCTGATCGGTTTGATGATTCAAGGTTTTGACACTCCTTCCTATTTTCCGGGGCGTTTCGCCCTGCATCAATCTATGCCGCAGGCAGCTTTTGCGTGCAAAAACGCCCCGATGCACCATTTCAAAGTGCAACGAGGCGTTTTATTATAGGGAAATAACCGATGGATATGCCGTCAAGAGCCGGACGTTTCCCATCTCCTCCGGGTAGCGCGCGGCAATGCGCTGAAGCTTCCGGCGGAGCCCATCCTGCGGGTCAACCGGAATGTGATAGATAAAGCTTCTGTCCGCGCAATCATGCAGCAGCGCGCGCTCGGGCTTATAAAGAAGCATCTCCCCGTTCCAGAATGCCGCGTCCGGTTTTCGTCCGGCAAGAATGCCTTCGTGAATCGCGGCCTCCGGGGCCGTGTCAGACGCAACATAGACGCATTTTCCCTCGCACGAGACGATCATCGCGTCGACCGTGGATTTTCCGTATCCCGCAACCTGCGTATGCCGCACACGGTGGAGCTCGACGGTGAAATTTCCAATCGAAAGCGTCTCCGGCGCGGGCTCACGGCGGCTTGGAACGTAAACCAGCGCGGTTTTGTGCCGCGCGGAAAATTCCTCAGCTGCTTCCCTGTCAAAGTGGTCGGGATGCAGGTGCGTAAAGAGAATGCCGCAAACGGATGCATACTCCCCCTCCCCCGCGATGATCTCCCGCCGGGTCTTCTCGGGCGCGCGGTAAAATGGGGCGAGCTCCTGCGTCAGCGCGTCGATGAGCAGCGTCTGCCCGCCGGATTCAAATGCAAGACCGCAGTTGCAGATAAGCTTGATCTTCATCCCAGCATGTCCAGAAATTCCTGCTCGGAAAGAACGGGAATACCGAGCTCATTGGCCTTTTTGAGCTTGCTGCCCGCGTTCTCGCCCGCCACGACGTAGCTCGTCTTTTTGGAGACCGAGCCCGCCGCCTTGCCGCCGAACGACTCGATCTTGGCCGTGGCCTCGTCGCGCGTGAAAAGGCTCAAGGCACCCGTCAGAACGAAGGTCTTCCCCGCAAAGCGCGTATCCGTGATCTGATTGTGCGACTCAAAATTCACACCCGCCGCGCGCAGCCGCGCGATCAAGTCCTGCGACTGCGGACTCTGGAACCAACTAAGCAGCGCATCCGCCGTTGTCTCGCCCACGTCCGGAACGGTCAGAAGTTCATCCTTCGAAGCATTCATCAGCGCGTCGAGCGTTCCGAAATGGCTCGCCAGCACCTTTGCAGCCTTCACGCCGACCTGCCGGATGCCAAAGGCGCAAAGTAAACGCGACAGATCGTTCTCCCGGCTCTTGTCGATCGCGGCTTTGAGATTGTCCGCCGACTTCTGCCCGAGCCCCGGAAGCGTCGCGAGCTTTTCAAAATCAAGGGAGTATAGATCCGCCGGGTTTGAAAGCATCTTCTCTTCAATCAGCTGGTCGATAATGGCGCTGCCGAGGCCGTCGATGTTCATCGCTTCGCGCGAGACAAAGTGCGCAAGATTCCTCGACAGCTGCGCCGGGCATTCCGCACCGGTGCACCGAAGCGCCGCGCCGTCCTCATCGCGCTCCACCCGAGCGCCGCAGACCGGGCACCGATCGGGCAGGAAATACGGCGCGGTTCCCTTCGGCCGCTTTTCTGGCACGACCTCGAGAATTTCCGGGATAATCTCCCCTGCCTTGCGGATTTTGACCGTGTCTCCGATGCGGATATCCTTCTGGGTGATGAAGTCCTGATTATGAAGCGTCGCCGCTGTCACCGTGGTTCCTGCCAAGTGCACCGGCGCGACAATGGCCCGGGGCGTCAATACCCCTGTTCGCCCGACCTGTACGACGATGTCCTGCAAGACAGTCTCCTTGACCTCGGGCGGATATTTGAACGCCGCCGCCCAGCGCGGGAACTTCGCCGTGCTTCCCATGCGCGCGCGCCCCGCAAGGTCATTGAGCTTCACGACCGCGCCGTCAATGTCATACGGCAGGTCATAACGCGTCTCGCCGATGGCCGTAATCGCATCGACCGCCTCGTCGATTGTTTTGCAGAGCTTATAGTCGATGACCTTGAAGCGGAGGCTTCTTAAATAGTCAAGCGTCTGCGTGTGCCTCCGAAACGTCGCGCCCTCCGCGAGCTGCAAATTGAAAACGAGAATGTCGAGCTTTCGCTGCGCGGCGATTTTCGGGTCCAGCTGCCGAAGTGACCCCGCCGCCGCGTTTCTGGGGTTGGCAAAAAGCGGCTTTCCGGCCTCCTCCTGCGCGCGGTTGAGCGCTTCAAAGCTGGCCCGCGGCATATAAACCTCGCCCCGGACGATGAGCCTTGCGGGCGCGTTCTCCAGATGCAGCGGAATCGAGCGCACGGTCTTGAGGTTCTCCGTCACGTCCTCACCGATAAGCCCGTCGCCCCGTGTTGCGCCGCGAACAAACTCGCCGTCTATATACTCCAGCGCCACGGAAAGTCCGTCGATCTTGGGCTCGACACTGTACATGGCTTCCGGCTCGTCTTTGCGGAGCCGCTCGTCAAATTCCCGCAGCTCGTCGAACGAAAACACGTCCTGCAGGCTCTCGAGCGGCACAGCGTGGCGCACCTTCACAAACTGCTCAAGCGCCTGGCCGCCGACGCGTCTGGTCGGGCTGTTGGGCTGGGCGAATTCCGGATACTGCGCCTCGAGCTCTTCCAAGCGGCGCAGCTTCCGGTCATAGTCGTAGTCCGTCATCTCCGGCGCATCCTTCACGTAGTATAAAAACCCCGCGTGCTCGAGCTCTCTTGTGAGCTCAAGAATCTCTTTTTGTGCTTCCATGGGTACTTCCTCTCGTTTAACCAAGGTATAAATAGCTCTCCGGCACATCGCCGAGGAGAATCGTCTGTGCCGCCAGCACATCGCTTGTCACGTCCGTGTCCTGAATCCCGACGGGCGTGAGAAACGATAGGCTGACGGTGAAGGTAATGCGGATCTGCTGTACGCTCTGGTTGATGCCGAGCGACTGGATCTGGCTGTAAAAATCAGCGTTCGTGCTGTTGAGCGCAAGCACGCGCACAGGAATCGAAAACCCGCGCCCGGCAAAAAACGTCGGAAACAGCAGGCTTCCCACCGGCACGGAAATTTCCTCGTCGTTCATCTTCGCAAGCTCTTCGTCCAGAAGCGACAGAATCTCCGACTTGAGCCGCGCGATCTGCTCCATGTCGGTCGTGAGCGCCGAAACCTTTCCGGACGCGTCCTTTTCAAGTCCAATGATCCGGCTGTAGTCGACGCTTCCGGTTTGCAGCTGGCGCGTGACAGCGCGGAAAATCGCCTCGGAGGCCGCGTTCACGACCTGGTTTTCCGCGATTTTGCGCAGCATCGGCGCAATGCGAAGCTGCAAAAGGACGACGTTTCCCACTGTCAAAAGCAGCAGGAGCAAAAGAAGTAGCCGTCTTCTGCAACGTTTCTGCCGGCTCATCACCACCACCTCCGGCTATCAATCTATGCCGGAACGGGCCGGCGTATGCCGGTTAAGGAAGCTCTGCTTCAATCAGCTGTAGGGGATTGATTCAGAGGTTTCTTAGAGCTTCGTCATGTGCTGGCTCGCGGTGTTCGCCATCAGCTTTTTGGTTCCTACGCCGTCAAAGGCAATCTCCAAAAGCGCGTCGCCGCCCATCGGAATGACGCTTAAGACCATGCCGCGGCCAAACGCCTTGTGCTGCACCATCTCGCCCTTGGAAAAGCTGACGGCTGGCGCTTTCTTTTTACCCTCCGAAATGACAGAGGAATACGCCTTTCGCGGCGCGCTTCCTGCCGGGTGCGGGGAATAGGATTCGTAGTCGCCGTAGATGGAAACGCGTCCGAAGCTTCCATAGTCGCGCGGTTGGTCGTATTTTGGCTTCGGCTGCTCGATTTTTTCAACGCACTCGGGCGGAATTTCGTCCACGAAGCGCGAAGCGATGTTCGTTGTCGTCCGGCCGTAGAGCATGCGCTGCCGGGCGTAGCAGATCGTGAGCGACCGCTTAGCTCGCGTGATGGCGACATAGCAGAGTCTACGCTCCTCTTCCATCTCCTCGGGGTCGCCCAGCGAGCGGCTGCCTGGGAACAGGCCTTCCTCGAGTCCCACGAGGAACACGTGCGGAAATTCCAGACCCTTCGCCGCGTGCATCGTCATCATGACGACCGCATCGGCCTCTGCGTCATACTGCTCGATATCCGTATAGAGCGCGATTTCCTCCAGGAAGCCGGAGAGCGTCGGCATGTCGGTATTCTCGCAGTAGCTCACAATGCTCGATTTGAGCTCTCGGATATTTTCGAGCCTGCCGCGCGATTCCACATCGTCTTTTCCTTCCAGCATCGTGACATACCCGGTGCGGATCAGGAGTTCTTCGTAAAAGTCCGGCAGACTGAGCGTCTTGAGAAGCTCGGCGCAGTCCTCGATGAGAACCGTAAACGCCATCAGCTTCGCCGCCGCTTTCTCGAGGCTCGGATAGCTATAGGGATCGGAGATGACGGTATAAAGGGGCACGCCCGCCGCTTCGGCCTGCCGGGAAGCCATCTCGATGGTCTTTGCGCCGATGCCGCGCGGCGGATTGTTGATGATGCGAAGAAGCCGGAGGTCGTCCGCGCGGTTATTGATCACGCACAGATACGCCAGCATGTCTTTTACCTCCGCGCGGTCAAAAAAGCGCGTGCCGCCGATGATGCGATATGGAATGCTGTTGCGCTTGAAGGCGTATTCCAACGCGTTCGACTGCGCGTTTGTACGGTACAAAATCGCGAAATCCTTGAAGTTCCGCCCCTTCGAGATCGAGAAAATACGCCCCGCGACGTAGTTTGCCTCGTCCGATTCATTCATCGCCTCATAGACAGTGATCTTGTCGCCGGGGTCGTTTTTCGTCCAGAGCTTTTTGCCCTTGCGTCCCTGATTGTGGGAGATGACGGCGTTCGCCGCATTGAGAATCGACTGCGTCGAGCGGTAGTTCTGTTCGAGGCGGATGACCTTCGCGCCGCGGTACTGCTTTTCAAAAGACAGAATATTCTCAATCGTCGCGCCGCGGAATTTGTAGATGGACTGATCGTCGTCGCCCACGACGCAGATGTTTTCATACCCGCCCGCAAGAAGCGACGAAAGCCTATACTGAAGCTCGTTCGTGTCCTGATACTCGTCGATGAGCACGTAGCGGAACTTGCGCTGATAGTACGTCCGCACGTCCTCGAACGCGTCCAGGAGCTCCACGGTCTTGAGAATGATATCGTCAAAGTCCAGCGCGTTTGCGTCATGGAGCCGCTTCTGATAGCCCTCGTAGATCTGCGCGATCTTCTCCATGCGGTAGTCCCCCGCGCGGTCGGCAACCTTGGAGAACGCGTCCGGATGCTGCGCCTTGTCCTTGGCCTTGCTGATGACGGACAGACACAGCCGCGGCGGAAACGCCTTTTCGTCCATATTCAGCTCTTTCAGAACGTCCTTGATGACGCGCTCGGAGTCCGACGTGTCGTAAATCGTAAAGCTCGAGGAATAGCCCTCAAACCGGTCGATATCGCGCCTTAAGATCCGGCAGCAGGCTGCGTGGAACGTCATCGCCCACACGTCCATCGCCTGTTCGCCAAGTAACTTCCCCAGCCGGTCCTTGAGCTCGTTTGCCGCCTTGTTCGTAAACGTGATGGCAAGGATCGACCACGGCGCGGCCGGATGGAGCGCGGAGAGCGCTTCCGCCCTCGGCTGGTTTTCGGGCTCGGGATGGTCCAGATACTGCTCCAGAAACTCCACGTCATCTTCCGTAACGTAGTCCGGAATTTCGTTGGAGTCCGCGCCTTCGCCGAAAGCGATGAGGTTCGCGATGCGGTTAATGAGCACGGTCGTCTTACCGCTTCCCGCGCCGGCAAGCAGGAGAAGCGGCCCTTCGGTCGTCAGAACCGCCTTCTGCTGCATATCATTGAGCGCGGAAAACCGCCTTGCAATTACCGCCCGCCGCGCCTTTAAAAATCGCTGTTCAAAATCACTTGTCATAGCTTCACCTTTTTTCGTAGTGATGCTATTTTAATATAAATTTGTCGATTTGTCACCTACAAAAACGCGCGCAGCCGCTCGAGCGCCTTCTTTTCGATCCGGCTGACCTGTACCTGCGAAACGCCGATCATGGAGGCGACCTTCTGCTGGGTGAGCCCATGGAAATAGCGAAGAGAAATGACCATCTGCTCGCGCTCAGAGAGGTTCGAAAGCGCCTGCTTTAGCGCCATCCGCTCCAAAATCCCCTCTTCCATTTCTGGCCCTGCCAGCACGTCCTCGAGCGTGATGCCCTCTTCGCCTGTCTGGCGCTGGATGGACTCGGCGCTGCCGGTGGCCATCTCGGCGCTCGCAATCTCCTCTGGCGGGATTCCAAGCGCGTCAGAGAGCTCGGAAAGCGTCGGTTCGCGGCCAAGCTCCCCCATGAGCCGCTGGCGCTCCTTTTTGATCGTGCCCGCGCGCTCTTTGACGCTCCGGCTGACCTTAACCGCGCCGTCATCCCGCAGAAAGCGCCGGATCTCCCCTGCAATTTTTGGAACGGCGTAGGTTGAAAACTGCGTGCCGTACCGCGTGTCAAAGCCCGCAATGGCCTTCAAAAAGCCGAGCGCTCCCAACTGATAGAGATCGTCCGCCTCCACGCCCCGGCCAAAATACCGCCGCGCGATCGACCAGATGAGTCCCGCATTTTCCACAACGAGCTGCTCCGCCGCCGATTTGTCGCCCTGCTGCGCGCGTTCGATCAGCTGTGGCTTCGCGTCCATCACGTCTTCTCGCCCCGGCGGATGATGCGGCGCTTCATATGTACCGTCGTTCCGCGGCCAACACTCGATGTGACCTTGAGCTCTGTCATGAAGCTCTCCATGATTGTAAAGCCCATTCCACTTCGATCGTCTCCCCCGGTCGAGTACATCGGCGTGCGCGCCTGCGTCACGTCCGCAATGCCGCAGCCCTTGTCCTTCACGATGATATCGAGAACGCTCCCAGGCAGGATCCGGCACTTGAGGCTAATCACGCCGATCGTGTCCCGATAGGCGTGGACGATGCAGTTCGTGACCGCCTCGGAGACCGCCGTTTTGATATCGCCGATTTCATCTAAATTTGGGTCCAGCTGCGCGGCAAAGGCCGCCACGGCCGCTCTCGCGAAGCCCTCGTTTCTCGACTGGCTCGGAAACGTCAGCTCCATCTGATTTTCACACTTCATGCGCCATGCTCCTTTCTTCAATGACCACAATGCGCTCCATTCCGGAGGCTTTCAACACTTTCATCGGCTGCGGCGGCACATTTTCCACCCGCACCACGCCCCGCAGCTCCCGCATGCGCCGGATGGCGTGGATCACGATCGCAATGCCGCTCGAATCCATAAACGTCACGTCGCGAAAATCCAGCACGCAGACCATCGGAAGATAAAGATCGATCTTGTTGCCGATGATACGCATTGTGTCCTTTGCGCTGTGATGATCGATATCGCCCTTTAAGGCAATAGTCAGCCGTTTATCCTGCAAAAAGCTTGTCATATTCATTTGCATCACTCCAGACATAAAAAATGGACACGCACGGATGTTCCATGCGTGTCCATTATACGTTTTTTTCCGTGCGGCTTTGGTCGAACGAGGGATGGCTCTTACTTTTTCAGCCGCTTTTCGCTTTCAATCAGCTGCGCCAGCAGCGCCTGATTCTTGGCGAGCTTCTCCTTCTGATCGTTTACGACCTTCTCGGGCGCTCTCGAGACGAACGCTTCATTCGAGAGCTTGCTTTCAAACATCGCAATCTGCTTGAGGCAGTTTTCCTTCTCCTTCGCGATTCGCGCAAGTTCCTTTTCAAAGTCGACAAGCTCGGCAAGCGGCATAAACAGTCTCGCCGCATGCGTCGTGACCTCGACAAGGCCGTCATCTCCAGAGGCAGCCTCCGCCGCTTCCATGCCGCAGACCTTCACATCCTCCGCGCCTGCAAGACGCAGGAAGAACGCCTTGCCAGCCTCGAAGACCTCAGGCTGCGAAGCCGCGATGGTGAGGTTGACCTTCTTGCTCATCGGAACGTTCATCTCTGCCCGGCGCGCGCGAAGGGCGGTGATGGCCTCGATGATCTGCTCCATAGCGGCTTCTTCCGCGCCGAACGCGAATTCCTCGCGGTAGACCGGCCACTCAGCGGAAATCAGGAACTTGCCCGCGTGGGGAATCGCCTGCCAGATCTCCTCGGTGATAAACGGCATGAACGGGTGCAGGAGGCGCAGCGTCTGATCAAGAACATAGACCAGCACCTTCTGCGCGGCGAGCTTGCTCTTTTCGTTCTCGCTGTAGAGCCGGGTCTTGGTCAGCTCAATATACCAGTCGCAGTAGGTGTCCCAGATGAAGTCATAGACCTTGCTGGATGCAACGCCGATCTCGTACGCGTCGAGATTTGCCGTGACCTCGCGAATGAGCGTGTTGAGCTTCGACAGGACCCACTTGTCCTCCTGCTCCAAGTCCTCCATGACGGGAAGGCCGGGCTCGCCAATGGTGAGGTTCATGAGGACATAGCGGCTTGCATTCCAGATCTTATTCGCGAAGTTGC
>ERZ1106963.2616-NODE-2616-length-17308-cov-28.945517_pt1 | contig 17308 bp, 16 predicted proteins | sample MGYA00403681_ERZ1106963 | MGnify/ENA primary metagenome ERZ1106963 (study PRJEB35170, sample SAMEA104062407) | human gut metagenome | biome: human gut; feature: human-associated habitat; material: faeces | place: Denmark | collected 2012-05-03 ...
TGATGCTCAGCGAGCAGATCGGCACCGCAGCCCATCAGGTGCTGGAAAAGACCCCGCCCGAACTGGCAGGCGATATCTACCGCAACGGCGTTATGCTGACCGGCGGCGGTGCCCAGCTGCACGGCCTGACCGAATATCTGAGCCAGGAACTGAAGGTGGAGGTCACCGTCTCGCCGGATCCCGTAAACTGCGTTGCACTGGGCACGGCACAGAGCCTTTCCATCGGTGATAAGCTGGAAACCGGCTTTACGGATGCTACTCCGCGCATCGGCCGCCGCTAAGCTTGGTTCGTTTTGTCCATGTCATATCACAAAGCAGCAAAAATAAAATTTGTTAATTTTTGTTGAAATGATTGGCAAAATACGGTATACTATACCCAAATTGATTTTCTGCTAACGATGTTGTATCGCTTGCAGTATCCAACAAACAGGAGGAAAAACCATGGACTTAGGTTTCGATGTGGTCGTTACCATTACTGGTATCGTGCTGGTGTTCCTGATCCTCGTGCTGCTGATGGCTATCATCACGCTGGAGGGCAAGATCTTCGACTCGATGAATGCCAAGAAGAAGGCCGCTAAGACTGTTGCGCAAGCACCCGCAGCAAAGCCCGCTGCCGCTCCGGTACAGCAGGCTGCGCCCGCTCCTCAGGTAGAGGAGGGCATCCCTGGTGACGTGGTGGCCGCTATTATGGCTGCTATCCATGCAATGGGCAACGGCAAGTACACCCTTAAGGCAGTGCGTCGTGGCAAAAATGGCTGGGGCAAGGCCGGCGTGAACGACACCACGGCCCCGTTTTAACACAGGAGGAAGAGCATGACACAGTTTATTGATACTCTGGTCGGTATTTTCCAAAGTTCCGGCTTTGCACAGTTTGGCCAGCCCGGCGGCTGGCTGTACGCCGTGATGATCTGCGTGGGCTGCTTTTTGCTGTACCTCGCCATCGTCAAGGAGTTCGAACCCCTGATCCTGCTGCCCATGGCCTTTGGTATGATCCTTGCCAACCTCCCCGGCAGCGGCATCATCCACATGCAGTACTTCGTTGGTGACGGTCTGGAGCACCCCATGTGGGTCGAGATCCTGAACAACGGCGGTCTGGCCGATATGCTCTACATGGGCGTTAAGCTGGGCATCTACCCGCCGCTGATCTTCCTCGGCATCGGCACCATGACCGACTTTGCACCCCTGATCTCCAACCCCAAGAGCCTGCTGCTGGGCGCTGCCGCACAGTTTGGTATCTTCGGTACTTACATGGGTGCCCGTCTGCTGGTCGCTACTGGTCTGGTAGACTTCACCCAGAAGCAGTCCGCTGCCATCTCCATCATCGGCGGTGCCGACGGTCCTACCGCTATCTTCGTTACCTCCCGTCTGGCACCTGAGCTGCTGGGCAGTATCGCCGTGGCAGCCTACAGCTACATGGCACTGGTGCCCGTCATCCAGCCGCCCATCATGAAGGCACTGACCAGCTCCAAGGAGCGCTCTGTGGTCATGAAGCAGCTGCGCACTGTCTCCAAGACCGAGAGGATCATCTTCCCCATCATGGTCGCCATCATCGTTTCCCTCATCGTGCCGGATGCCGCCGTTCTGGTCGGTATGCTGATGCTGGGCAACCTGATGAAGGAGTGCGGTGTTGTGGATCGTATCCAGAAGACTGCCGGTAATGAGCTGATGAACATCATCACCATCTTCTTGGCTCTGTCTGTTGGCTGCACCACCAGTGCAAACACCTTCCTGAATACCCGCACCCTGTTCATCATCGTGCTGGGTCTGATTGCCTTCTCCTTCGGCACCGCAGCCGGTGTGCTGTGCGGCAAGGTCATGTACAAGCTGACCGGCGGTCAGGTGAACCCCCTAATCGGTTCTGCCGGCGTTTCCGCCGTGCCTATGGCCGCTCGTGTTTCCCAGAAGGTCGGCCAGAGCGAGAATCCCTCCAACTTCCTGCTGATGCACGCCATGGGCCCCAACGTGGCCGGCGTTATCGGTTCTGCCGTTGCTGCTGGTATCCTGATCAACATCTTCGGCTAAGCAAAACCTAAAGCACTACCCAAGAGCCATCGCACAAGTCTGTGCGGTGGCTCTTTTTGTTCACGAGAGGGAGTTAAGGCGTCCCCTTGGGGGAGCTGGCTGCGAACGCAGAGAGCAGACTGAGGGGGTAATCCCGCCGCGGAGAGTATTCGAAATCGTGTTAGAATTGGCTCTTTTCCGGTTTGTGTTTGTCGGCTGCTTGTGCTATCATAGAGAAAACAGGGCACGAAATGCCCTAAAACAGGAGGAAGCCGTTATGGAAAAAATCAAGCTTGAGGTTGCAGGCATTCCGGCTGTCCTGTACGGCAAGCGCAGCCGCAGGGTCTATCTCTATGTCCACGGCAAAAACGGCAGCGCAGCCGAGGCTGCCCGCTTTGCCCGCACAGCTTGCCCGGCAGGCTGGCAGGTTCTGGCTGTCGATCTGCCGGAGCACGGCACCCGGAAAAACAGCCCGGAAAAGCTGGTGCCGTGGGTGGTTACCCGGGAGTTGCAAGCGGTCTACGCCCGGATGCAGCCGGTGTGGAAGCAAATCCGTGTGTACGGGGTCAGCATCGGTGCGTGGTTTGCCATGCAGGCGTTGCAGACGCAAACGCCGGAAAAGGCACTGCTTGTCTCCCCGGTGGTGGATATGGAAAAGCTGATCCTTGACCTGATGCAGCAGGCAGGGGTAACGGAGGAGCAGCTGCACGCGGCAGGGGAGATCCCCACCGCCATGGGGGAGACCCTCTCGTGGCCGTATCTGTGCTGGGTGCGGGAACATCCGCTGCATTGGAAGGTACCCACACAGGTGCTCTATGCCGATACAGACCCCCTTACCGGGCACACCGCTATGGAGCGGTTTCGGCAGCAGACCGGGGCGCACCTGACCATTCTGGAGGGCGGGGAGCACTGGTTCCACACCGAGACCCAGCTGGCCGCTCTGCAAAGCTGGGAGGAACACAATTGTTGAACCTTACCGAACAGAAAGCCACGCTGGCAGAGCTGGAATTGCTGGTAGCGGTGCGCTGCCGGGTGCTGCGGGCAGCCAATCAGCTGCCGGAAGATACTCCGCTGCCGGAGGTGGAGAGCCAGACACGGACCTATTACCAGAAGGCCTTTGCCGAGAACACCCACACGGCGTATCTCCTTTGGGACGGTGAAACGCTGGCAGGCACCGGCGCCGTGAGCTATTTTCAGGTCATGCCCACCGTCCATAACCCCACCGGTCGGAAAGCCTACCTTATGAATCTGTACACCGCACCACAGTACCGGCGGCAGGGCATTGCGACCCGCATCCTGACCCGGTTGGTGGAGGATGCGCACCGGCGCGGGGTGACGGCCATCTCGCTGGAAGCGACCGCAATGGGCAGGCCGCTGTATGAAAAGTTCGGCTTTGTACCCATGGAACATGAAATGGAACTGCCGGAATAAAACAAAACGCCGCTGACGGCTTTGTGCATCGTCAGCGGCATTTTGTTTATTGAAAACAGGATTGTGAATGGCAGGGTTAAAATCAGACCTTAGTTTCGCTGTTGTGCTCAGCATTCTTGTAAGCGGAGAAGGAATGGAACACAATGTTCAGGCCCAGCACGATCAGCAGCACGGCAAGGATCAGCTGCAGGCCGTTTGCGATGAACACAGCGCCCCAAGTGGTCTCACCGGCAGGGATGGTAACAGAAGCGGCGGTGCTGATGGCCTTGACCATAGCGATCAGGCGCTGCACCAGTGCGGTAAAGGTGACGCACAGCATGATGATCAGCGGGGGGAACAGCATCTTGTTGCTGCGGCCGGTCACCTTCAGGAACACGCACAGGGTAGCCAGCACCAGTGCGCTCAGCAGCTGGTTGGCAGAGCCGAACAGCGGCCAGATGTTGGCGTAGCCGATCTTGGTCAGGATAAAGCCGAACACCAGCGTGATAAAGGTGGAAAAGTACACATTGCAGAACAGCTTGCGCCAACCTTCAGCGTGCTCCATATCATCCACGCTGAACAGCTCCTGAAAGCTCATGCGGCCAATGCGAGCCACAGCATCCAGACTGGTCAGAGCCAGTGCGGAAACGCACATGGTCATAAACACGGTGGCAGCGTAAGCGGGCACGCCGAACATCTCAAAGAAACCGGCAACGCCGCGGCTGAAGATCTGGAACGGGGTACCAGCGGCAGGGGTGCCGTCGGCAGCTGCGGCAGCACCGGCCACGCACAGAGCCAGCACAGCCAGCAGGCTTTCAAGGATCATGGCACCGTAGCCGACCTTCAGCATATCCTTCTCGTTCTCAACGGTCTTGGAGGAAGTACCGGAGGAAACAAGGCTGTGGAAACCGGAAACTGCACCGCAGGCCACGGTGACGAACAGGATGGGGAACATGGTGCCCAGCTTTTCGTTGGTAAAGCCGGTGAACACGGGCAGGTTCATGGTGGGGTGTGCAACCAGCAGGCCAACCACAGCACCCACGATCATGGCCACGAACATAAAGGTGGTCATGTGGTCACGGGGCTGCTTGAGCAGCCACATGGGCAGCACAGCGGCAAAGAAGATGTACACAAAGGTGATGTAGCTCCAAGCGGCCTTGCCCAGGATCAGGGGCAGGTTTGCGCCGATAACAAAGGACAGCACGATGAACACGATGCTGATAACGCTTTCTTTCCAGCCGGAGAAGTTGAACTTTTTCTGCAGCAAGCCAAAGACAACGGCAAACACCATGAACATGATGGACACCATACCGGCAGCGCCGTTGGTCTTGGCGGCCTCGACCATTACGCCGTCTGCGCCGAAGGCATTGAAGGTGCCGGCAACCATGTCCGCAAAGGCAGCAATGACGATGCCGCAGAACAGCCAGCAGAACAGCAGGAACAGCTTGCGGCCGGTCTTGCCGATGTACTTTTCGATCAGCATACCCATGCTCTTGCCGTCGTTCTTAACGGAAGCATACAGGGCACCAAAGTCGGTGACAGCGCCGAAGAAGATGCCGCCCAGCAGCACCCACAGCAGCACCGGCAGCCAGCCGAAAGCTGCGGCCTGAATGGCACCGGTAACAGGGCCTGCACCGGCAATGGAGCTGAACTGGTGGGCAAACACCGTCCAGCCGTTGGTAGGCACATAGTCCCGGCCATCCTCGTGGACGACTGCCGGGGTCTTGGCAGCGGGGTCGATGCCCCATTTGTTGGCCAGCCAGCGGCCGTAAAGCACATAAGCGCCAAACAGGCACACCGCTGCGATCAATACGATGACCAGCGTATTCATAGTTTTCTACCTCTTTCCTTTTTTCACTCTGCAACAGGTTCGGAACGATAGGCTGCCGTCCGGCAAAGCGCTTCCCCGGAGCGTAAAAAACCTTCGTCCTCAGCACATGACCGGGTTCCGGCCACGCTCCGAAGACGAAGGCTTCTGCTCCCGCCTGCCAGGGCAGGAGCAATACTCCGCGGTACCACTTCGCTTGCTGTGTTAAAACAGCCACTCTCCCACGCATGGTACACCGACCATGCTGCCCGATAACGTGGGCTGGACGGCACCGTGCTACTAAGGGGCACAAAACCCGGTTCACACAGGCTGCTCGCAGGCGAGGGTCCTCTGCTCCTGACTGCCGCTTTTTCACCCGAGAAGCGGCTCGCTGAAAGAGGGTGATGCAGAAGATCATGTCCTGTTCCTTGCATTTGCTGAATGATTGTGTCCTACTTTATTCCCGTTTTCATCAATTGTCAATATTTTCGTCACAAGTTCAGAGGATGCGCCAATTCAAGCCATTTTCTGGGAATAATTTTTAGGTGATTTTCTTTCATGTGTGAAGAGAATAAAACTAAACACGTCTATAATTGAAAACCATTCACTCACAGGTCTTGACTTTCACACTTTGAAGTGCTAAAGTAATAGCGTGCAGAATATCCCGCGCGGCAGCACTGCCTGTTTTGCCAGCTGCCGCCGCTGTTATAATAAGGAGAAAAACAATGGCTGAAAAAAATTCCAGAAGAAACGAGACGACGGATGCGCTCTTTGACGCCATCCTCAGTCTGGAGAGCCGGGAAGAGTGCTACGCTTTTTTTGAGGATCTGTGCACTGTAAAGGAGATCTCGGATATGGCACAGCGCCTGCAGGCCGCAAAGCTGCTGCTGGACGGTGCCACCTACGAGCAGATCGTCAAGGCGGTGGAGATCAGCACTGCCACCATCAGCCGCATCAACCGCTGCATCCAGTATGGCTCCGGCGGCTACCGCGACACCATCGAGAAGGTGCGCGCACAGGCAGAAAAGCAGTAACAGCCGTACCCGCCGCGGCATAGGATAGGGCACACGACCGGAAAGGAAGGTTTTGCCCTATGATGATCGATACCCCATGTGCCCGTTCTCAGTGCCCGGAGATGCCCAAGGTCAGTCTGGATCAGGCTGTCGTGGACCTGATGGAAAGCATTGCCTTGCAGGAAACGGCGCTCAGCCACATTTTGTGTGCCGAAAGCCGGAAGATGCAGAAAGCCATGGATCTGGACGGTCTGGATCTTTGCAAGCTGCTGGAAGTGAACGACTCCGCTACCAACATGGTGCACGCCGTAGCAAACCTTGAGCTGGTGCTCAAGGATAAGCTGGAGTTCGTCTCCAACAACCTCTATGTCCCGGGGGACAGCAGCTGCCCATCACCTGCGCAGTAACGCTTTTGCAGGGGACGGTCTCTGCTGCAATCTAATCCGTGAAAATGCAATGCCGGGCAGCCCGCGGGCTGCCCGGCATTGTGCTGCCCCGTGCTGCCGCAAGGGAGGCTGCTGTGCAAAATACGGCACAGCAGCCTCCCTTTTTAGGAAAATTCTGCATAAGAGACAGAAAAATCTTTTGTTGGAATTGCTGATGTATCAAATCTGTGCTATACTATTGGATGTATCACCATGAAAGCGAGGAATAAAACATTGCTGCATTATGATGCAATCCTATTTGATGTGGACGGGACGCTGATCGATTCAGCCCCCGGTATCATTCATACATTGCAAGAGGTTTTCTGCACCATGGGTGTGGATGTATCCGGCATCAACCTGCGCCGCTATCTGGGCCCGCCCCTGCGCAAAAGCTTCGGCGAGCACTTCACCGACCCGGCGCTGATCGAAAAAGCTACCGACCTTTACCGCACGAGTTACGCGGTGAAGGGCAGTCACGAGTGTGCCGTGTTCCCGGGCGTTCTGCAGATGCTGCAAACCCTGAAACAGGCCGGTTTTCTTCTGTGCACTGCCACCTCCAAGCCCACCAAGGTGGTCACCCCCATTCTGGAAGAGCAGGGGCTGGCACAGTATTTTGATTTTATCGGCGGCGCCTCTATGGACGAAAGCCGGGACACCAAGACCGAGGTCGTGCGTTATGTGCTCAGCCAGCCCGCCTTGCAGGGCAAGCGGGTGCTGATGGTGGGCGACCGTAACGATGATATGCGGGGCGCTGCCGACTGCGGTCTGGATGCTGCCGGTGTGCTGTATGGCTACGGCAGCCGGGAAGAGCTGGAACCCTTCCATCCGGTGCTGCTGGCCGAAAGCTGCACCGACCTTACCGACCGGCTGCTGGCAGCCCGGGTATGACAGGAAGTTTCATTCCTTCAGAAGGAGAATGGATAGAATATGAGAAGCAATAACCAAAAGGAGAATCAGGCGTTGACCCCGATGCAGAAGCAGGCGGTGCTGGTGTGCATCGTGTGTGCACTGGCGGCGCTGCTGACCATCGGCATCACCCTTACCATGCTCAAGCGGGGCAAGAACCCGACGGAGCAGCCGGGGGATTCTTCCATTATTACCCCCGCGCCCGCCCCGGAAGGGGAGGAGGATATCTCTGACCACTATCAGATCAACGAGACCTCCAGCGCGCTGCTCACCGGGACCGCCGATGCCGGCAATGCCTATCAGGAGCAGACCCTTTTTATCGGTGATTCCAACACGGTGCGTCTGTACGCCAGCGGTCTGATCTCATTGCAGCAGTTCTGCGCAAAAGAGGGCATTGGCACCAGCGCCGCCCTGCATGAGGGCATCGTCACCTTCAAGCGGGACGATAACCGCTACACCATCGCACAGGCAGTGGCAAAAATGAAGCCCCGCCGGGTGGTCATCATGCTGGGCACCAACGATAACGGCATGAACACCGAGGACTTTATCAGCAACTACACCGCGCTGGTGCAGGCCATTCAGGCCAGCTATCCCTATACCGATATCATCGTCAACACGGTGCCGCCGGTCCCGTCCAACCACTCCAACTACCCCAACATGGACCAGACCCGTATTGATGATTTCAACATGGCGCTGCTGACCATGTGCGAGCAGCTGGGCGTCAAGTTCCTCAACTCTGCCGAGGCGCTCAAGGACGCAAACGGCTACGGCAATGTGGATTACTACCAGAGCGGGGACATCCACCTCAAGCCCGCAGGTCTGAAGGTGCTGCTGAAGTATCTGCGTACCCACGCCTATGAGACCGAGGATCGCCGCCCGGACACCAATAACATCCCCACCCGCGCCGAGTATACCGCTAACCCCAGCTCTGCCGTGGAAGCGCCCAGCAGCTCGGAGGTGGCTTCCTCCTCAGCTGGTGAGGAAAAAACGGAGTATCAGGCCGGTTACCGTGTAGATAAAACCGGCGGCGGTACCCTGACCTGCGGCAACGAGAGCGGCAAGTCTCTTACCGTCAAGGTGACCAGCGCCGCCCAGACTGTTACCGTGACCGCTGTGCCGGAGGACGGCTATGTGTTCGTCAAGTGGAGCGATGGCGTGACCAAGCGCACCCGCACGGATACCAATTTTGACCAGAACGTGGATGTGACAGCTGTGTTTGCGGCAGCCTCTATCCAAATCAGCAGCAGCGGCAAGGCTGCGCTGGGGGATTCCTACACCTTCAAAGCTACCCTCAAGGGCAAGTATCTGGATACTTCCAGCATCCGCTGGTATGTCAATGGCAGCGAGGTGACACAGGCTGCCGGCAAGACCACCGTAAAGGGCGAGGTAGACCCCTCCATGCTGGGCGGCAACTTCCGGGTGTACGCCACCGCCAGCTATAACGACTGCACTGTGACCAGCAACAAGCTGGAACTTTCGGTCAGCGGTGCATCGTCCAGCAGTTCCAGTGCATCCTCTAAGGAGGATAAGCCTGCTTCTTCCAAGGACGAAACGTCTGCCTCCTCTAAGGAGGACAAACCGGCCTCTTCCAAGGAGGAGAAGCCCGCTTCTTCCTCCTCGAACGGTACTTCTGAAAGCACCAGCAGCTCCTCCAAGGTGGAGAAGCCCGCCTCCTCTGCGGCTTCTTCTAAGGTAGAAAAGCCCACTTCTTCTTCGCAGAGCAGCTCCTCCTCCAAGGTGGAAAAAACTGCTTCTTCTAAGCAGGAGCACACGACTTCCTCCAAGGAAGATGAACCGGCAACCTCTAAAGAGGAAAAGCCCGCGTCCTCCAAGACCGAAGCCAGCGCCAGCAAGGAAGCTGCCAACTAAGGGCACATTCCGCGCCCGCGCCGCATAGGCTGGCGTGAGAGGAAGGTGGAGCCCTATGTACTGGCAAGAAATGCGCACACCCTCCCTGCCCGGGGAGAACGATGTGACCAACGGCAGCGTGGATTACTACGATACCGACTGGGAAAATGTGGATAACAGCGCATTGGAGGAAGAAATGCAGAAATGCGGTCTGACACCCTGCGAGGGAAAGATGCTGTGCCCGGACAATACCCCGGCACAAACAGACCTGTCTGCGTATGAAATCGTTTCTGAATAACGAGAAGCCAGCTCTGCCGGGGGTGGGGCTGGCTTCTCCCTGTTGATACACAAGTGGGAAATGCTGAAAAGAAAGTGAGATACTATGGCAAAATATTATTGCATCCTGTTCGATGCGGACAATACGCTGCTCAACTTTGATGCAGCCGAAAACAAGGCGCTGGCCGAAACGCTGGTAAACTACGGTATCGAGCCGGATGCTGAGACTGTGCAGACCTACCGCACCATCAACGAGGAACTGTGGCGACAGCTGGAAAAAGGCCAGATCCGCCGCGAGAAGCTGTTCGGCGAGCGGTTCAGCCGCTTTTTAAAGGCCATCAATGCCGCCGGTGACGGTGTGGAGATGAACCGCTTCTATCTGGAGCAGCTGTCCACCCACCCGGATCTGATGAGCCCGGAGGTGCTGGACGTGCTGCGCGAGCTTTCGGAGGTGGCAACGCTGGCCATCGTCAGCAACGGCGCGCAGAAGGTGCAGACCCGCCGTCTGGCAGAAAGCGGCGTGATGAACTTTATGGAGGACGTGTTCATCTCTGAGAAAATGGGCTGCGAAAAGCCCAATGCCCGCATTTTTGATGCCGCCCTGCGCGCGCTGGGTGTGGAGAACCGGGAGCACGTTCTGATGGTGGGCGACAGCCTGCCCAGTGATATTCAGGGCGGCAGCAACGCCGGGCTGGATACCTGCTGGTACAACCCCAACCACGCCGAGAACCCCGGCAAGGTGATCCCCACCTACGAGATCGCCAGTCTGGAGGAGCTGTATCCGCTGGTGATGGAGCAGGAGGAGCTGGCCAACGTTGGCCTGAAGAACCGCCGCCACCAGTGCTGAAACCTATGGTGTAACTGAAAAGAACGGATAACGGATCAAAACTATGCTGATACATTTAGAAAAACTGGGTAAGACCTTTGGCGAAAAGGTGGTGCTGCACGATGTGACCGCCAGTGTCGAGCGGGAAGACCGCATCGGCATCGTGGGACAAAACGGCGCGGGCAAGACCACTCTGCTCAAGATCCTTACCGGCGAATATCAGGACTACGAGGGCGAGTTCAGCGTGACCCATGGGGTGACGCTGGGCTATCTGGAACAGAACGCAAAGCTGGATGCTACGCTGGATATCTACGGCGAGATGCGCGCCACCTTTGCCCCGGTGCTGGATGCCATGGCGCAGATGCAGATCTTAGAGCGCCGCATGGCTGCCCAGCCGGACAACGCCGACCTGCTGGCACAGCACGATGCTTTGCAGAATATTGTGGACGCCGCCGACGGCTACAATATGGACGTGAACATCAAAAAGGTGCTGTCCGGCATGGGATTTGCGCAGGATACATGGCAAAAGAACATTGCGGTGCTCTCCGGCGGCGAGCTGACGCGGCTGCGTCTGGCAAAGCTGCTGCTGGAAAAACCGGATGTCCTCATTCTGGACGAGCCCACCAACCACCTGGACTTTGCCACCATGGAATGGCTGGAAAACTACCTCAAGGGCTACTCCGGTGCGGTGCTGGTGGTCAGCCACGACCGCTATTTTCTCGATAATGTCTGTACAAAGATCTGGGAGGTATCCTTCCAGACCATGACCACCTACAAGGGCAACTTCTCGGCCTACCTGCCCCAGAAGGAGGCAGCCGATGCCCTGCGCCAGAAGCAGCACGATGCTGACGTAGCACTGGCTGAAAAGTTGCAGGACTATGTAGACCGCAACCTTGTGCGCGCCTCCACCACCAAAATGGCGCAGAGCCGCCGCAAGCAGCTGGAAAAGCTGGAGATCACCGAGGCACCCAAAGACGAGACGAACCAGCTGAAATTCCGCTTTGAATATGACGTAGAGCCGTGGAATGAGCTGGTGATGCTGAAAAACCTCAGCATCAAGATCGGGGAGCGCACCCTGCTGGAACCCTTTACCTATACGGTCTGCCGCGGGCAGCGGCTTATCATTGCCGGCCCCAACGGTGCAGGCAAATCCACCCTGATGCAGGTGCTGGATGGCAAGCGCCGTCCCTCCGACGGCATGGTGCGGCTGGGCACCGGGGCGCGTCCCAGCATCTTTGCCCAGCAGCAGAACCGTCTGGGACAGGGCAGGGTCATTGACGTCATCTGGAACAAGTACCCCCGCATGACCGAGCTGGAGGTGCGCAGCCACCTTGCGAAGCTGGGCTTCCGGGGCGATACGGTGTTCAAGCCCTGCGAGGCACTGTCCGGCGGCGAGCTGGCGCGTCTGCGCTTTGCGGAGATCGTGCTGGAGCGCCCGAATCTGCTGTTTCTAGACGAGCCCACCAACCACTTGGACATCTATACCCGCGAAAACCTGACCGAAGCACTGATGGCCTACACCGGCACCCTGCTGCTGGTCACCCATGATCGTCACCTGATGAACAGTCTGGCCTGTCCCATCCTCTACCTTGAGGACGGCAAGGCGGTGCTTTACCCCAGCTACGATGCCCTGATGGGACGCGCCGCCCCGGTGCAGGCTGCCCAGAAGGCTGCCGAGCCCGCCAAGACCGGCTACGGCAAGGAGCAGCGCCGCCGCCGCGCCGAGCTGCGCGCCAAGATCAAGGCCTGCGAGGATGAGATGGAGGCCTGCGGTGCACGCGAGGTGGAACTGGACAACGAGATCAACTCCCCGGAGGTTTACAACGACCCCGACCTGCTGCGCCAGAAAAGCGATGAACTGAGCGACCTGCGCTTCCATCAGGAAGAGCTTTTTGCCGCATGGGAAGCCGCCATGGAAGAGCAGGAAGCCTACGAGCAGACGCAGCAGCCCGAAGAATAAAGGAGCGTATCCTCTATGCCTAAAAATCACCGCAGCTATCAAAAAACACGGCACATCGCCCTGTCCGGTCTGCTGTTTGCACTGGCCATGGCGCTTTCCTTCATCGAGGGTACGCTGGTCATCCCGGGGCTTTTGCCGGGCATGAAGCTGGGACTTGCCAACATCGTGGTCATGTACGCCTTGTTCTTCATGGGTCCCCGGCAGGCCCTGGTGCTGGATGTGCTCAAGGCGCTGTTCGTCTTTCTGGTGTCCGGTTTCACGGCGGGCTTCCTCTCGCTGTGCGGCGGGCTTTTGTCCCTTGCGGTGATGTGGGTGCTGTATTATCTTCTGCCGGTGCGCCCTACATGGTTCATCCTGTCGGTCTGCGGCGCACTGGCACATAACGTGGGGCAGCTGCTGGGCGCGGGAGTCATCATCTCCTCGTCCTTGTCGCTGTACTACGCGCCGGTCATGCTGGTGCTGGGGCTTGTCATGGGTGCGCTCACCTCGGTCACCCTGCGGGCGCTGCTGCCCGCGCTGGGCAAAATGGGCTTCAACACCCACGAAAACCGCCCCGAATGACCGACCATTCCGGCAAGGCAGTTGCATTTTGGCCGGAAATCTGTATAATAAGGAAACAACTGTATTTTTATCAAAAAGACCCCAAAGGATAGCGCTGCCGCAGCATGGAAACTCGAGCGGCAGTCGGGAGGTGTTTGTATATGTCTGAAAAAGTTACCATCAAGGTCGAGCGTAAGGAACTCCATCTGCCCACCATCGCACTGCGCGGGCTGGTGGTGTTCCCCAACAACCTTGTTCATTTTGAAGTCGGGCGGGAAAAGAGCATTGCCGCTGTGGAGTGGGCTATGGCCAACAACTCCAACGTATTTCTGGTTGCCCAGAAGGAGATGGAGACCAGTGAGCCCACCCAGCAGGACCTGTACACCTACGGCGTAGTAGCCGAGGTCAAGCAGGTGCTGCGCGTGTCGGACGAGCTGGTCAAGGTGCTGGTGGAGGGCAAGTATCGCGCCAAGCTGACCGAGCTGGATACCACCGGCGATTTTCTGCTGTCTGCTGTGCGCTCCGCTCCGGTGCGTGCCGCGAAGCCCGAAGAAGCTGTGGAGACCGAAGCACTGCTCCGCGCCCTCAAGACTGGTTTTGACGAGTATCTGGGCATGAACCCGCGCCTTGCCAAGGACGTGGTGTTCACCATCGTTTCCAGCGATGACCCCATGTTCCTCACCGAGTATATGCCGGCAAACCTCTTGTTCCGCTATGAGGACAAGCAGGCTGTGATGAACGAGAACACCCTCAACGGCCGTTTGCAGCGCCTTGTGGAGATGTTGCGCCGTGAATGTCAGGTGATGAAGATCGAAAAGGAGATCGCGGAAAAGGTCAACGAGTCCATGGACAAGAACCAGCGCGATTACTACCTGCACGAGCAGCTGCACATCATCAACGACGAACTGGGCGAGGGGGACGATACCCACGCCGAGGCCGATGATTACCGCCGCAAGATCCGGGAGCTTCACCTTGCCGAGGACAGCGAGAAAAAGCTGCTCAAGGAGGTAGACCGTCTGTCCCGGATGCAGAGCAGCAATCAGGAAGCTACGGTCATCCGCACCTATCTGGATACTTGTCTGGATCTGCCGTGGAACACCATGACCGTGGATGATCTGGATATCCACCGCGCCCAGCAGATCTTAGACCGGGATCACTACGGCCTGAAAAAGGTCAAGGATCGCATTCTGGAAATGCTTGCCGTGCGCAAGCTGGCACCGGATGTAAAGGCACAGATCATCTGCTTGGTCGGCCCTCCGGGTGTTGGCAAGACCAGCATTGCACGTTCCATCGCCGAAAGCCTTGGCCGTAAGTATGTGCGCATCAGTCTGGGCGGCGTGCGGGATGAAGCCGAGATCCGCGGCCACCGCCGTACCTACATCGGTGCCATGCCCGGCAAGATCATCAGCGCCATGATCACCGCCAAGTCCTCCAATCCCCTGATGCTGCTGGACGAGATCGACAAGCTGGCAGGGGACTTCCGGGGCGACCCGGCGGCGGCTTTGCTGGAAGCGCTGGACCCGGAGCAGAACAGCACCTTCAACGATCATTTCATCGATATCCCGTTTGATCTGAGCCATGTGCTCTTTATCACCACCGCCAATGATCTGGGCAGCATCCCCGGCCCGCTGCGCGACCGCATGGACGTCATCGAGCTGCCCAGCTACACCCGCGTGGAAAAGTATAACATTGCCCGCAAGCACTTGCTGCCCAAGCAGCTCAAGGCCTGCGGCCTGACCGGCAAGGTCACCATGAACCAGAGCGCGCTCTACGGCATCATCGATGGCTACACCCGCGAGGCCGGTGTGCGTAATCTGGAGCGTACCATCACCAGCGTGCTGCGCAAGTGCGCCCGCAAGATCGCTGCCGGCGAGGTGGAAAGCGTAGCTGTTACCGCTACCATGCTGGAGGAGCTGCTTGGCCCCCGCATCGTCAAGCCGGACTTCCTCAATCGCACCAACGCCGTGGGCATCGCCAACGGTCTGGCATGGACCAGCGTAGGCGGCGAGACCCTGCCCATCGAGGTGCAGGTCATGGATAACGGCACCGGCAAGATCACCGTTACCGGCTCTCTGGGCGATGTGATGAAGGAGAGCGCACAGCTGGCAGTCACTTGGGTGCGCGTCCACGCCAAGGAATACGGCATCGACCCCGAGCGGCTGAAAAAGTGCGATCTGCACATCCACGCCCCCGAGGGCGCTGTGCCCAAGGACGGCCCTTCTGCGGGTGTCACCCTGACCACGGCACTGGTGTCCTGCCTGTCCGGCGTACCGGTGCGCGGCGATGTGGCCATGACCGGCGAGATCACCCTGCACGGCAACGTGCTGCCCATTGGCGGCCTGCGGGAGAAGAGCATGGCTGCTTACCGCGAGGGCATGAAGACCGTGCTCATCCCCAAGGACAACGAGCCTGATCTGTATGACGTGGACGAGGAGGTCAAGAAGAACCTGACCTTCCTGCCCATGCAGAACCTTTCGCAGGTGCTGGCTGCCGCCCTGCTCAAGCCGAAGGCAGCAAAGAGCACCGCAGGCCGTCCCCGCACCAAAAAGTCCAAAGCAGGGGAGAGCCGCATCCCTGCCGCGCCTGAGAAGAACCAGCCGGGCGCTGTCTGCTGAAAAACAGAAAGGAACACGCCATGATCTTCAATAAAGCAGATTTTATTGCCAGCTATGGTATTTCCAGCCAGCTGCCCGAGAGTGACCGCCCGGAGCTGAGCTTTTCGGGGCGCTCCAACGTGGGCAAATCCAGCCTGATCAACAAGCTGTGCAGCCGCAAAAATCTGGCGCGGGTGTCCAGTACGCCGGGCAAAACGGCTACCATCAACTTCTATTCGGTGGACGACTGCTACTTTGTGGACCTGCCGGGCTACGGCTACGCCAAGGTAAGCAACGCCGACCGCGAGCGCTGGGACGACCTCATCAACAGCTACTTCGAGGCACCCCGCCACCACACCCTGCTGGTGCAGCTGCTGGACTGCCGCCACGCACCCAGCGCGGACGATTTGCAGATGCTGCGCTATCTGCACTACCACCGCATCCCTTATGTGGTGGCGCTGACAAAGGCGGATAAGCTGAAAAAAAGCCAGCTTGCCAAAACGCAGGAGGACTTTGAAAACATCTGCCGCCCCTACGGCTGCCAGAAAGTGGTGCTGACCAGCGGCGAAAACGGCTACGGCATCCCGGAGCTGCAAGCAGTGCTCAACGCCGCAGTGGCTGCGGAAAACGAGGAAGCGGAGTAACGCCATGGCTTACAACGAATTTGCCTATTTCTACGATGAATTCAACGGCGAAGCGGACTACGACGCCTTGTACAGCCAGATCCATGCAAAGCTGGAAGCCCACGGCATCCACGACGGCATTGTGGCCGACCTTGGCTGCGGTACCGGGGAACTGACCCTGATGCTGACACAGGCGGGTTACGATATGATCGGCATTGACCAGTCGGAGGAGATGCTCTGTGTGGTACGGGATAAGGCCGAGCAGCTGGGGCTTTCCGGCCGCTTGCTGCTGCTCCGGCAGGATCTGCTCAAGCTGGATCTTTACGGCACCATCCGGGCAGCGGTATCCACCTTTGATACCTTCAACCACATCCCGGATCTGGACACCGCCATTGCCAACGCAGGCTTTTTTATGGAAAAGGGCGGGGTGTTCCTGTTTGATATGAACACTCCCTATAAGCACCAGAAGGTTCTGGGCGATAACGAATTCACCTTTGAGGAAGAGGACGCCTCCTGCGTGTGGCGCAACCACTATAACGCCGCCGACCGTAAGGTGGAGATCACGGTGGACATTGATTATCACGAGACCGGCGAGCATTTCCACGAGGAATTCTGCGAGTATACCTATGATCTGGATACTATTCGTGCATCGCTGGAAAAGCACGGCTTTGCGCTGGAAAGCGTCTGTGATGGCGAAACCTTTGGCCCGCTGACCGAAGAAAGCCAGCGCTACTTCTTCTGCGCAACAAAACAGTATACACAACTGGAGGGATAACCTATGGCAAACCTGATCCGCGGCCTGTCTGAGAACGGCGGAGTCGTGTTCTGCGGTGTGGATTCCACCGATATTGTCCGTAAAGCGGAAAAGCTTCACACTACAAGCGCCACCTGCAGCGCGGCACTGGGGCGTCTGCTCACGGGTGCTACCCTGATGGGCTCCATGCTCAAGGACGACCGCGACCGTATCACCCTGCGTGTGGCGGGCGGTGGCCCTGCTGGCGTGCTCATTGCTTGCACCGACGGCACCGGCAACGTGAAGGGCTGCATTGATAACCCGCTGGTGGAGCTGCCCGCCAAAG
>ERZ1106963.2625-NODE-2625-length-17254-cov-11.297866_pt1 | contig 17254 bp, 17 predicted proteins | sample MGYA00403681_ERZ1106963 | MGnify/ENA primary metagenome ERZ1106963 (study PRJEB35170, sample SAMEA104062407) | human gut metagenome | biome: human gut; feature: human-associated habitat; material: faeces | place: Denmark | collected 2012-05-03 ...
CGGGAAGCCGGGGAAGAAACGAACTTGCGCCCGGCATCAGAGGCATAATGACGGGAATAAAAACGGGCGGCGCCCGGAATTTGAAAGGATTCGGAATGCCCGGCGGCGGGAACGAACCGTGCAATGCGGATTCGGTTGAATGCGGACAGGCGTTTGTTTGCGGAAAAATGCGTTAGTCGTCGATCTTTCTGTCGTCGATTTTATTGCCTTGTTTGTCGATGTAAAACCATTGGTCGCTGTCCCAGTAATGATATTCTCCGCCGGAATTTCCGACCGGGCGGCTTTCCCCTTCATAGGTGACTTTTGCTCTGCCGTTTTTAAACGGGTAGCCGAAAGCATATTGCGGTTCGATCAAAATGATGCCGTCGGGCGTGGCATAGCCGATTTTTCCGTTGTCGTCGTTGACGATGCGGACGGTGCCTTCGCTGACGTAATCGTCGCCGTTATCATATTGATAGTTCGAGTAATGGGAAATGCAGCCGCCAAGCAGCAGCGTCAGCAGACAAAGCGTATATTTCATTTTTATTTCTCCCCGTTGCGGATACGGTGCCGATTATAGCGGGAAATCCTTAATATTTTATGCAAATATAAAAACGTTCCGGCCTTGCGGGCGGGAACGTCTGAGGTTTTTCCGGAAATTTAAGCCGGAGTAATGAACGAAGTCAGTTCGTTGTCTTTCAGCGGAAGGTCTTTTGCCAGCCAGAGCCAATAGTTGGCATATTTGCGGACGACGGTTTTTTTGCCGTATTTCCTCCTCAGCCGCCATGCCTGTCTGCAAGAGCCGATATAGGCGTTTTCTCCCGTTTGGTTTCCTTCCAGCACCACGCTGCGGCGGAAAAGCTTTTGCAGGCCGGAAACGACTGCCGGCAGGTCTGTCTTTTCGACGTTGAAACGCAGGGTCTGAACGCCGGTTTCGCGGCTGAGAAAGCCGAGCAACGGCGCAATGCCGATGGTTCCCTGCCAATAAAGGCTGACACTGTGGCGCGTTTTGCCGCCGAAGTGTTCAACCAGCCGGCGCGGTAATCTGGGATTGCCGACGTAAACGGTGAGGCCGGGCGCGCTTAAGATGATGTTGGCGGAAAGATAACGGGCGATTTTTTCTACGTTTTCGCCGAAGTTTTCGCTTTCGCGATCCAGTCGAATTTCTTGCGAATCAAAGAAGACGGCTTCGCTGACCGAACGGATAATTTGTTCTTTTTGCATAAAATTACAGTGATTGGTTAATAATATGTTAGTCGGCCGCATCATAAGTCGTTTTGCCGTTTTGTCAAATAAAAAAGACCGGAAAATCCGGTCCCTGAACAACGAAAGGCTGTTTCTATCCGGCCAGCCGGCAGATTTCCGCCCGCAGCTCGTCGATGCCGAAACCTTTTTCCGAACTGGTGGCGATGATGTCGACGTAAGCTGCCGCGTGTTTGGCGATTTCCGCCTGTGTTTCCTTGAAAACCTTGGCCAGGGCGGCGGCGGAAATTTTGTCGCTTTTGGTCAGTATAATCTGATAGGTAACGGCGGCTTTGTCGAGCATCTCCATAATCTCGCGATCCACTTTTTTGATGCCGTGGCGGGAATCGATCAGCAAAAACACCCTTTTCAGGTTTACCCGTCCCTGCAGATAGGCGAAGATCATTTTCTGCCATTGTTTAACCAGATTTTCCGGCGCTTTGGCAAAGCCGTAACCGGGCAGGTCGACCAAAAACAGTTTGTCGGCCAGGTTAAAATAGTTCAGCTGCTGGGTGCGTCCCGGCGTGTTGGACGTTTTGGCCAGTCCTTTGCGGCCGGTAAGCGCGTTGATCAGGCTCGACTTGCCGACGTTGGAACGGCCGGCAAAAGCGATTTCTTCCATTTGGTCGTCTGGCGGCAGCTGGTTTAAAGAGGCAACGCCGAGCACGAAAGTACAGGCTGCGCCGAGCAGTTTGCGCCCGGCGGCCAGCTCTTCCGAATCGTATTGCGGGTTAAGGTTTTCCATCGGCTACTTTCCTTCGTTCTTTTTGGCGATCGCTTTCTGCTGGATGATCGAAAGGATGTTGGAAAGCGTCCAGTAAATGACCAGACCGGAAGCAAAATGCCCCATCATGAACATGAAGATGAGCGGCAGCAGGGCAAACATCCGCGCCTGATCTTTGTTGGTCGGGGTCGGATTGAGCTTTTGCTGGATGTACATGGTCAGTCCCATGATGATCGGCCAGACGCCGATATCGAGAAAACCGGGAACCGGCAGATGCGTGATTACCGAAAGCGTCAGCGGATCGGGTGCCGAAAGGTCTTTAATCCAGCCGACAAAAGGCGCATGACGGATTTCGATGGCAATATTTAAAACCTTGTAAAGCGAGAAGAATACCGGAATCTGAATCAGCATCGGCAGGCAGCCGGCTGCAGGGGTGATTTTTTCCCGCCGGTAAAGTTCCATCGTTTCCTGCTGGAGTTTGACCTTGTCGTCGTATTTTTCCTGCAGTTCCTTCAACTTGGGCTGGATTTTCTTCATCTTGGCCATGCTTTCGTAAGACTTGTTGGCAATCGGAAACATTACCAGTCTGAGCAGGGCGGCAAACAGCAGAATGGCCCAGCCCATGTTGCCGATAATGCCGTAGAGAAAATCGAGGATGTAGAAAAACGGTTTGGTCAGGAAATAGTACCAGCCGAAATCGACCGCCAGGTCAAACTTGGGAATGCGGCGTTCGGAAGTGTATTGGTCCAAAAGCTTGATTTCCTTGGCGCCGGCATAGAACATAACCTGGTCGGAGCCGACCGAACCGGGAACCACGGTTACCGGCGCGCCGACAAAATCAGCCTGGTAAAGACCGTTGTCGCTTTTGCTGAACTTGACCCGGCTTTCCGTTTCGGGGTTGACGACGATGGCCGAAAACCAGTAGCGGTCGGAAAAGCCCAGCCAGCCGCCGGTAGTGGTAAATTCTTTGTTTTCGTCTTTTACGTCGTCGTATTTGATTTCTTCCAGCGTGCCGTCCATAACCCCGATCATGCCTTCATGGACGACGCCGCGGCCGCCGACGGCGCCGGGAGCGCGGGCAATCAGTCCGTAAGGATAGAGGGTGACGTTTTTGCCGGTATTGTTTTCAACCGACTGGCTGACGGTAAACAGGTAATTTTCGTCAAGCGAAATTTTAGTGATGAATTTCAGACCCTGCTGATTGTCCCATTCCAGAACGACCGGCGTTTTGTCGGTCAGTTCCCGGCCTTTGACCGTCCAGAGGGTATGGGCGTCGGGCAGCCGGACGGCCGGATCGGCGGCCAGCCAGCCGAATTCCGCATAATAGGGATTTGCGGTTTTGGCCGGCGTCAGCAGTTCTACGTCGGGACTGTCCGGAGAAAGGGTCTGTTTGTATTTTTCCAGCCACAGGTTGTCGATGCGGAATCCGCGGGTGCGGAAAGAACCGGTCAGCGCCGGGGTGCTGATTTTGACGCCGGGGTTGGCGGCGACGGCTTCTTCGGTCGATAAAGGCACCGCGTCTTTGGCTTCGTCTTTGCCGTCCGCGGCAGCCGTTTCCGTTTCCGGCTGGCTGACATTGACCTGCGGAGTTGCGACGACGTCGTCTTTTTTGAAGAAAAAGTAGTTGGTTGCGAAAATGAGAATCAGGGAAAGGATAATCGCTGCATAAAAGCTTTTAATGTCTTCGTTCATTGTCGTCGTTTTCCTAAAAAATTTTATTGTCCACACGAATATAGCAGTATTTGCCGTCAATGCAAGTTTTTATCGTTTTTTGCGGGAGGCGTTTTCGGCGGTACCGGGTCGTATCCCGAACCGCCCCAGGGATGGCAGCGCAAAAGTCTTTTGCTGCCGAGCCAGAGGCCTTTGATTACGCCGTGAATCTCGATGGCTTCCAGCATATACTGCGAGCAGCTGGGCTGAAAGCGGCAGCTGTGGGGCAACAGCGGAGATATGACTTTCTGGTAGAATTTAATCGGCAACAGAAACGGGAGTTTGATCATCCTCTTGAACACAGGCGGTTTCTCCGTTTAATTGCCGGTTGAGTTTTTTGACGCCGTATTGCAGATCGCGGCAGAGTTCTTTGAAATCGACGCCGGCGGTGCTGTAGCGTGCAATCAGCACATAGTCGGCGTTGGGCAGGGCCAGTTTGCCGAAACACAGCGCCGCCGCGGCGCGCAGGCGCCGGCGGCAGCGGTTTCTGACAACGGCTTTGCCGATTTTTTTGGTTGTCGTATAGCCGATCCGCGCGCCCTGTGCCGTTTCTTCCGGACGGAGAACGGCCTGTATGACGATGCTGCGGGTCGGAATCGAAATTCCCGATTTTGCCGCACGGACAAAATCTTTGCGTTTTTTCAGCTTAAAAAAAACCGGCATTTGCCCTGAACCTTGGTTTAGGCAGAAAGCTTGGCGCGTCCTCTGGCTCTGCGGGCCGCCAAAACCTTGCGGCCGCCCTGGGTGGCCATGCGGGTGCGGAAGCCGTGACGGCGTGCTCTGACTAATTTGGAAGGCTGATAAGTACGTTTCATTTTATTTCTCCGGTTTATTATCGTTATTTAAAGCCCTCTTAAAAAGAGGGTCCTCGGGTTTTCAGAGCTACTTAATAACTTGTTTTTGTTTGTAAGTCAATTGAAAAAGTTTTTTCGGTTTTAACCGACAGTTCTTTGCAGGGGGAATCGGCTTTAATCAGAAGTGGAAGGATTTTTTCTTCATATTCGGCGTATTGGGCCGGGGTAAAAGGACAAAGCCTGCCTTCTTTTAACGGTTTGTGGTTGAAATGAAACCACATGATTCCGCAAAACGGTTTGACGAAACGGGAGAATGCTTTGGGCAGGGAAAGAACTTCCCAGGCGTGATCGTCGGTTACCGACATGGAAAAACGGACGAATTCGGCAAAAGCGTTCGAGATTATGAGATGATCTCCGCATTCTCCGTTCAGGCATCCGTGCCTCGGACGACGGCACAGGGAATAGAATTTGCCTTCGGTAACATAACCGTTGTATCCGCCGGAAGAATTGATGATGACGGCGTATTTTTTCTTTTTCATCATTTCTTCAGCGCGGGCAAAACAGTTGTTCATGTAAATTTGGTCGGCGTCTATTTTGAAAATGAAGCCGTTGCGGAAACGGGCCAGCCGACGGCAGATTTTGTAGCCGAATTCATAATAGGCGGCCAGGGTGTTTTCCGGTTTGACTTTGCCTGACCGGTATTCGGGAGCGTGCTGGGTGAATACTTTATGCGGATAGCGGCGGATAATGAACTTTTTTTCCAGCCGGTTATTCTTTATGTATCGGCGGACAAGTTCCAGACTCGAATCTTCTATGTCGGAATAAATCAGCACGATTATGTCCGTCATGCCAATAACCGACATCAGGCAGGGGATGATGGTGTTTTCTTCGTTGTAGAGCCGCAAAAAACCGATTTTTACAGGCTTGCGAAAGGCCAGAAGTAAGTATCTCAGTTTTAGCAAAAGTCTGATGGTTTTCTTTTGCAAAAAATTGTAAAAATTAAGCCGATTGTTCTTTTTGTTGTTTTTTTTCATGATTGTATATTAAAAAGGATCGTTTTTTTGCTGTTTTTGTTTTGCCCCGGCATATGATTGATAGTTTTTTGATAAACAAAAGTTTTTGATTGAACTTTCCGTTTTAACGTTATACTTTTGGTCAGCAGCAAAAAAACGATCCTTTTTCTGAGGCGGTTTTTATCCGCATCTGTTTTCTTCTTTCTTCCCTTTTTTCTCTTCTCTTTTCCTTTCTTTTTTCCGTCTTTTTTTGTTTTGCCGTTTTCTTTCTTCTTTCTCCTTCTTTTTATCCTTTCTCGCTTTTTCTTCTCTTTTCCCTCTCTTCTCTCTCTTTTGCTTTTCCCTTCCTTTTTTCTTTTTTTGTCTTCGGTTTACCCCCTTTGACTTATGAGCGGCGCAGGAAAAACCTTCCGGTAAACGGAGAGAAACGCAGCCGCGAAACGGTTTGAACATATTCCTGCCCGAAGAAGTGTCCGCCGACATTTTTGTATTGTACCCGGCGCAAAATCGGGAATTGTAAAAGATACAAAAAAACTCCCTCCGGTCAGGAGGGAGTTTTTCTTTCGTTTGCGAAAATCTTATTTGATGATCTTCGATACAACGCCGGCGCCTACCGTGTGGCCGCCTTCGCGGATCGCAAATCTCAGACCTTCTTCCATCGCAATCGGGTGGATCAGCTGGGCTTTCATACGGATGTTGTCGCCAGGCATTACCATTTCCGTACCTTCCGGAAGTTCTACCGCACCCGTAATGTCCGTCGTACGGAAGTAGAACTGAGGACGATAGTTGTTGAAGAACGGTGTATGACGACCGCCTTCTTCCTTCGTCAGAATGTAGCATTCGCATTCAAACTCGGTGTGCGGCGTAACCGAACCCGGAGCCGCCAATACCTGGCCGCGTTCTACTTCTTCTCTCTTCGTACCGCGGAGCAATACGCCGATGTTGTCGCCGGCTTCGCCCTGATCCAGAAGTTTGCGGAACATTTCGATACCCGTGCAGGTCGTCTTCTGCGTCGGTTTGATGCCTACGATTTCAATATCGTCGCCGACATGGATGACACCGCGTTCTACACGGCCCGTTACTACCGTACCGCGGCCCGAAATCGAGAATACGTCTTCAATCGGCATCAGGAACGGTTTGTCTTTCGGACGATCCGGCTGCGGAATGTAGTCGTCTACCGCATTCATCAGTTCAATGATCGAATCGTGACCGATCTTCGCGTCGCCGTCTTCCAAAACTGCCAAAGCGGAACCTTTGACAATCGGAATCTCGTCGCCCGGAAAACCGTAAGAGCTCAGCAAATCGCGGATTTCCATTTCTACCAGTTCCAGAAGTTCCGGATCGTCTACCTGGTCTACCTTGTTCATGTAAACGACAATCGCCGGTACACCTACCTGACGAGCCAGAAGAATGTGTTCGCGCGTCTGCGGCATCGGACCGTCAGCCGCCGATACGACCAAAATCGCACCGTCCATCTGCGCCGCACCCGTAATCATGTTCTTTACATAGTCCGCGTGACCCGGGCAGTCTACGTGCGCATAGTGACGCTTCGCCGTTTCGTACTCTACGTGTGAGGTCGAAATGGTGATACCGCGAGCCTTTTCTTCAGGTGCCTTGTCAATCTGATCATAGGCCGAAAACTCCGCGCCGCCCTGTTCCGCCAATACTTTCGTGATCGCGGCCGTCAACGTCGTCTTCCCGTGGTCTACGTGACCGATCGTCCCGATGTTGCAGTGCGGCTTGCTTCTTTCAAATTTCTCTTTTGCCATCTGTGCTTCTTCCTAAAAAAATTATTTTATTAAAAACTTTTCCGGAGCGGCCGCGGAAACGCCGCAAACCGCCCCGAAAACATTCACTTATGCTTTAAGCGTTCTTCGCTTTTACCTTTTCGGCAATATCGTTCGGAACTTCCGCATAATGGTCAAAGACCATCGTGAACTGAGCGCGTCCCTGAGAAAGCGAACGCAGCGTATTGACGTAACCGAACATGTTGGCGAGCGGAACCTGAGCGTCAATCACCCGGGCATTCGCACGCTGATCCATGCCGTTTACCAAACCGCGGCGGGAATTCAGGTCGCCGATGATGTCACCCATGTATTCTTCAGGGGTAACAACTTCCACCTTCATGATCGGTTCCAACAGCTTCGGGCTGGCCTGGCGCATACCTTCGCGGAATGCGGCGCGGGCAGCGATTTCAAAGCACATAACGTTGGAGTCGACTTCGTGGTAGGCACCGTCATACAGGTTGCACTTGACGCCGGTTACCGGATATCCGGCGATAACGCCGGCATCCATGGCACTGCGCAAACCTTTTTCGACGCCGGGGATATATTCCTTCGGAACATTACCGCCGACAACGGTATTTTCAAATTCAAACCCGGTGTAGCCTTCCAAGGGTTCAAATTTGATCTTGACCTTCGCGAACTGACCGGCACCACCCGACTGTTTCTTGTGGGTGTATTCGATATCGCAGGGTTTAGTAATCGTTTCGCGGTAAGCGACCTGCGGTTCGCCGACATTGCATTCGACCTTGAATTCACGCTTCAGACGGTCGACGATAATGTCGAGGTGCAGTTCGCCCATGCCGCGGATGATGGTCTGTCCGGAATCCGGATCGGAAGAAACCTTAAACGACGGGTCTTCCATTGCCAGACGGGACAGAGCCAAGCCCATTTTTTCAACGTCGGCCTTGGTTTTCGGTTCAACCGCCAGTTCAATAACCGGATCCGGAAATTCCATGTTTTCCAGAATGATCGGATTAGCCTGGTCGCACAAAGTGTCACCGGTGGTGGTATCCTTCAGACCGGCCAGAGCGATAATATCGCCGGCATTGGCCTCTTTGAGGTCCTCACGCTTGTTGGAATGCATCAGCAGCATGCGGCCGACACGTTCCTTTTTGTCTTTGACCGAGTTGTAGATATAGGTACCGGCCTGCATGGTGCCCGAATAGATGCGGACGAAAGTCAGCGAACCGACGAACGGGTCGTTCATGATCTTAAAAGCCAGAGCCGACAACGGTTCTTTGTCATCGGGGTGACGAACGATCACTTCATCGCTGCCGGGTTTAACCCCTTCGGTCGCCGGAATGTCGAGCGGCGACGGCAGATAGTCGATAACCGCGTCCAGAAGCGGCTGAACGCCTTTGTTCTTGAAAGCGGTACCGCAGCAAACCGGAACGAAGCTCTGCGACAAAGTCCCCTTGCGGATGCACTTTTTCAGGGTTTCTACCGGAATTTCCTTGCCTTCCAGGTAATCTTCCATAGCCTGTTCGTCTTCTTCGACCGCCATTTCAACCATTTCGGCATGATACTGCTCGGCTTTTTCTTTCAAATCGGCCGGAATATCCTGAATTTCGATCGGAGAATCGGCTGTATCACCGGTATAGATGATTGCCTTCATCTGCAGCAGATCGACAACGCCGCGGAATTCCGCTTCGGCGCCGATCGGCAGCTGAATGGCCATCGGGCGGGCGCCCAGACGGTCTTTGATCATATCCAGACAGCGGTAGAAGTTGGCGCCGATACGGTCCATCTTGTTGCAGAAGCAAATTCTCGGAACCTTGTATTTATCGGCCTGACGCCATACGGTTTCGGACTGAGGTTCGACACCGGCAACCGAATCGAAAACGGTGATGGCACCGTCGAGCACGCGGAGAGAGCGTTCGACTTCAACCGTGAAGTCAACGTGTCCCGGGGTATCGATAAGATTGATTCTGTGTCCTTTCCAGAAGCAGGTGGTGGCAGCCGAAGTAATGGTAATGCCGCGTTCCTGTTCCTGTTCCATCCAGTCCATGGTGGCGGCGCCTTCGTGTACCTCACCGATCTTGTGGGTTTGACCGGTATAGTAAAGAATGCGTTCGCTGGTGGTGGTTTTACCGGCATCAATATGCGCCATGATACCGATGTTTCTGTATAAACCCAAACTGTGTGTACGAGCCATTGCGCTATTCCCTCAGACTTAGAACTTGTAGTGAGAGAAAGCTTTGTTGGCTTCGGCCATCTTATGGGTGTCCTCGCGTTTCTTAACGGCGGCACCGCGGTTGGCGGCAGCATCAAGCAGTTCGTTGGCCAGCTTTTCGGTCATGGTGGTTTCCGAACGTTTCAGAGCGGCGGCAATGATCCAGCGGATCGCCAGCGCCTGACGACGGTCGGCACGAACTTCGCACGGAACCTGATAAGTGGCACCGCCGACGCGGCGGGATTTTACTTCCAGAACCGGCTTAACGTTTTCGATCGCTTCGCCGAAAACGGTCAGGGCATCCTGTTTGGTTTTGGCAGCCAGAATGTCGAATGCCGAATATACGATTTTTTCGGCAACGGCTTTCTTACCGTCTTCCATAACGTTGTTAATAAACTTTGCAACTACCTTATCATGGTATTTTGCATCGGGCAGCACAATTCTTTTTTCTGCACTGTGACGACGTGACATAACTTACCCCTCCCTATTTCGGTTTCTTGGCGCCGTACAGAGAACGACGCTGACGACGTTTGGCAATACCCTGAGTATCCAAAGTACCGCGGATGATATGGTAACGAACACCAGGCAAGTCTTTTACACGGCCTCCTTTAATCAGCACCACTGAGTGTTCCTGAAGATTATGACCTTCACCAGGGATATAGCTGATTACTTCAAAGCCGTTTGTCAGCCGAACGCGAGCCACTTTACGCAAAGCGGAGTTCGGCTTTTTCGGGGTCGTCGTGTAAACCCTTGTGCAAACACCGCGTTTCTGTGGGCAAGCCTTCAAGGCCGGGACCTTGTTTCTTTTCACTTTAGGTGTTCGTGATTTACGAATTAACTGACTAATTGTAGGCATCACAAATTTCCTTATGTTAAATTAAATACAATACATAAAAAGCCGCCCTGCGGCAGACGAATCTGCACGCACGACGCGAAAACTCTTATTTTTCAGCATTTCCGGCGCCTTTCGGAAACCGGATTTGAGCGCATACTAATGTTTATTTGTTTGAGAGTCAACCGTTTTTTTTACGTGCGGAACGCTTTTGCCGGCAGCGGCGGCAAAAAGTTTCCGACCGGCTTTTTCACCCGCGCCGTTTGAACCGGAAACATCCGCCGCACCGGCTGTTTTTTTTACCTAAATTCCGCAAAACACGCAACAGCCGCCGGACATTTTTCAAACAACCGCCCAAGATGCGAAATAATCTTCGCAAACAAAAATTCCGGCACGCCACCTCTCCCGCTGCTTGCAAAATACATTTGTGCATGTTTGGAAAAATGCTTGCTTTCCGAATCAAATAATAATATCCTCTGCTATATTTTAATGCTGTTTTTTAAGGACTACGCAATAATGTCAAACACCGATATCGAATCTGCGCGCCGAACCATTGACAAGGAAATCGACGCCCTTCGCATCATGGAAAGCGAACTTGACGAAAACCTGACCAAGGCGCTCGACATGATGCAGTCCGTCAAAGGACGCGTCATCGTCACCGGAATGGGAAAATCCGGACACATCGGCCAGAAAATCGCGGCAACGCTGGCTTCGACCGGCACGCCTTCGTTTTTCGTCCATCCGGCGGAAGCCAGCCACGGCGACCTGGGCATGCTGACCAACGAAGACGTGGTGCTGGCCATTTCCAACGGCGGAGAATCCAAAGAACTGTCCGACATTCTGATCTACTGCAAAAGATACGGTATCCCGCTCATCTCAATGACCAAAAACCCGGACAGCACGCTCGGCAAAGCGGGAGACATCGTGCTTCGGCTGCCGGACGCCGGGGAAGCCTGCCCGCTCGGACTGGCGCCGACGTCTTCCACCACCGCCACCCTAGTGCTGGGCGACATTCTGGCAATTGCGCTGATGGAACGCAAAGGCTTTTCCAAAAGCAATTACAAGCAGCGTCATCCGGGCGGAAAGCTCGGCGCCATTCTGCAAAAGGTTTCCGACCTGATGCACACCGGCGACGAGATGCCGATTTTAGACGAACATGCAGCTCTGCGTCAGATTATCCTGACCATGTCGTCGAAAATGCTCGGCTGCGTCGGCATCATCAACGAAAACGGCGATTTGAGCGGCATGATTACCGACGGCGACCTGCGCCGGGCAATGGCCAGTTCACTGGACAATGACCTGTTCGGAAAAACCGCCGAAGATATCATGACCAGGAATCCGAAAACGACTTCTCCCGACACTTTGGTTGCCGAAGCGTTAAACGTCATGAACACGACCGGCAAGGGAATAACCCAGCTGTTCGTCGTTGACGGCAAAAAGCCGATCGGCGTCATCCACATGCACGACTGCCTGCGTGCGGGCTTTACGGTGGAAGAAAAGAAAACTCCGGCTAACGATTCAGAACATAACAAGGTAGCATAATTGTTTGATTTTAAAAAATTAGACGTTTTCTTTGCCGAAGACAGCCTGAAAAAGAAAGGCCGGGAAAACGACAGGAACATTGTCCGCCGTACCCGTGCCGTACGGCTGGTCAAGCTGCTGCTGCCGGCAGTTGCCGCGGCTCTGGCCGGACTGCTGATCGTTTTGCCGGGATTGCAGGACCGCAGCGGCGACCTTCAGCTGAACATTGCCAAACCCAAAGACGGCGAACTGGAAAAACTGCACATGGAAAACACAGTTTTTTACGTTACCGACGACGCCAACCGGGTTAACAACTTTACCGCCGACACCATCGACGAAACCGAACCGGGTTCAAAGCTGATCAAACTGATCCGGCCGGAAGGGCTGCTGCCTTCTTCCGACGACCGGTGGATCAGCGTCAAATCGCCGGTCGGCTTTTATGATCAAAACAAAAAACTGCTGTGGCTCGACGACAACGTCAGGATGGTTTACAGCGACGGCATGACGGCAACCACCGAGACCGTCTTTTACGACAGCGCCGCAGCCAAAGCCTACAGCGTCACCCCCGTTTTTTCCGAAGGATATTTCGGCACCCTGCGGTCGGAAGGCTTTGAATATTACAAAGACAGAAAGGTAATCATATTTACCGGCAAGTCAAAAATCGTCATTCGTCAGGAAGAGTTTGAGGAAGAGGAAAAATGAGAAAATTCTGGCTGATTGCATTGCTGAGCGTTCTCCGCATTTTTCCCGCCGCCGCGTATGACATCACCATTACGGCGGAAAAAAGGGTGGAAGTTTATCAGGACGAAAAAAAGGCTGTGGCCGTCGGCAACGCGGTCGCGGTTAAACCCGGAATGACGGTCAAAGGCGAAAGGCTGACCGCATATTTTACCCAAACCGGCGGCGAAAACGGGGAGAAAAAGACTTCCGTCACCGATATGACGGCAGAACAAAACGTCAGCCTGCACATGGAAAAGGCCGACGCTTTCGGCGAACGGATGGAGTATCACGTAAAAGACGACTATATGGTGATTAAAGGCAAACCGGCCCTGATTAAAAACGACAAGGCAAAGATCACCGCCGACGGGAACATCACCTATTATCCGGGCAGGAACAAAGCCGTTGCCCGGGACAACGTCATTGCCGACAACGGCAAAAACAAAATCTATTCCGAAGTGATGGAAACATATTTCAAAAAAGACGCGGAAGGCAACCCGGCATTGCAGCGGGTGGAAATTCCGCAAAACCCGAAAATCGTCACCCAAGACGGCACGGTAACGGCCAAAACCGGCATATATTATCCCGACAAAGGCAAAGTTTATCTTTATGAAAACGTCGTCATCAACCAAAACGGCAACATCTTAAAAGGTGACAAAGCCGAAACCGACCTCAACACCGGCATCAGCAAAGTATTGTCCGGACAGTCGAGAGTTTCCGGCATATGGTATGAAGAAGAATAAAAAATTAAGGAAGCAGGAAAACATGTTTGACAAAAACGGCAGTTCTACTCTGGAAATCTTCAATATCGGCAAAAAATACAAAAACCGGCCGGTGCTGCGCAACGTTTCCCTAAACGTGCGCCGCGGCGAAGCGGTCGGTCTGCTGGGACCGAACGGCGCCGGCAAAACCACCTGCTTTTACTGCGTTACCGGGTTGATCACGCCCGATTACGGCGACGTTCACATCGACGGGCAGGACATCACCAACATGCCGATGTACCGCCGCGCGCGGATGGGAATCGGCTACCTGCCGCAAGAGGCCTCCATTTTCCGTTCGCTGAGCGTTGAAGACAACATCAAGGCCATTCTTGAAATCGTGGTCGAAGACGAAGACAAGCGGGAAAACATGCTGGAAGAGCTGCTGTCGGAATTTTCCATCGCCCATCTGCGCAAGTCTCCGGCGATGGCACTTTCCGGCGGCGAAAGAAGACGTTTGGAAATTGCCCGCGCATTGGCCAGCCAGCCGAATTTCATTCTGCTTGACGAACCGTTGGCCGGTATTGACCCGATTGCCGTCGGCGAAATCAGATCGCTCGTTTCGCAGTTGAAACACCGCGGACTCGGCGTTTTGATCACCGACCACAACGTGCGCGAAACTCTTGACATTACCGACCGCGCCTATATTCTTCACGGCGGCACGGTGCTGATGGAAGGCACGCCGGAAGAAATCGTCAACAACGAAGAAGTGCGGAAAGTCTATCTCGGCGACAACTTCTCGATGTAACCTCCCGAGGCGCGCAGGAAAAAGGTGCGGACGGGAAAAAGTACGCATACGGGAAAAGTGCACATGCGCGGAAAGACGGTCATGCGCAAAAAAGGGAAAACGACGGACGTTTTTTTAAGGAAACGAAAGGCTGCAAAGAATGGGCATTATTGCGGGAACGGCGTTTTTTTAATCCCGCGTCTTAACGTTTTTTTAAGTTAATTATTCCAAAACTGTAGTTGAAATCTTCGTTTTATATGCTAGAATAAAGTTTCAAAATTCAATTTATCAATTATATTTTGCAAGGAAAAATTATGAAAATCACACTTACAGGTAAACAGGTAGATATCGGGGACAGATTGCGTTCTCATATCGAAGAAAACGTTCTGAATTCGGTAACTAAGTATTTCAGCGATCCGATCGGCTGCAATGTTGCTTTTTCCAAAGAAGGTGATGAATTTTCAGCCGAAGTTACCGTTCATCCTGCAAAAAATATCGTATTGAAAGGCACCGGCACCGCCGGCGATCCCTATACCGCGTTTGACAACGCCAACAGCCACATCGCCGTTCGTCTGAGCAAACACAAAAACCGTCTGAAAGACCACAAGAGCAAAACCGGTCTGGCCGAACTGGCTTCCGAAGCCGTTTTCCCGGTCATCGAAACCGAAGACGAAATGGACATTGACGTCAACGCCCCGCTGACCATTGCCGAAACCGGCGCCAACATTCCGGTCTGCACCGTCAGCGAAGCCGTCATGTACATGGATCTGGCCAACGAATGCGCCCTGATGTTCAGAAACGCGGCCAACAATCACATCAGCATGGTCTATCGCCGCAAAGACGGAAACATCGGCTGGGTTGAACCGAAAGCCGACAACTAGACTTCAGGTGACAAAATGAAAATTTCCGATATTCTGACCAGCAGCGATGTCATCGTTATTGACGATGCCGTATCCAAAAAACGGCTTTTACAGGAAATGAGCCGCAAACTTGCCGAAGATACCGGGATCGACGAACGCACGATGTTTGACATTGTTGCGGAAAGAGAGAATCTCGGATCTACGGGTTTTGGCGGAGGCACCGCCCTGCCCCACGGCAGAATTCCCGGTTTAAGACATGTCAAAGGCGTCTTTGCCAAATTAAACAAAGGAATTGACTTCGCTGCCTGCGACAATCGGCCGGTCGATCTGGTTTTTATGCTTGTTTCTCCGGAAAACAGCGGCGCCGACCACTTAAGTGCGTTAGCGCAAATTTCCAAAATCATCAAAGACGAGGAACGTTGCGAAAAAATCCGCGAAGCAGCCACCGGCAATGATATTTACCGCCTGTTGACAAGCGACTGATTTGATACAGCAGCTTTTTAAAAGGGGTATTCCAACACAAAAAAGAACTTCCTCCCAAGGGAAGTTCTTTTTTTAGGCTCAACTGACATAAATGCAGCTTTTGGGATATCGTTTTTTATTTGATTTTTTCAAATCATGGCTTCCTGCCGTTTATTTCTTCCCGCATTTTGGCCGGTCTGCGCCCAATTTGCCCTTCGGAGAAATCAGCGGAAGCGTATAAAGCTTTACAAATGAACATGTCTTCTAAGGTTTCAGAACGTTTATCAAGGCCAATAACTTGACAATGGCGGCCGTTTTTTATAACGTTTGTAAATTGCATCGATTTCCGGCATGATAATAAATTCATAAAAAGCTCGGAAATGCTACGTTTATGTCAATTAAACCCAAAAGACGGGAAAAGGAAAAAAAACAAAAACGGCAAGACAAAAAAGGCGAAAACAAGTCTGCATAACATGATGTGATCAAAGCGTATAAGACAACAAGGTTGTGCTGACGGAGAGGCTTTTAAAACGGGTGAACATAATTCCGGAGAGTTAATACCTCTTGCGTTAACCGGGGAAAGCTTACGTCTCAACGCAACGCTCCCGACGTCAACAGGCGAATGCGGACACACCGGCAGCTTCGCGCCGTGAATAATCATTACAACCAATAAAGTAATTGTGCTCCTCACTGTCATATCATACAGCGATAAAGACAAAACGCCTGAAAAAGGCGTTTTACGCGGGCATTTATGGATTTTTTTTAGAAACGGTCAGGAGAAATGCATAAACACAGTCCGCACACGGTATTCATCAAACAAAATCATGACAAAGGCCGTACGGCCTTTCACTTTTCATTTTGCCCCAAACGAGCGGGGACAGTGTCGTGCGCATAATCATATCCCATCCCAGAAAAAGGCCTAAAAAACACATCATTTTCTTAAAAAATGTTATTTGAGCACGTAAAATTTTGCTCAGACAGACATATTACTGCTGCCGCCATCAACGGGGCCGTAAAACAACGCTGTGTCGAACACTACGGGCGCGAAGATACGGGACAGCCACTGCTTGAACAAAAAATACTGCCGGGCGTTTCGTACCATACCGATATTACAATTGTTTGCTTAAAAAAGTCCCTCCGCGTCAAACACGGGGTTCTTTGATAACATCTGCAAGCTCTATGGCACCGGTGCGCAAATAACCGCTGCCGCCTGTTTTTTTGATAACTTCCGGCACCGGCAAGCGCCTCTGGTCGGGCGAAGCAAATATTAGCTGTTACCGTAAACGGGAATTTTGCTGCATTATCATTTTGCATCTTCTTTTAACTTACTTTGTATTTTCCCGCCTTCACATATTGAAAGAGCCCCTTCTCTTTACCATCCTCCATAATGCCATAAGTTTTTCGGAATCATGCACCGGCGCGGGATTTTTCCCGTCCTTCCGCCGCTGGTTTTCCCATCCTTTCATTTCGAGGATTTCCTGTTTTCCTTTATGGGATTTTTCCGCCCTTCCTTTACGTTTTTTCCCGTCCCTTTCTCCCGCGTGGGTTCCTCCGTCCTTCTTTGTGAGGTTTCCCGTCCCTTTCTCCCGCGGAGTTTCCGTCAGATATGCGACAAAGAAAACTCCCGGAGTTGTCCGGGAGTTTTTTCTTAGGAGATGACGCTTTCATTTTCTAGAACGCGTAGTTTAGGCCCAGACCGACGGTCGTCGCGTCATAGTCCGAACCGAACGTATAATTCGCCCAACCGTAAGCCGAGAGCTGATCGGTGAAGCCGTAGCGCCCGCCAAGCTCAATCCGCCCCAGCGTTTCGTCGTCAAGCGTGTTTACTTTGCCCAAACCGGTGATGGTAACTTCGTCGCCGTCGACAAGCGTCTGCACGACACTCGGTTTGACATAAACGCTGGCATAGCCTTCGTCAAGACGGAATGCTTTCGTCAGCTTAACGCCCGCTTCCAGTT